>Ga0066650_10000942_pt1 | contig 10492 bp, 6 predicted proteins | sample CryGey092014_all_FD_59539 | JGI IMG/M metagenome (GOLD analysis project Ga0066650, IMG submission 59539) | Groundwater microbial communities from aquifer - Crystal Geyser CG23_combo_of_CG06-09_8/20/14_all | ecosystem: Environmental > Aquatic > Deep subsurface > Groundwater | place: USA: Utah...
AAAAAACCTGGAGTTCGCCTGCATTATCAGCCACCGGATCCCCACTTTTCTAAAAGGAGATCCCGGCCGTCTGCGCCAGGTTCTCCTGAACCTCGCCGGAAACGCCGTTAAATTCACGGAAAAAGGCGGGGTCACCATCCGCGCGGACTTAAATGACATCACCGACTCCCACGCGTTGGTTGAATTCAGCGTAACGGACACGGGACCGGGAATCGCAACGGAAAAACTCGACCGTCTGTTCCGGCCCTTTTCCCAGCTTCAGGACCATGCGAACTGGACCCACGGAGGAACCGGTCTAGGCCTGGTCATCAGCAAAAATATCGCCGAACTCATGGGCGGCGCCATCGGGGTGGTCACGCGGGAAGGGCGAGGGTCCAGGTTCTGGTTTACCGCCATGCTGGAGGTCGATGCCGAATGCACTGCCGCCCGGACACAGCTCCCGGCCGATCTGATGGGAAAACGCCTTCTGGTGATGGAAGACAATGATATCCAACGTGAGGCCATCATGGAACTGTTAAAAACATTCGGCCTTGCCTGCGAAACCGCCGCAACTGAGAAAACCGCACTGGACGCCCTTGAAAAAGCCCATCAAGCCGGCTGTCCCTTTCACATCGTCATCATCGAAGACGGTTTTCAAAATGATTCCGGCAGGGCCCTGGGCCGAAAAATCCGTTCCATCGGGGAGATACCCCCCCCGGACACCATTTTACTGATGAAAAAAGGAGGTCCTAAAAACCGCGACATTCTAGACGACAACGGATTTTCCGCCTATCTCACCAACCCCCTGAAACGCGATTCCCTGCGCGAATGTCTCATGGAATTGTCTGCATTGCCGTCCGGGGTTCTCCAGAAACCCAGAAGCCCCATCCTTTCCAGTCACTCGGCCATGGAAACCCGGCAACGGAATATTTCCATCCTCCTGGTGGAGGACAACCGGGTCAATCAGATGGTAACCCAGAAAGTCCTGACCAAAAACGGGTATCAGGTGGATATCACCAACAACGGCGAAGAAGCGATCCGCGCCCTTGAAAAAAAATCCTATCATCTGGTGCTGATGGATATATTAATGCCTGTCATGGGCGGTTACGAAACCACCCGGCGAATCCGCTCCGGCGAGGCAAATGTCCTGGATCCCGACCTGCCCATTATCGCGTTGACCGCCAGCGCCCTGGCGGAAGATCAGAAAAAATGCCTGGCCGCCGGCATGAACGATTATATCGCCAAGCCGGTCAAACCCCAGGAACTCATCGACAAGGTCCGGCTTTGGTCCCGCAGGGACAAGCCATAAGCGACCAGGCGGGGCGGAAGCCGAAGGTCTCCCGACACCCGCCCCCTCCTCTTACGCCCCATCCAGAATTTTTCGAACTTTAGCGGCCAGCGCCTTGATGAAAAACGGCTTCTGTCAGTGAGCACCAGATCGATGGCACCGTCGCGCCCTCAAGAAGAGAGAGGGCTGTATCGCCGTTAGAACACGCCTTCTCCCGGCCTTGGCCTTTAAAACATTTTATTGTTTCAAAGGGAAGACTTTGCTATACAGGGACCAGCCGCTGCCTGAAATGGATCACACGCAACTTGAAACCTTTGGATTTTTCGCCTGGCTGAAAAACAGGAGACAATTATGTTGTACCGGGAAAACTATATTAACTCGCTGCGCACGGAAATGGTCGCCACGGTCGAGGAAAATCTGACTCCTGCGGCAAAGGAATACGGCTACAGCGACGTAGCGCTTGAATCCACCATCAAATGGCGGCCCATGGTGCTCATTCTCGGCAATTATTCTTCGGGAAAATCCACCCTGATCAATGAATTTCTCGGCGCGGACATTCAGGCCATCGGCCAGGCCCCCACGGACGACTCGTTTACCATCATCACCTATGATGACGAGGCCCAAGACGACGCGGAAATCCATGTCACCCAGACCCGGGACGGCAAATACCTGCTTAATGATCCGGAATACCCCTTTGAAATCCTCAAAAAACACGGCCAGCGGTTTGCGGCCCATTTCCGGCTGAAAAAAGTCAATTCGCCGTTTCTGAAAAACCTGGCCCTCATCGACACCCCCGGCATGCTGGACAGCATCACGGAGCGGGACCGGGGCTATGATTATCAGGAAGTCATTGGGGATTTCGCCCAGCTCGCCGATCTGGTGCTGGTGCTGTTCGATCCCCACAAGGCCGGAACGGTGCGCGAATCCCACACCAGTCTGCGGGAAACCATCTCCACCCGCACATTTGAAGACCGGGTTCTGTTTGTTCTCAACCGGATTGATGAATGCGCGTCCTTAAGCGATCTGCTCCAGGTTTACGGCACCCTGTGCTGGAATCTGTCCCAGATCACCGGTCGAAAGGATATTCCGGCCATTCACCTCACCTATTCCTCCCGGGCCGCCAAAAACACGAACGCCGGCGAAAAAGACCGGGGATTTTTGTCGAACCTCGAAAACCAGCGCCAGAAACTCAAAAACTCCGTGCTGGAAGCCCCCCGTTACCGGCTGGACAACCTGGCGACCTTTGTGGAAACCCATGCCGAACGACTGGATCAGCTTGTCGAAGCCCTGGTCAGTTATCGCAAACGGCTGCGCAGCTTTAACGTCCGGGCCGGGGCCGTCGGCCTCTTGTTCAGTCTGATAGCCGGGGCCGGGGCTGTTTTGGGGGGAAACTTCGCAGGTCTGTTCGGCGGATTCACAGACCCCCTGGCCCTTTTTGCCGGCGGGGCCGGGGCCCTGCTTTTCCTGATTTTCTGGATGCTGGCGCCTATGAAATATTTCAAATCCATCTTTCACCGCAATTATCTCAAAAATATCGACCGCCTTGTCCCTTTGGAAACCCAGACCCGCAAGGACAGCTGGCAGGCGGTGCGGGAGCTCGCGATCCGGTACCTCAAAAAAACACACGGAAAATTTTCCCTGTCCCATGTCCGGCGGCAATACGCCGACGTTCATCGAGTGTTTACGAACGGGACCCGTGAAATCCGCAAAGCCTTAAACGAACTTGCCAATATGAAATTCGATGAAACCGGCCCGGTCCTCGCGGTTTCCGAAGATGACGCCGGTTCCCCGCCCGGAGACCCGCCGGACGCGAAAAACGTTTCCTGAAGGATGGAATCCGATGGAAGCGGTGATCACCGCCATAACGGCCCAGAAAAAAAACACGAGCCGCTTCAATATTTTCATCAACGATCAATATGCGTTTTCCTTAGGCCGGGATCTGGCCCAGACCCTCATCCCCGGCGATACGCTTTCCGAAACCGCCATCGAAGCCCTGAAAAAGGCGGACGAAAAGGACGCGGCTTTTCAGCGGGCCCTTTATTACCTCAACTTCCGGCCCCGAAGCCGGCAGGAGATAGAGCGGTATTTAACGGAAAAAAAATTTTCATTGGAAGCCGTCGCCCTGACTTTGGCGCGGCTTGAGAGTAGCGGATATATCAATGACGGGGAATTTGCCCGTCTGTGGGTGGCCGACCGATGCCGGTTAAAGCCCAAAGGGGCTTATGTGCTGAAAGGGGAATTGCGGGAAAAGGGCATTGATGAGGCGTTCATCCATGCGGCGCTGATGGATTTTGATGAAACCCGGTCTGCCTGGGATGCCTTGGCATCCCGCCTTTCCCGGATGAAATCCGCCGGAAAAAATGAAATTGACCGTCGGGAATTCAACCAAAAAATCCTGGGATTTTTAAGCCGCCGGGGATTCGCCTGGGATGTCTGCCGGACCGTCTGCGACCAGGCCTGGGAAAAACTCGGCAAAGACGATGCCGCAGATTAACGTCTTTCGCCATCATAGAGATGACAGGACACAAGCCGGCCGTCCTTCATGACCTGCGTCGGATCTTTTTCCCGGCACACGGCCATCGCCTCCGGACACCGGGGATGAAACCGGCACCCGGGCGGCGGCACGGACGCGGATGGGATTTCCCCTTTTAACACGATCCGCGCCTGCCTGGACTTTCCCGGCACCGGAACCGCTGAAATCAATGCCCGGGTATAAGGATGCAGGGGATTTGCGATAATGTCGCCGGTGTTTCCGGCCTCCACGATCCGGCCCAGATACATGACCGCGATGCGGTCGGCGATGTTTGCCACCACGGAGAGGTCATGGGAAATAAAGAGATAGGTCAGATGGAGACGCTCTTGAAGATCCATCAGCAGATTAAGAATCTGGGCCTGAATGGAAACATCCAGAGCGCTGACCGCCTCATCGCAGATGATAAATTCAGGCCGAAGCGAAATGGCACGGGCGATGCTGATGCGCTGGCGCTGACCCCCGGAAAACTCATGGGGAAACCGGTACAGGCTGTCCTGTGAAAGTCCCACTTCATTGAGCAACCGGACGGCGTGGTCTTTTTTCGTGCCTTCGATTTTCTCAAACTGAACCAGACCTTCCGTGACAATATCCATCACCATCATGCGGGGATTTAAGGAAGACACCGGATCCTGAAAAATCACCTGCATGCGGCTTCGCAAGTTCCGCATTTCCCGGGGCCGGATAGCGTGCAGAGGCATCCGGTCAAAATACGCCTGGCCGCCGGTGAATTTTTCAAGCCCCAGCAGGGTCCTGCCCAACGTGGTCTTGCCGCACCCGGATTCCCCCACCAGACCCACGGTTTCACCGCGATAGAGGTCTAAGCTGACGCCGTCCACGGCACGGACATACTCCTTTGTTTTTGAAAAAAATCCGCGTTTGACCGGAAACCAGGTTTTTAACTCCATCACCCGGACCAGGGGCTCCTTTGGCCGACATTGATCCCCGGCACCCGGAAGGTTATGGGAAGAAGCGGTTTGCATTTGAATGGTCAACTTCCTTTTTCCACCAGAAAACATGCGGCCTGATGGCTGTCGCCGCAATCATAAAGGGGCGGGGATTGCTCTTCGCACTTTTCCATGGCAAACGCGCACCGCCGGGCAAACCGGCATCCTTTCGGATATTCCAGGAGCGACGGCACCTGACCGGGAATATCCTGCAATTTTTTCCGGGGGCCGGCAAGCGTTGGCATGGCCTTGAGCAACCCCTGGGTGTATGGATGCCGGGGATTTGAAAATATTGCATTCCGGGACCCGGACTCCACAATACGGGCCGCGTACATCACCAGGATGCGCTCGCACATTTCCCAGACCACGCCCATGTCATGGGTGATGAGCAGCATGGACGTGTCCTGATCCTTCATTCCCCGGATCAGTTCAAAGACCTGGGCCTGGGTGGTGACATCCAGAGCCGTGGTGGGCTCGTCGGCGATGATGAGCTTAGGAGCAAGCATCAGTGCCATGGCGATCATGATGCGCTGCTGCATACCGCCGGAGAGCTGAAAGGGATAGGCGTACATGCGTTCGGACACATCGGCGATCCCCACTTTGCGCAGCCACTCTTCGGCTGTCTTCCAGGCTGCTTTTTCCGGCATGTCCCGCCGGTGCAGCCGGAGGGTTTCCACCATCTGGCGGCCGATGCGGTGCAGGGGCGACAGGGCGGACAGGGGCTCCTGAAAAATCATGCTCACGGCCCGGCCCCGGATATGCTGCAACTCTTTCGGCGTCAGAGCGAAAATCCGCTGCCCGTCAAACCAAATGTCTCCGGAGGTGATCTTTCCCGGCGGCGATGGAATCAGGCGGGGAATGCTTAAGGCGGTGACGGATTTACCGCACCCGGATTCTCCCACCAGGCCCACGGTTTCGCCCCGGTCCACGTGAAACGACACCTGATCCACGGCGTTGAAAATCCCGTCATCGGTTTTAAAGCTGACCGTCAGATTTGTCACTGTCAGAAGTCTTTGGGCCGGGGCCCCCTGATGATTTAAATTTATGGCATTCATCCGCAAATACTTATTCCAGTCTGCTGTATTGTTTCGGATCATAGGCGTTTCGGATGCCTTCCCCCACAAACACTCCGAGCAGCATCACCAAAAACAGGGCCAGGGACGGGTACAGAATCAGCCACCAGGCCCACCGGTACTGCTGGGCCTGGAACAGAAGTTCCCCCCAGCTCGGGGTGGGCGGCGGCAGGCCGAAGCCCAGATAATCCAGGGCCGCCAGGGACCCGATGGCCCCCACCAGAAAAAACGGAAAAAACGTGATCACCGGCACCAGGGCATTGGGCAGAATATGTTTATAAATGATTTTCAAGGGCGGCACGCCCATGCATTTAGCCGCCTCCACAAAGGGCCGCTTTCTTAAGCTCAAAAATTCCGCCCGGATGTAATAGGAAATCCCCACCCAGTTAAACACCGCATAGCAGGCCAAGAGAAGCGTAAAACTCCGGCCGTAAATGGAGCCCATGAGAATCATGACATACAGAAACGGCAGGGCGCTCCATATCTCTATAAGGCGCTGGGCCGTGATATCGACTTTCCCGCCGTAAAATCCCTGAACCGCTCCGGCGCTCATGCCGATGATCATGGAGCAGGCCACCAGGAGGAGACCGAAGGTCACCGATATCCGGAACCCATAGATGATGCGGGCCAGCACATCCCGGCCGGCCGCGTCAATGCCCAGGGGATGGTTTTTCAGCGGCGGATAGGGAAATCGCACATCTTCCTTGACAAATGACGCGATGTACTGACGATCGTCCACCATGACACGACGCTCATCCACGGGCCGTTCAAAGCGGGCTTGGGCAAGGTCTATCAGGATCCGGCGTTCAGGCTCGGAAATTTTGCTCCAGATGCCGGACGATGAAATATCCGGTTCACGGTCTTTTTCAAACACGATGGACGGGGCGGATGGATCGCTATCCAGAACTTCCCTGACCATCAGCCGGATGGTCTCAGGACGCGCGTTCCGGGGCCGATAGGTCGATAAGGAAGCCTGAAATTTTTTCCCGTCAGGGCCTTCAATGTTAAATTCCGCAAAAGGCGCGGCCTGGTTGGCAAACCGCTTCGCCGCCGCCGCTTTTAAAGATGCCGGGAGCCTGAAATAGTTTTCCAGAACCGGATGCGAAACACTCTCTTCAGATTCCGGCAAAAACACATCCATTCCCGTCGTGCGGATCATGATCCAATCTTCTGCAACGTCAACAGTTCCGATGCGGGGCTCCGGGGTCAGAGTGAGCGCCACATGCGCATCCACGGCAATCTCTTCCGGCGCGATGCTCTCCAGGGGGCTGAAGGGGATGGGCGGGAAAATCATGAAATTTTCCCTTAGGTCCAGAAAGGCCCCGGACTGCCGGAGCCGCCGGTAATCCGGCCGGGTCTGCCGTCCGCTGCCGGTAAACACGTCGTCGGCATAATACCGGATCACCGGGAAATAAGACGCTCCGTTGTATCTCACATAAAGGGGCACATTATTGCAGATCACTTCGGAAAACAGACTCAACCCGTAGACGATGCACAGTATCCATAAAGAGATATAGGCCCGCTTCATGGACTGAAACCGCAGAAACCGCTTCCGGGTCATCGGGTTTTTTAAAAATCGAAAGGCCATTGCAACCGTTAAAGACCCATGAAAAATTAACCGGATCAGGATTTCTGAAAATTGATCCGAGGATCGATGAGCACATAAAGAAAATCGGAAAAAATATTGCCCAGAAGCCCGAGAAGGGAGGTCAGGGCCAGAATTTCCATGAATACGGGATAATCCCGTCCCACAATCGCCTCCAGGCTCAGCCGGCCCATGCCCGGGATTTCAAACACCTGTTCGATGATCACCGACCCCGCGAACATGACGGTGAGGATTCCGCCCATGCCCGTGGCAATGGGAATCAGAGCGTTCCTGAAGGCATGGCCCCAGACGGCCCGGGTAAAACTTCCGCCCTTGGCCACCACCGTCCGGATATAATCCCTGCTGATCTGTTCGATCAGCGAGTTTTTCATCAAAAGGGTCAATACCGCGAAATTGCCGATGACGTAGCACAGAACCGGCAGAAACATATGCATCCAGATATCTTTCGCCTTTTCCAGGGGCGGCATCAGGGGGTAGCCTTCGGAATGGAACCCGGAAATGGGAAAAATGTCCCACATACCCTCCACGGTCCCGCACAGCAGCATTTTCAGCACCATTCCCATGGCAAAGGCGGGAATGGCGTAACCCACAAATACGATAATGCTGGATGTCAGATCAAAAGTGGTATTATGGCGAAGGGCCTTGAAAATACCCAGAGGAATGCACACCAGATACGACAGAAAGAAGCCGGTGATCCCGAAAATGACGGAGACTTTAAACCGCTCCTTGATAAGCTGCCAGGCGGTTTTGTTGGGAAACCGGTAGGATGGCATGGCCATGCCGATGCGGTCCGTGACCAGCCATTTCCAGTACCGCTGATAAACCGGCTGATCAAATCCATAATAGGCTTCGATTTCCCTGCGCTGTTTTTCGCTGATGGACTGGGCGGCCCCGTCGCCGATGCTGATTTCTCCGCCGCCAAACCCCTTCATCTGCATGATGGCCTGCTCCACCGGCCCGCCCGGAACAAACTGGACAATAAGAAAGCACAACCCGGTGATCCCAATAAATGTCGGAAAAATCAGCAGCAATCGTTTAATAAAATAATCCAGCCGCTCCATGGCCCATCCTTTGAAAAATTATCACCATCACCTGCTTCATGAAAGAAATTCAACACTAATAAATTATCCGGTCTTGATCAAGCAATATGGCGCGAAACCCAATCGGTGTGTTTTCCGCTTTAAATAAAAAAACCGCCGCTTCATGCAGTCGGCGCCGGCCAAGGCGGTCGGCATGGTTCCTTTTTTATTGACAAGTTCTTGTTTTTTTGGAAAAATTAATTAACTTCCACCTTCAGACATACAGGCGAAATCCATCCCGTGCAACCCGATGCGAACATAGGTTCATCCCCGGAAAGCCCTATCGTAGACTTTGACAGCCTTGTATCTAATGACACCCCTCCGGATACGGTGGTGGACTTGAGCAGCCTGGTGGTCGCCGACATCCAGCGCAAGCAAGGGTTTAATCTGGGCGCCATCCGGGCCAAAGCCCCGAATTTACAGATCACCGCAAGATTCAGTCTGCCGCTGATGGTCCTCCTTTATTTTTCCGCAATCCCCGCACCGCCCCTGCTGGTGCCCCTTGCCTTGATTATTCTGGTGGGCGTGATATTTCTCATCCATCAGCTCTATATTTACCGGCGGACCCGCCAGCCGGATCTTACTAAAAATATCATGATATCCGCCAGTCAACTGGATGTGGTCACCGCCCATCTGGCCTGGCTGTTTGATCCCATGATCCCTGCGCCCATGATGATGCTGGTGGCCATCGCGGCCATAGGCAACGGCCTTCAGCATGGCGTCCGGACATTCCGTTCTTTGTTTCAGATTATCCTGCTGATGACGCCCGTGGTCATCGCCCTGCGCATCTTTCTTCTGGGGTTCGACTGGCATTGCCTCCCCTTTCTGGTGCTTTGCGCATTTTTGATTCTCTATACGTTTTTCATGGTCCGCCGGTCCGACGCCATTCATGCGGATATGGAAGCCCGGTCGACCGATCTTGAACTGAACAATTTCAAATTAAAGCAACTGGGCATGGCCCTTCAAAAAAGTGAGGCCAGGTATCGCAATATTTTTGACACCAGCAGCGCCGCCATGGTGCTCATAGAAGACAATATGATGATATCTTTGGCAAACGAAAGATTTCTGGAGCTTTCAAAATATTCAAAAAGCGACCTCTACAACAAGAAAAAATTATCGGACTTTATTGATAAGGATGATTTGCAGCGGATACAGCGATTTCATGCCAAAAGGCGAAAAATGGGGGGCACGACGCCCACGGAATATGAATGCAAAATGATGGACAAGAACAATAATATCAAGCATATCATTATCCGGTTCAATATCACCCAGTGGCATGAACGGATCATGGCCACCATCGAAGACATCACCTCCCGGAAAAAGGCGAAAACCGCCCTGCAAAGCTCCATTAAAAAGCTGCGGCAAACCGCGGCCCGGCTGACGCAAAGTCAGAAACGATACCGGAACCTTTTTGAAAACACCGGTACCGCCACCATCCTGGTGGAAAAAAACCTGCGAATTTCCATGGCCAATTCCCGATTTTCCGAACTCACCGGGTTTACGAAACATGAAATCATCGGGGCCAAACGATTGAGTGAATTCATTGAACGGAAAAGCCTGTTCCGAATCCGGCGGTTTCAGGCAAAACAAAAGGAAAAAGACCTGGCCCAGCCATCAGAATACGAATGCCTGATGCTGGACAAAGATAGAAACATGAAACATGTGGTCATGAAAATATATACCCCGCCGGGACAGGAAAACAGCATTGTTTCCTTTTTCGATATCACCCAGCGCAAAGAAGCGGAGGCGGCCCTTCAGGCGGCCCATGAACGGCTGCGTATTCTGGCGGTGGTGGATGAACTGACCCAGGTGGCGAACCGCCGGCAGTTCAATGAAAAACTCCAGCAGGAGTGGACCCGGCTCCAGAGGGAAGGCCTGCCCCTATCGCTCATCATGAGCGATGTGGACGATTTTAAAGCGTATAACGACACTTACGGCCATCAGAACGGAGACCGGTGCCTGAGATCCATCGCGGATGCAATGAAAAAAA
>Ga0066650_10000943_pt1 | contig 10487 bp, 3 predicted proteins | sample CryGey092014_all_FD_59539 | JGI IMG/M metagenome (GOLD analysis project Ga0066650, IMG submission 59539) | Groundwater microbial communities from aquifer - Crystal Geyser CG23_combo_of_CG06-09_8/20/14_all | ecosystem: Environmental > Aquatic > Deep subsurface > Groundwater | place: USA: Utah...
CCGTGGATTCTGAAAGATGCGATATTGATCAAATCGAACGTACTTTAAGTGTTTTTACACAATCCAGTAGACAACGATCTGGAAATTCTTCAGCATCAAGAAGCAAAAGAGGCGGCAATGGTCGGCGTTCCAGTGGCAAAGGGGCACGACATAATCATCACATGTCCATAGATCGCGTAACAGAAGATCCGCGTTTTCAGATTGAACAATTAGTATATGAATCAGTTTTAGAAGCAACAAATAATGATCTTTCCTTGAGCAGCTTAATCACATATGGCATGGAAGAGGTTTTTGGATAAATGAAAAAACAGGCAAATCCTCATAAAGACTGGATCCTCGGGTCAAGTCCGAGGATGACAACAGTTGAACTAAGTGTTTTTCAACAACACTAAGGAGATTACAATGTTTAGCATAGATTTAAATTATCCAACATTTGCTTTAGGCTTTGGGCTCCGCGCATTGTTCCGCATTCGAAATAGCATAGCTTCTATTATTGTCGGAGCTGAATATTGGGGCAATGTGACACATCAGCATATTCCAAACGCCACCGATACAAATGCCCCTCAAAATCAGGTGCTAATTTCTGCAGGAACATCGCTTGGACCGCTGAATTAAAAAAAATTTTAAAATGGCTTTTATTCACTAATGATTTCGAAATGTTATCAAAGGGGGTAACGTCCCCTATTTTATGCGTTTAATAAGATTACTCAGATGTTCCTCAACATGGGGAAGGTTTTTGGAGATATCCTTTAGCAAAGGGATCCTTTGCTTCGCGCTGTCATTATTTTTTCTGGCAAGATCTATTTCCAGCAAAGTAGCATGAAGATTATATTTGGAGATATCATCAAAAGATTGATATTGTTCTGCACTAAGAGCTAAATTTAAATATCTCTCTGATTTGTCGAATCTACCTTTTTCCAGACATGCGTGCCCTAACTCCACATATATATGAGGGATCCTTTTCTTTATTTGAACTGAGCTTAAAGCTTCCGGACCTTTGGCAAAATCAACAGCAAGCTCAAGATATTCAATAGCATCATCATATTTCTTTAATTTATTAAAAGCAAAACCGATATTTGCCATCATGTCCACAGATGAAGCTTTTCCCTCCAGCCTCATAGAAAGATCCAAAGCAGGTTTATATTCATCAGTAGCTTCCAGCCAATTACCAGTCTGCATAAGTAGATTTGCAAGGCTGTTTTGTATTCTAAGCTGATGTTCAAACAAATGGTACTGACGCGCAACCTCAAGCCCTGCCCTATAATTCTCCATTGCTTTATCAAAATTACCCATAAAACGATAAGCATTTGCCATAATTCGAAGCTCATTTGCGATCATATCAAAGTTATTTATTTGCCTCGCAAATTTTATATATTGATCAGCAATTTCAAAAGCTTTTTCATACTGCCCCATGAGCACATATACCTCAGCCAACTCATTATTGGTTATTCTTTTTCTTAATTCCATAGGCAGCTTTACTGTCGCATCTTGATTTTCTTTAAATATCACTACTGCTTCATCATAAAGCCCTTGTCTCATTCTTAAACCTGCAATGCTGTTTCTCAAACGAATATGCTGTATAACAAGCGCATCATCATCTGTTTTCAGATCCCTCACCCCAACCATAAAACTATCTACAAACTTATCATATGCTCTCATTAAATACGTGTCTGCATTCTTTAACAACCGTCTTCGCAAAGCCAGCACACCCAGCAACTCGTCTGCACGAATATCTAATTTTATCTTATCTTCTTTTTTATCTGACAAACCTTTAAGGCTTTCGTAAAGCTTTGAAGCTTCTTCAAACCTTCCAACTCTAGACAAAGCCTTGCCCTGCCGCACCAAAATAGCTTTTTTTAAATTCCAATTTTCTTTGGGAATAAAATCAAATAAATTTTCAAGAATTACAGTTGCCTCTGTGGGATGATATTTTTCCAAAGCTTCAAGCGTAAAATTCAAAGCTGCTTTTGATTGCATCTCTCCATCTGAACCAAATGCAAGGTGGTAGTTTAATTCTACACTATCTTTTTCTGCATCTGATAATTTGCTCAAAATTTTATAAATAAATTCATGAACCTTTTTTCGTTCTACATTTGACAAACTGGATTCTATAATCATTGGAGCAAGAGGGTTTGATAATTTATATAAGCTGGTTTCTTTAACTTGGGAAATCAAACCTGATGACAGCAAACCATTAACAAACCTCTCGTTTACGTTACCCAAGTTTTTATTACTCACCGGTCTTGCATAACAAGCCATGAGGTGAAGAATATCTATTTCCTCTCCTGAACACTTATTTACTTTATTAAGAAGGTATTCTGAAAGAGATTTGGGCGGGCGAGCATAGCTTATTGAAAAATCAAGAGTTGAAAGAGTATTTGTATCAGGCTTTCCGGAAAAATATGAAAATAGTTCACCCTGCTTAATTAATTGTTTAAATATATCTGCTATAAATCTTGGGTTTCCATATGTTGAGTCATACAATTCATCAACAATCTTTGAAGAAGCAACACCTCCCAATATATGCGACACATACTCGATAAGCTCGCCCCTAGTAAAATTGCCAAGCTCAACAATCTGCAGCACAGATGAATTTAAATTAAGTTTTTCAAGCACCTTATCTTTGTCTGCAAAATCAGCATTGATAGAAAAAACAACAAATGATTTAGAATCTGGATTTTTTAAAACAAGCTCTGCCAATCTCTTGATAGAATTAATATCCACACAAACATCTGACACATTTCCCGCATTTTTAAGCACAACATTATCAATCAGAAAAGCTGTAGGACGCTTTAATTTTACATCTCCTTCAATTTTGTTAACAACTTCCAATTCAAGTTGTTGAGCATTGGGCGAAAGATATTTAAGCAATCTTGTTTTCCCTGTCCCGCTTGGCCCAAAAACACATACAATAGAAGGCATATCTTTCAAACCACAGCTAACCGCATATAAAGAATCTTCCAAAAGCTTTTTTTCATCGTATCTGCCAATTAAAATACCATCCTCAGGAAGATACGCCTGAATTGTCTCTTCGCTTTCTGGCTCAAGTTGGTTAGGAGACCTAAAGCACAATGCCTGCGCTGCCATGAGCGCAGTCTGGTATCTATCGTTAGGGTTCATGGCAATTAGACGCAAAATAATTGCATCTAAATAAGAAGGGATCTCTGGATTATATTCTGACGGAGGAAGAGGAGTGTCGAGGGTTAAATGTTTCAGCATTGTTTTCTGAATATCCAGCTTTCCATTTACGTTAACTGCATAAGGTAAAATACCTGTTAAAATATAGTAGAAACTAACTCCAAGAGAATACAAGTCACTGCGATGCCCGGGAAGTATAGTTTTGGGCAATGTTGTTTCAAAATCCAAATTTCCCTGACATATAAGTCGTTTCATAACAATCTCAGGTGACATATAGTTGGGGGTACCACCTGGTTTTTCAGGAGGCTGAAAACCAGCCAAACCAAAATCTATTAAAGCAAGTTGTTTGACAGAATCTAAATTATCAGCTGATGAACGTAGAAGAAGATTTTGTGGTTTTATGTCCAAATGAAGAATGCCGAAATTTCTAAGATATTCAAGTGCTCGTAAAGCCTGTAAAAGAAGATTTTCAATAACCAATATAGAAGACTTTGCCAAGCTTTTCAGATCACCACCTGATATCAGCTCAGATGTAAAATAATAAATATCATTTTTCTGATCAAAACCAAAATCATAGATCTTAGCTATATTAGGATGCGACACTTTTTTAAATAGCTCAAATTCGCGTTTAAACTTTTCAGCTGTAGATGTTTTTGATTGGGAGAATTCCGACCACTTCAGCACCTTAAGCGCTATTTTCTCCGGACTGCTTTTAGGTTTGACTTCCCAGACAACTCCACCCCCACCTTCTGAGAGCTTTCTTAAAAGCATGTATTTATCGTCTATCAACATTCCTGGCTGGAGATCTTTCATGTGTGCGCTCCATCCATAGTTATAAAAAGATTATTATTAAGTTGAATCAGTATACAATTTAGCAGCAAGCTACGCAACTTTGAAGTGGAATAAAATAAGGCCCTGCAATAATGCAGGACCTTATTAGAATAATTAATGCAAAACAAGATTAACCGGCAACACCGTCTGCCTGAATCAATCCTTCTTTTTCTATGGATAGAGCCTGTTCTTCCTTTTTCTCTGATGTTTCATCTTCAGGTATATCAACTTTTATCTGCAGTTTTCTATATCTTGCCAATCCTGTTCCAGCTGGAATTAGCCGTCCCATAATCACATTTTCCTTAAGACCTCTCAAATAATCAACACGACCAGCAACTGCAGCTTCTGTTAAAACTTTTGTGGTTTCTTGGAAAGATGCTGCTGAAATGAAGCTTTCAGTTGAGAGAGAAGCCTTGGTAATACCTAATAACAAAGATTCTGCAATAGCAGGTTTTCCACCTTTGTTTCGTATCTTCTCATTGATTGCCTCAAATTCACTCTTTTCTACCTGTTCATCCTCTAACCAGTCAGTATCACCTGAATCAGTTATTTTAACTTTTCTAAGCATCTGTCTCACAATAGTTTCTATATGTTTATCATTTATCTTAACCCCCTGTAACCGATAAACCTCTTGTGTTTCATCCATAAGATATCTTGCCAGCTCTTTTTCTCCAAGAACTCTTAAAATATCGTGAGGATTGGCTGCACCATCCATTAAAGGCTCACCAGCTCTTACATAATCACCTTCATGAACAGACACATGCTTACCTCTTGGAATAAGATATTCCTTAGGTTCGCCAACTTCTGGAGTAACTATTAACGCTCTCTTACCTTTTACGTCTTTGCCAAATGAAACCCTTCCATCAATTTCTGCAATCACAGCATGTTCCTTTGGCTTCCTTGTTTCAAATAACTCAGCTACACGCGGCAATCCACCGGTGATATCTTTTGTCTTGGTTGTTTCACGCGGAATCTTTGCCAGAACATCTCCAGCAAGAACCTCTTCGCCTTCTATTACCACAATATTAGCGCCAACCGGCATTAGGTAACGCGCCTCTCCCCTGCCTGCTGGCAACTCAAGAGTCTGTCCGTCTGTGTTTTTAATAGATATGCGTGGTCTGCTTGATGGGTCTTTTGACGCTGTAATAACCTTTCTTGAAAGTCCGGTAACTTCATCAACCTGCTCAAACATTGTCATACCTTCTACGATATCACCAAACTTAACAACACCTGAAACTTCAGTTAAGATAGGTACTGTGTAAGGATCCCATTCGGCAATCATTGTGTGAGATTTAATTTTATCTCCTTCATTTACCTTAAGATTCACACCATAATTAATTTTATGTCTTTCTCTTTCTCGTCCGTTGTCATCAATAACAACAATTTCGCCATTTCTGCTCATAACAGTTGTAAGCTTGTTCTTTCCAACAGAGGTTTTAATATTTTCAAACTTAACAACACCTTCATGCCTGTTTTCAACAGATGATTGTTCAACTCTTCTTGATGCAGTTCCTCCGATATGGAACGTACGCATTGTAAGCTGCGTACCAGGTTCTCCAATTGACTGGGCTGCAATAACACCAACACTCTCACCAATATTTACAAGAGTACCTCTTGCCAGATCGCGACCATAACATTTTACACAAACTCCGTATTTGCTCTTACATGTTAACACCGACCTGATAGTTACCTTTTCAAGACCTGAATCAATAATCTTTTTTGCCAGTTCTTCTGTAATCTCCTCTGCAGCCTCAACAATAACTTCATCTGTGTAAGGATCCCTAATATCGTCAAGAGCAACTCTACCAAGAATACGCTCTTCCAAAGGCTCAATAATTTCACCGCCCTCAACCAGCGCTTGTACAATCATTCCATCAAGGGCATTACAGTCTACTTCGGTAATAGTGCAATCCTGAGCAACATCTACTAAGCGCCTTGTTAGATAACCTGAATTGGCGGTTTTCAAAGCTGTATCAGCCAAACCTTTGCGCGCACCGTGAGTTGAAATAAAGTACTGCAAAACATTTAGACCTTCTCTAAAATTGGCTGTAATAGGCGTCTCAATAATTTCTCCAGAGGGTTTTGCCATCAAACCTCTCATACCAGCTAACTGACGCATCTGCTGAGCGCTTCCTCTTGCTCCAGAATCAGCCATAATAAATATAGGATTAAAGCTCATCTGTTCACGAACTTCGGAATTCGATGATTTAACTTTTTCAACACTCATTCCCTTTATCATTTCACCGGCAACCTCTTCAGTTGTAGCAGCCCAGATATCAACCACTTTATTATATTTTTCACCAGATGTGATTAAGCCTTCAGTATACTGTTCCTCAACCTGATGAACTTCCTTAAATGCCTTATCAAGCAAAATACCTTTTGCTTCAGGAATTACCATGTCGTCAATACAAATTGAGATACCAGCTTGTGTTGAATACTTAAAACCAAGTGTGCGCAAATGATCGCACAACAGCACTGTTTCCTTATCTTTACAGTGTCTGTAGCATTGATCAATTAACTCAGCCACTTTGGATTTATTCATCACTTTATTTACATATGAAAAATCAATATTTTTTGGAAGCACTTCATATAACAAAATTCTTCCAACAGTTGTGCCAACTAATTCTTTATTAATACGAACTTTGATATGTGCATGCAAGTCAACTACCTCTGCATCATACGCAATCCTAACTTCCTCTGGGGAGGAAAAGATTCTATTTTCACCTTTTGCAAACGAAGCTTCTCTTGTCATGTAGTAAAGCCCTAAAATCATATCCTGAGTTGGAACAATAATAGGCTTACCACTTGCCGGTGACAGAATATTATTAGTAGACAACAAAAGAACTCTGGCTTCTATCTGTGCTTCCATTGAAAGAGGCACGTGGACAGCCATTTGATCACCGTCAAAATCCGCGTTAAAAGCAGCACAAACAAGAGGATGCAGCTGAATTGCTTTACCTTCAATCAAAATAGGCTCAAAAGCCTGAATGCCAAGCCTGTGAAGAGTTGGAGCTCTGTTTAACAAAACCGGATGTTCCTTAATAACTTCATCCAAAGCATCCCAAACCTCAGGACCTTCGCGTTCAACTAATCTTTTTGCGCTCTTAATTGTTGAAGCAAAACCGCGCTCCATTAATCTATTAATGACAAATGGTTTAAATAATTCATGTGCCATCACCTTTGGAAGACCACACTGATGCAACCGGAGCTCAGGACCAACAACAATAACCGAACGACCTGAGTAATCAACGCGCTTACCGAGTAAGTTCTGTCTGAAACGACCCTGCTTGCCTTTCAACATATCAGAGAGCGACTTCAAAGGTCTTCTGTTAGGTCCAACAAATGGCCTTGATCTTCTACCATTATCAAATAAAGCATCAACAGCTTCCTGTAACATTCTTTTTTCATTACGAATGATAATCTCAGGCGCTGAAAGCTCCATTAATCTTTTTAAACGATTATTTCTGTTAATAACTCTTCTGTATAAATCATTAAGATCTGATGTAGCGAAACGACCACCATCAAGTGGAACCAGCGGACGAAGATCTGGTGGCAGCACAGGAATAGTCTGAATCATCATCCATTCGGGTCGATTGTCAGCTTCCTTAAACTGCTCTACCAGCTTTAACCTTCTTACTATTTTTTTAGTTGTAGCAACTGATTTTGTTTTCTTTATATCTTTACGCAGTTTTTTGGAAAGCTCATCAAGATCAATCTTAACAAGCAATTCCCTGATAGCATCTCCGCCCATTCCAACGCGGAAACTACCTCCAAAATCATTTATTGCCTTCTGATATTCCTCTTCGTGTAGAATTTGCCCTTCAACTAAATCTGTATTACCAGAATCAACAACAACATGAGCTTCACAATACAGGATCCTCTCCAAATCTCTCAAGGGAATATCAAGCATAGTACCTATTCTGGAGGGGAGACTCTTTAAAAACCAAATATGAGCAACCGGTGTAGCTAGAGTTATGTGCCCCATTCTTTCACGTCTGACTTTGCTCTGGATAACTTCAACACCGCATTTTTCGCAAACAATGCCACGGTGTTTCATTCTTTTATATTTACCGCAATTACATTCATAGTCCTTTACAGGTCCAAATATCTTTGCGCAAAAAAGACCGTCTCGTTCTGGTTTAAATGTACGATAATTTATCGTCTCTGGTTTTTTTACCTCTCCATGCGACCACTGAAGAACCTTTTCAGGACTTGCCAACTTAATTTTTACCCCACTAAAGGACAGTGGATTTTTCGGTTTATCAAAGAATTGATGGATATCCATACTTAATATTCCTTTTTGTTAATGTTGTCATTCCATACTCGACCTACCTAATGACAAAAATTTTATTCCTGCGTTTCTTCTAGTAATTCAATATCAAGACTTAATGCCTGCAATTCCTTTATCAAAACATTAAATGACTCGGGCAAGCCTGCCTCCACTGATTTGTCACCCTTAACAAGTGACTCATACATACGGGCTCTGCCTACCACATCATCTGATTTAACAGTTAAAAATTCCTGGAGTGCATATGCTGCTCCGTATGCTTCCATTGCCCAGACTTCCATTTCTCCTAACCTCTGACCTCCGAATTGAGCTTTACCACCAAGAGGCTGTTGAGTAACAAGTGAATACGGACCAATTGATCTTGCATGAATCTTTTCATCAACCAAGTGATGCAACTTCATCATATACATTATTCCTATTGTAATCTGACGGTCAAAAGACTCTCCGGTTTTACCATCAAACAAAGTGGTCTGACCTGTACTTGGTAGATTAGAATCTGCAAGAATCCTCTTAATATCAGCTTCCCGCGCTCCGTCAAAAACTGGAGTAGCAATAGGAACTCCATTTGTTAATTTTGAAGCAAATTCACGCAGCTCTGATTCTTTTGCATTTTCAATAATGTCCTTAGTTGCTTCAGTAGAACCATAAGCTTTTTTCAGGACTTTAATTATGTCCTCTTTAACAGAATCTTCTTCCAGCACCTTCTGTATCTGTTCGCCTAACACCTTACCGCCCCAACCAAGATGTGTCTCCAAAATTTGTCCCACGTTCATACGTGAAGGCACGCCTAATGGATTAAGTACTATATCAACAGGAAGTCCGTCAGCTGTATATGGCATATCCTCCTGAGGCAATATACGGGAGATAACACCTTTGTTTCCATGTCTTCCTGCCATCTTGTCACCAACCGAGAGCTTTCTCTTGGTAGCAACAAAAACCTTAACCAGCTTGATAACTCCTGGCGGAAGTTCGTCTCCTTTGGACAGCCGGTTAATTCTCTGATCATACTTCATCCTAACAACTTCTTCCTGATCTTCAATAGCTTCAAAGAGTTCAGCAAGTTCGTTCTCTAAATCTTCGCTGCAATCCATCGAGATTTCAGACCATTTATTAAACGGCATTTTTTCTAATGCATCATCTGTTATCTTCTTTCCTTTAACGAGATAAACCTTCTCCGTTTCCTCATCCATAACCTTTGATGTGGAAGTTTGCCCAACCAAAAGTTTCTTTATTCTGCGGCTGAAAGTATCATGGATAGCCTTTAATTCCGCATCCATCGCCTTTCTTATCTTGACACCTTCTTCACCCTGAAGTTCTTTTGTTCTTTCATCAGGTTCAACACCTTCTCTTGAAAATACTTGAGTGTGAATTATAATGCCTTCAATGCCGGGAGGAACACGCAAGCTTGTATCTTTAACATCACCAGCCTTATCACCAAAGATTGCTCTTAATAATCTTTCTTCAGGAGACAGTTGGGTTTCACCTTTTGGAGTAACCTTTCCAACAAGAATGTCATCCTTTCTAATTTCCGCGCCAATCCTTATAATTCCGCTTGCATCCAGATTAGCAAGAGCTTCCTCTCCAACATTTGGAATATCACGGGTAATATCTTCTTTGCCAAGTTTTGTGTCACGCGCTGCGCATTCAAATTCTTCAATATGAATTGAGGTAAAAACATCGTCTTTGATAAGACGCTCATTAACCAAAATTGAATCTTCGAAGTTATAACCACCCCAAGGCATAAATGCTACCAACACATTTTGCCCCAAAGCCAGTTCTCCCATCTCAGTTGCCTGACCATCAGCAACAACATCACCTTTTCTGACTATATCGCCTTTTTTCACAATTGGTTTCTGATTAATACAAGTGCCCTGATTGGATCTCTGAAATTTGACCAGGTCATATATATCTACATCTGACCCTTTTTTGCCACGTTCAGATTTATCAGATTTCACAACAATCCTGTTTGCATCAACTTCACTTATCACTCCGTCTCTATTTACAACAACTGTAACACCTGAATCACGCGCCACAAGAGATTCCACTCCTGTTCCAACAATCGGTGCACTTGTTCTAAGAAGAGGCACTGCCTGACGCTGCATGTTTGACCCCATTAAAGCACGATTAGCGTCATCATGTTCAAGGAATGGAATTAATGATGCTGCAACAGACACAAGCTGCTGTGGAGATACGTCCATTAATGTAACATCTTTGGCATTTCCCATAACAA
>Ga0066650_10000950_pt1 | contig 10471 bp, 11 predicted proteins | sample CryGey092014_all_FD_59539 | JGI IMG/M metagenome (GOLD analysis project Ga0066650, IMG submission 59539) | Groundwater microbial communities from aquifer - Crystal Geyser CG23_combo_of_CG06-09_8/20/14_all | ecosystem: Environmental > Aquatic > Deep subsurface > Groundwater | place: USA: Utah...
GTTCGGATTTTAACCAAAAGGCACCGCACTTGGGCGGAAAAACACGTTGCTATTAAATATTCACTATGAGAAAAATTCCCCCTTATTTCAAACAAAATCATCGTTATACTTGCTCCTTAGCAGTTTTGAGAATGGTTTTGGCGAATTATGGAATACAGGTAACAGAGGAAGAACTAATACAAAAAGTCGAAAAAGATTATGGAAAAAATTTTACCAATCTTTGGAATCCGACCATTGCTAAACTAAGTCGAGAATACGGTATTAATACGACTATGTATGCTTTGTGGCCGCTTTTTAAAAAAGATATATATCCAAAAGCGTTAACAGAATATAAGAAAAATTCGGAAACTATGAATTACAAAAAATATGAGCATCCGAAAGATACCGATACGTTACCGGAGCCGTTACCTTTAGCATATAAAGAAATGTTTCGGGCGCTATCGTTTGGGTGTAGGTGTATCTATGGAAAACTTACCGCACACAGGTTAAAAACACTTCTCTTGAAAGACTGTTTAGTACAAACATCAATCAAACTCCATATACTGTATCCTGAGAAAAAACAAGCTTTTCACTCGATTCTTATTTACAGATTAAATGGCGACACAATTTATTATCATGATCCAGCATATGGAAATAATCTAAAATGTAAACTGGATATCTTAATTCAAGCTTCAAGTAATGTGGGAGCATGTATCAGTTACCAACAAACCTAGTTGTTGTTATTTATAAAACTACCTTTTACACTTCAGATAACTATTTTCCCCTTGACTTTTTTATATTTAACTAATACTATATTAGTATTAGTTAAATTATCATACTCATATGAATAAATCAAATCTCATTTTCGGTTTAGTTATCGTATTGGTTGTAGGTGGAATTGTTTACGCAACGGCCCCAAAACAGACTTCTATTAATAACTCAGGTAAAGAAACATCGATATCTTCAAGTAGCCAAGCGATGGTGGAAAAAGATAGCGCCAAATCATCAAGTGAATTAATGACGAAAAACATAAAAGAAATCAATATGGAAGCAGGCTCTTTTTATTATAAACCGAACACAATAACTGTAAAAAAAGGAGAAACAGTAAAAATTGTTATGCATAGTGTAAGCATGATGCATGATTTCAACATTGATGAATTAAACGTCAGAATGCCTATTGTAAAAAATGGAGATACTGGCACTGTGGAATTTACTGCAGACAAAGTTGGGACATTTGAATATTATTGCTCAGTAGGACAACACCGAGCAAATGGACAAGTTGGGAAAATTACTATCAATTAACCCCAGGGTTATCTTTTCTTTACAAATGGTCTCCATATATCATAAAATAATATATGGTAGTACATAAGTCACAAGAAATATTTGATTATCTTTATAATCATATTGATGGAAAGGCTATTTCAAATACTGCACGGGCAAAACGCTCCAGTTGGTATATGGGGCATACGTATGGAGAAGTAACATATCATGGCTTTTTAAGAATGTTGGCTATGATGAAACTAAATAAAGGTGATGTATTTTACGATTTAGGTTCAGGAACCGGTAAGGCTGTTATACTCGCTGCTTTGTTAGTACCTTTTTCTAAAATTGTAGGAATAGAAATACTTAAAGAACTGTATGATACTTCTTGCACTGTTTTTAGTTTTTATAGACAGCTTACTTCCCAAAATAATACAACTCATCCATTCGTTTCATTTATGCACGGAGATTTTAAAAAAGCTGATATTTCAGATGCCAATATTATTTTTATGAATGCAACTTGCATGCATTATGAATTTGAAATACCGTTTATTCGAAAACTTGAACAATTAAAAAAAGGAACGAAAATTATTACCAATACCATTACTATACCGACGGAAAAATATTCCATACATAAAATTGGTCTCGTTCCTTTTACCTGGGGAGAAGAGGAAGTATTTATACATGAAAAACGTTAAGGATAATTGTTCTACATTATATCCACCGCCTCAGGCGGTGACTATGGTAAAGGTTTAACCGTATCATTTACAATAAAAATAGCTTCAGCCTGAAAGGCGCTCAGAACTGAAGCTATGAAAAAACAGTATAAACGGTTATCCCATACCGTATGGTTATGTACATATCATATCGTATTCTGTCCGAAATATCGATTCCATGTTTTGGAAGGAAAATGAGGGTTGAAAAATCGAATATAGCAGATTCATTGGCAATTGCCGCGGTTTTGGTTAGAGTGAAAGAGATGAGCAACAACTGCTTGCTATCATTGAAGATATTGGCTTTGCCCGCTTTCAAGACAGAGATCCAACAACAAAAGAACTAAATAGTACTCACATATCTCTTGAGGATGATGTATATGCATCAATGCTTACCAGTATAAAATGGAAGAAGGGGAAAGGAGGAAAATAAAAAATGGTAGAATTTTTACCTAACTCATCCTAATTAACACAGCGCCGATTGTTGCTAATATCACAGCAATTATTTTAGTAATAAAATTACTACGTTCTTTGAGGAAAATATGTTCACCTATTAATGTAATAACAAGAAAACTTTCAATTATTACCAGTACTTTACTTGCTTCTCCAAGAGATAACCCTTGATTCATTGCTAAGTTTGCCAGTCCTCCAAGCGCACATCCAAAAAATACCATTTTAAAGTTGCTTTTTGCAAGTGTTTTAATTCTTCTGATTGAATTTGGCATAATGAATACATTCAAAATCATAGGGATAAAGAAAATAAAAAATGTTAGTGTTTGGGAATTAAATGAAGTGAAGAGAAATTTATATAAAATAATTACAATTGCATAAAAAATTGTTGCCCCAAAAGCATACATGACTCCTTTAATATCTTTTGGTTTGGATAGTTTTTTCATGATAATAATTCCCGATATTACCGTAAGTAATGTTCCTATAATTTTGAACATATGGGATGATTCATGAAGAATGATAATTCCCAATATCATCACCCACACAAGCCTGAATTTGGTAATTGATCCGCTTATCGAGGGTGAAAGATATTTTGAGGAGACGAAATTAAGTAAATTTTGAATAACAATAAGTATTCCAACAAAAAGCATTATGAGCCAAGATAGCATATCAGTGCCTATTGTTGGTTGAAGCAACATAAAGGGTAAGTTTACCAGTGCTCCAACTGCACTAAAAAAGAAAGAACAAGCCCATACATCATTTTTCTCTTTTTTAAGAATGTGTCTTGTTATTAGATTTGATCCTGTATAAAATAAACCAGATAGTAAAGCAAAAAAAAGCCACATGTTGATTTATTATATCTAAATTACTAAAATTGGTTGAAGTATTTTTAATTCTATTTTAAATTTATGAAAAATGTAAAAAGCATACTTTCTCAAAAAATAAGTACTTCTCCCGATATAATATAAAAGCGGCTATCCGAGTGGCTTTTAGCCCTTGGCTGCAAAGCTCTTTTCCCGATCTGATAGACTTTAATCATGAAAGGATTAAAGTCGTCTGCACAAAGTAAGTATGATTTAAGATACCACTTTGTGTTTGTTCCCAGATACCGAAAGCGAGTTCTTGTCGGTAAGGTAGCAACAAGGATTGAAGGAATGATTAAGTTTGCAGCCCAAATGGAGCCCAAGTGAAGTAATAAATATCATTAAGGGATGAACATCAAGAAAGATTCGAGAATTATTTCCCAACCTTGACGAAATATACTGGGGGACAACATTTTGGGCGGATGGTTACTTTGTCAGAAGTGTTGGTTCAATCACAGACAAAGTGGTATCGGAATATGTTGCCAAATAACGATGAAAAACATTATAAATAACCAAGGACTTTAGGCCTCGGGTATAGATTTTTGAAAATTACTATGATTAAATTATCTAAAAAAAATTTTCTAAAAGTATCACAATTCATTAAAAAGAAAGCACGAGTATTAGATCAACAATTATATTCTTTCTATTTTGAAAAAGGTTTGCAATGTGATGTAATCGAAGCACTAACAAAGTATCAAAATTCCGATGGAGGATTCGGACACGGAATTGAGCCTGATTTTCGCTCTCCTTCGTCATCTCCAATCGCAACTACAATGGCAGTTGAGTATATTGAAAAGGTTGATAGAAATAGTCCAGTGCTTTTAAAAGCAATTAATTATTTAGTTGAGAGTTTTGATGAGTTATTACAAAAATGGAGGGCGGTTCCAAAAGATGTCAACAGTTTTCCTCATGCGCCATGGTGGCATATTAATGATAAAACTGGTTTTTGTGTGATTGATAAAGGATGGAAAAATCCAACGGTAGAAATTTTGGGATATCTATACCAATATCCAAACAACTTTCTTTTTATTAAATTAGAGGAACTAACACAAAAAGCAATTAATCTTTTATTGAATCAAAAGGATAAAATGGAATCAGAACACAATCTTTATTGTTATTTGATTTTTTATGATCATATTCCTAAAAAATATAAAACTCAAATAAAATCAAAACTTTGTGAGCTTATTAAAGGCACAGTAAACATAAATGTTGACGATTGGTCAAGTAAATATGTTCCAACGCCTCTTCAGTTTATTGATGATCCAAAATCACTATTCTGTTCTTTACTGGCTGATGCAGTGGATAAAAATCTGGATTTTCTTATAAAAGCAATTGATGCAAGTGAGGCCTGGTATCCAACTTGGAAATGGGGTTAGTATGAGGAAGATTGGCAAAAAGCCAGGGTTGAATGGACAGGAAAAAATGCAGTTAATAATTTAATTATCTTAAAAAAATTTGGGAGAATTGAAGATTAATCTAATTCAGGCAAAATCGGTTTTTATCAAGTCGGGCCTTCCTGGATCAGATTGGGTAATTAATCCATATAACGGATGTCTGTTTGGATGTATGTATTGTTATGCTGCGCAAATCGCCAGATGGAAGCATCCTAATGAAGAATGGGGGACATATCTTGACGTGAAAATAAATGCGCCTGAATTATTAAAGAAAGAATTAACAAAGTTAGAGAAAAGATTAAAAACTAAAAACTTTGGATCAGTATTTTTCAGTTCAGTGACTGATCCATATGTGGGAATGGAAGCGAAATATCAAATTACGCGGAAATGTCTTGAGGTATTGGCTGATTTTAGATATGAAGGATCAATTGGAATACAGACAAAGTCGCCTTTAGTCACAAAAGATATCGATGTATTAAAAAAGCTAAAAAAAGTTTCGGTTGGTTTTACCGTGACAACGCTGGATGATAAGGTTTCCCGCTTTTTGGAAGTCAAAGCTCCGCCTATTACTGCAAGAATTGATGCATTAAAAAAACTTCACAATAATACAATTTCAACATATGCATTTATTGGACCAATCCTTCCTTACTTTATTAATACAGAGCAAAAGATTAATGAATTATTGAACAAACTTCAGGAAGTTGGAGTCAACGAAGTATGGTTTGAACATATTAATTTGAGTCCCATAACAAAAGCAAGGCTTTATCAATATCTTAAAAAAGAAGCTCCGGAACTGATTCCATATTTTAATCAAACTGATACAAAAGACTATCGAGAAAAGTTGGAAAAAATTATCCAAAAAGCATTGAAAGGTAGAGGTTTGAAAATTGGATTGGGAAAAGTGATTTATCATCGTAAATTACCGAAAAAGAAATAAAATAATGATAAGTTTTTTAATAAAAGAGAGCATTTTTTAAGTATAACATGATTGGTTTTATAAATTTAGGATGGTTGATGATATGACGTATTGTAGAGACGTGATTAATCACGTCTCTACATCAAATAACCCCATTTTCACATAAACACATTGTATTTTTTTTGTTATCATAAAAAATATGCTTGATAGATATCATCAAAAATATCGTATTCCCTCAACCCGATTACAAAAATTTGATTATTCTTCAAATGGGTATTATTTCGTGACGATCTGCACGAAGGATAAAGAGAATTGCTTTGGTGAAGTTGTTAATAATAAAATGCAATTATCTGGAATTGGAAAGATTGTTAAAACATATTGGTTTAGAATACAAAATCATTTTTCATTTGTTATCACAGATGAATTTATTATTATGCCAAATCATATCCATGGGATTATGGTGATTTGTCATAATAATAAAACCAATAATGATATATATAATAATAATGGTAGAGACATGATTAATCACGTCTCTACATGGAAGAAAATGACACCAATGGGTAAATATACGCTAGGTGAAATAATTCGTTGGTATAAAGGGATAGTTACATTTCATATACGAAACAAATTATGTAATACTTTTTCCTGGCAACCACGTTTTTATGATCACATCATTCGTGATGAAAAATCATTATTGAGTATCCGTGAATATATTCACAATAATCCAAAAAATTGGGAGGAGGATGAAGAAAATACCATATGAAAAAAATACTTTTTATTATTATCGTTTCATTTTTCTCCGTTATTTTAGTAAATTGGTTTATTATTCAGCAAAAATCTAACACACCTTCTTTAAAAAAAGTAATTCCAAAAGAAAAACCCCTTCTCGCCTATACATTTGAAAATCTTAAAAAAACCATATTTCCAACAAATACTTTTATATTGGGAAAGATAATAACGGAAACACCGGAAATTATAACTCAAATATTTTATTTTAATGTTCCCGATAAACCAGATAGTAGAAATATACTAAAGGTGAGTGGTGTGATTAATATTCCTAAAAATCCCGGCACTTATCCTATTATTGTTATGTTTCGTGGATTTATTCCTGAAGAAACATATCAGCCGGGAGCTGGCACAGAACATGTTGCCGAAGTATTGGCTCAAAACAAATTTATTACGTTAGCTCCTGATTTTTTAGGATTTGGAGAATCGTCATCTCCTTCAAAAGACTCTTTTGAAGCGCGATTTCAGACCTATACAACAGCCCTAACTCTTTTTTCATCACTGCCGAATTTTAATACGGCGCTTGATGCTAGTTATTCGGCAACAATAAAAGCCGATATTGATAAGGTCGGTATATGGGCACATAGTAATGGAGGACATATTGCTTTATCAGTACTTGCTATATCCGGATCAACATATCCAACTGTTTTATGGGCTCCTGTATCAAAATCCTTCCCTTATTCAATTTTGTATTATACCGACGAATCAGATGATCAGGGAAAAGCACTCCGTAAAGCTTTAGCACTATTTGAAAACGATTATGACGCGCAGTTGTTTTCACCAGAGCGTTATTACCAGTGGATAAAAGCTCCGCTATCTATTCATCAGGGGAGTACAGATAGAGAAGTTCCCATTTCATGGTCGGACGATTTGGTTGATGAATTAAAGAAAGATGATATTAAACTTGAATATATCATATATCCTGGCGCAGATCACAATATGCTTCCTACATGGTCTAGTGTTGTTAAGAATAGTATTGTTTTTTACGAAGACAAATTAAACAATTCTTCGACGAGCAAATAAGCTATTCTTTTCTTGTTAACATAACTGCATCGGCAGTATTAAAGGGATTTGTTAGATATGAAAGAGAATATGAATTGGCGGGAAGTGATTTTAATATGGTAGTTATACAATCTGGATTATCTGATCCAAACAAAATAATCAGCTGCGCTTCTTTGGGAATACTTCTATATGTGCAATCATTTTTTTGCAATGTAATTTCCTTTAATTTTTCTGAGTAGTTGGGTACAAAATATTGTATGCGTTGATCGTTGTAAATGCTGCTTGAAACGAAGATGTGTTGAATTTTACTTTGATTAATTAGTTTTGAAATAGTAAGCATAGGGGCTTTATTAGCAACATGATTGAAAGGAAGATATGTTTGATTGTAGTAACGATTTATATTTATTATAGAAATTATGATGATAAGTGAAGTCAAAATGATATTTCCGTATTTGTTATTCAATTTTGAAACATAAGACAATCCAAAACTACATCCAACATAAATAAGAGGAAGAATACCTGATATACGAAGTGTATTGGGATGACCAAGTCCATAATAATGAAATTCTGGAATACGTTCGACTGAGAGAATGTCGTTTAATAATGAAGGAACAAAAAAAACAAATATGAAAAAAATCCATTTCTTTTTTCCAAATTTAATTAAATAAATTATTCCTATTCCAAAAAGAATGAGTGTTATTGGGTCAAATGGCGTAGTTTGAGCAGGGTTTTGTCGGGGGTTTGGGTCGCCAACAGAAACAAACATACCTAAAGTTCGATTGATATTCCCCCATAATTCCTTTTTTAGTTCTAGAGGAGAGTAATTTTGATGAAACAGGGAAACAGATTTTGTCCGAATCATGAGGTCTGTAGGATTATATAAACCATAATTTATCAGAGAAAATAAAGGAATAATGATGGCTGAAATGAATAATAATACTGAAATAATCTTATTTTTTTGTAAAGCGTTCGATTTTATTACCATAAATAAACAATAAAAAAAAGATATTAGTGCAAAAGTTCGGAAGCCAAGATAGGTGTATAAACCAAATCCAAGAGAAAAACCTGCAACAACAAGAAATTGGTAAATATTTTTTTGCTGATATAAAAAAAGGAAAATTAGAAACAACAATTCAAAAAAAATCGCAATAGACATTTCATAAGCAAAACGGGAAACAGCTATATGAACATAAGAATTTAAGAAAAGAATTGCTCCGCCGATGGCAACCTTTTTATTATTGAACAACCTGAGATATAAATAAAAAAGAGCTGCGTTTAAAGATCCAAACAATACACTTGTGAATCTGATATTGACAACTGTTCTTCCAAAAGTTTTTATAATCCAACCAATGATGTAAAGCTGGGGCGTTGGGTGACCCATATTATCTGTAACAAACGGAGTAAATGAGGTTAGTTTATACAAGTTTTCACTCATGAGGCCAACCGATACTTCATCGCCCCACATACCTGGAGTAATTTTATCTAATCGAAAAAGATACAGAATAAAAGTTGCTAAGAATAAAATGAATCCAATAATTGTTTCTACTTGGTGCTTATAAATAAAATGCAGTATTTTTTTTAGGGAAAGAATAGTAAAAAATAAAATACACATACTTATTATTTGGATCATTATTGTGATCCATGGGTATGAATTAGTGAGAAAATAATACAAAAAACAAAATGTATTTATGAGAAAGATTAAAATATATGTTATGAGAAAAGGTCGCATTTTATTCAATATAGAGTATAGCAAAGACTTTATACTAATAATCTCCAAAAAATATTGATAAAATGCTATATACTTATAGAATTGTGGATTATAATCCATTGCGGATTTATTTATTAGTTTATATTTTTAATATATGGCAGAAAAAAATGAAGTGTGTCCAAAATGCGGAGCCCCACTTGGCGATGTTACCGAGACAAAGACAGGAAAAAAACTGCAACGATGTTCAGCCGGATCTTGGAACGCAGAAACAAGGCAGACAGAGGGATGTGATTTTGTAAAATGGCTTCCCTACGAACCTGAGGCGCTTGACGAAAAATGTCCAAAGTGTGGAGCGCCTTTAGTAATGACGATGACGCGTTTTAATAAAAAAATGAAAAAATGTTCTACAAATTCGTGGGATCCAAAAACAAAAACAGCAAGCGGATGTGATTTTTTTGAATGGGTAAAAGCGGTTACCGAAGAATTGGATGAAGACTGTCCCAAATGTCAGAGTAAATTGGTTAAAGTAACTACACCGACTGGAAAAACAATGAAAAAATGTTCTACAAGCGGATGGGATAAGGTAAATCGTGTTGCGACAGGCTGCAACTATATTGAATGGCTCTAATTGAGAGGGAATGAATATTAAGAATCTTGAAAGATCAAAACAGCCGAGAGAACGGCTTGTGAAATATGGAGTAAACACATTGTCTGAAGTAGACCTTATTGCTTTGCTATTGGGTTCAGGCTGTAAAGGACAAAATGTACTTTCCTTAGCTAAAACGATTATCAAAAAAATATCACTACATAGATTAACTTCTGCATCATTTCATGAGCTTAAACAAATACCCGGAATTGGATTTACAAAAGCATCTCAACTCATTGCCTGTTTTGAACTTGGGAAGCGGCTGCTTATTCATAAAAAAATCTCACTTATTTTGAGTCCTAAAAAAGTGTGGGAGCAAATGGTTGATATCCGCGATCATAAAAAAGAGTATTTTGTCGCATTCTTTTTGGATGTTCGAAATCAAATAGTTAAGCGGGAAATAATATCCATAGGTTCTTTGAATGCGAGTATTGTACATCCGAGAGAGGTTTTTGAGCCTGCGATTCGTAATTATACTTCTCAAATTATTATTTCTCATAATCATCCTTCGGACGAAGTTATTCCATCAAATGAAGATATTTATATAACAAAACGGCTTATTGAAGCAGGAAAAATAATCGGCATTTCGGTTATCGACCATGTTATTGTTGGCAGATCCGGATATTTGAGTATGAAAGAAAAAGGAATGATGTAGTAGAATAACAATGTGAAAAAGAATAAAAAACATGAAAAATTCATTGATACAGTATGGAAATATTATGTAAAGAATAAACGCGACCTACCTTGGAGAAAG
>Ga0066650_10000965_pt1 | contig 10418 bp, 10 predicted proteins | sample CryGey092014_all_FD_59539 | JGI IMG/M metagenome (GOLD analysis project Ga0066650, IMG submission 59539) | Groundwater microbial communities from aquifer - Crystal Geyser CG23_combo_of_CG06-09_8/20/14_all | ecosystem: Environmental > Aquatic > Deep subsurface > Groundwater | place: USA: Utah...
AATGCTTTAGTGTTGATTTCCACATCAAAATGCCCTGAATTCGCTATTATGCAATTCTCTTTCATAATTTTGAAATGTTTTTCATCAATTACATTTATATCTCCTGTAAGAGTGACTATAAAATCTGATATTCTGCATGCATCATACATCTTCATCACTCTGAATCCGTCCATCAATGCTTCAAGCGCTTTGATGGAATCCACCTCAGTCACTATGACATTTGCCCCCATTCCTTTTGCTTTCATGGCAAGCCCTCTTCCGCACCAGCCGTATCCGGCAACTGTGAGAGTGGACCCTGCAATTAGACGGTTTGTTGCTCTGAGTATTCCGTCAAGAGTGGACTGACCTGTTCCGTACCTGTTGTCAAACATGAACTTTGTATATGAGTCATTGACTGCAATTATGGGATATTGGAGCACTTTGTGATTCTCCATAGATTTAAGCCTTATAACTCCCGTAGTTGTCTCCTCTGTTCCTCCTATGACATTCTTAATGCTATGTTTGTATTCAGTGTGAAACATTGATACAAGGTCTGCTCCATCATCCATTGTCATCACTGGATTTTGTTCAATAACTGATTTGATGTGTTTGTAATACCCTGTTTGATTGATTCCTTTTATTGCGAATACAGGTATTTGAAATTGTTTGACCAGAGATGCTGCAACATCATCCTGAGTTGAAAGGGGGTTTGAAGCACAGAGAAAGACCTCTGCTCCCCCTGCCTTCAAAACTCTCATCAGATTTGCGGTCTCCGCAGTTACATGCAAACATGCTCCCAGTTTTTTGTTTTTAAGGGGTTTTGTTTTTTCAAAATCCTTTAAGATTGTTTTAAGCACAGGCATATCCTGATATGCCCAATCAATCCTGTTCATGCCTTTATCAGCAAGTTTTATATCTTTTATATCATATTTCATTATCTCTCCTTTATTTTATGATCTTCTTTAATTCATCAATTTTATCAAGAAGTTCCCATGAGAAACCATCTTCTTCTCTTCCGAAATGACCATACACAGCAGTCTTTTTATAGATTGGACGTCTAAGTTTTAATTGCTCTATCATTCCGTTCGGCGTAAGATCAAATACTTCTCTTATGACTCTTACTATTTTTTCTTCATCATATTTTGATGTTTTGAATGTCTCTACTGAAATTGATACTGGCTCCGCTATTCCTATTGCATAAGCAACCTGAATTTCAATCTTTTTGGCAATTCCCGCAGCAACAAGATTCTTTGCAATGTATCTGCACATATATGCAGCAGAACGGTCAACCTTTGAAGGATCCTTTCCGGAGAAACATCCTCCTCCATGTCGTGCCATTCCTCCATAAGTGTCAACTATTATCTTTCTTCCTGTGAGTCCTGTGTCAGCAAAAGGTCCTCCGATGACGAACCTTCCTGTTGGATTTATGAATATCTTCGTTCCTTCATCAATATACTTTTTATCTATTACAGTTTTTATGACTCTCTCGGACATATCTTCTTTTATCTGCTTAATTGTAACATGCTCGTCATGCTGAACTGAAAGAACTATCGCATCTACTCTCTTTGCTATTCCATTATCATATTCCACAGTTACCTGAGATTTTCCATCAGGTCTTAGATATTTCAAGTCACCGTATTTTCTAATCTCACTCACCTTTCTCATAAGCTTATGAGCATACGAAATTGTGAGAGGCATATATTCCGGTGTTTCATCTGTTGCATATCCGAACATCATTCCCTGATCTCCAGCTCCTCCTGTATTGACACCCATTGCTATGTCAGGCGACTGTTCCTGAATTGAAGTTACTACTGCACATGTTTTGTAATCAAGTCCGAAATCAGGGTCAGTGTATCCGACCTCTTTTATGATGTTCCTTGCTAACTTCTGAGTATCTATATAACAGTTAGTAGTAATTTCCCCTGTTATGATTATCATTCCTACTGTCGCCATTGTTTCAGCAGCTACTCTTGAATTTGGATCCTTCTCAAGAATTGCATCCAGCAGTGAATCAGATATAATGTCGCATAGTTTATCAGGATGTCCCTCAGATACAGATTCTGATGTTAAAAATCTCTTCATTTCTTCTCCTTATTTAATTTATTATTGTTTTGTCAGAACAAATTATTTTTCCCTTGAAATTTTTTATAATGCAATTCTCTCCAATGATGGAATTATTTAGAGAACAGTTTTCAATTATGGAATTCGGAAATACAACAGTATTTTTAAGTTTTGAATTCTTAACAGTGACATTATCAAAGAGAGAGACATTTTCTTTCAATACTGAATCAGAAATAGATGCTTTCTGATAATAATTTTTTATTTTTTCTCTTTTAAGAAGCTCTTTGTTTGAATCAATGAACATATCAAAATTACCGCAATCAATCCACTGTTTGAGAACGAATGCTTCCATGCTCTCGCCTGATTCAAGAAGATATTTCATAGCATCAGTGAGTTGAAATTCATTTTTTGTTTTTATACCTGAATTTTTTATGTGATTCAATGATTCCTGAATTTTATTGATATCAGCAAAATAATACAAACCCACTATGGCAAGGTCGGATATTGGCTTCTCAGGCTTCTCATACATATCCCTTATGGTAGTTCCCTCTGTTTCCACTATTCCGAACGACTGCGGATCAGAGACTCTTTTTACAGCAATTTTTGTCTTTCCTTTTTTTGTGAATTTCTTCATGTTTATATCCACAATTGTGTCTGAAAGAATAACAAGGAGGTCTTCCCTTTCATTTACCTCAGATTTTTCAATACCCAAGAGAATCGCATCACCGAGTCCTGCCTGATTCTCCTGATAAACAAATGTAAAATTCTGTTTGTAATTTTTTCTCAGATAATCTTCCAGCATTTCCCTCTTGTATCCTACAACCATTATTACTTCAGTTACCATTGTATCTTTGAAAGAATTCATAATGTAGTCAATCATTCGTTTTGTCCCGAGATAAAGAAGGGGCTTCGGGTAAAAGAATGTGAGGGGTTGTAATCTCTTTCCAATTCCCGCAGCAGGTATTATGACTTTCATTTTTTCATTCCGTTCTTAAGAAGAGAGATTCTCTTAACCGCCATGGGATCAACTTTATTGAATAATGCAAGGTAATATGAGGCAAGGTCAAACAGAATAACCGAATCAATGATGTTAAATAAAGGATTTGCATCTTCAAAATTGATACTAATTGTCACGAAAGAATTCTTATCCACTATCCTCTTTGTTATAAGATTTCTTTTTTTATTCCTTGAATTGTCCTGCCTGAATGATAGAAAAAATATCACTACTGACTTTTTCAGGATCTTTGGCATCTCAAGTCCCACTATTTCATTATGGTTCATTTCAGGTATAAGATTAAAATGAGCAAAATGTTTGGCATTCTCGCTCATTTGATTAGCGCATCTTCTGCCTACTGAAGAAAAAGACGTGTCAGTGTAGAATATCGGAATTCTGTTTTGCATCATTTTGGAGAGCATTTTTGCATTTTTATAATCAAATGAATAATCATCCATTCTCATAAGAACATCTGCAATCATATTCTTTAATTCCTGATTATCGTAGAATGATTCAATTTTCCTCAGAATGCAGAAAAGTGTCATTCCAAATGCAGTTCTTGGGGGAATGTCAATAGGAAGTTTAATGTGTGATATTCTGTTTGTCTTAGCGATTCTCTCTATTTCACCACCACTTGACACAGCAAGTATCTTTGAACCCCGTTTCAATGCATCCTTAAAACAAGATATTGTCTCCTCAGTATTTCCTGAAAAAGATGAGATGATTATAAAACTGTTTTTTCCCGCATACTCGGGAAGATTGTAATTTCTTATAATTTCAAATCCAATTTTTGAGAAAGGAAACAGAAAGTCCCTTATCACATCTCCTGCAAGAGCACTTCCTCCCATACCTGCATATATGATGTTTGTAATTGTTTTTTTACTAAAATCCAAAGTAGAATCGGTTAGAGAGTATCCCATTTTTACAAGATTCGGAAATTCCCGAATGAGATTTAACATTTTTTCATTATTCATTGAAATCTCCTTGTAAATATTTATTCAAATTGGGAAATTTTTCGGCAAAGACATCTTTCATGAATTTTCTTACTGTTGTACCTGACTTCATGGAAAATGCTGTCTTTGCAAGTTCTTTACATTCTTGAAATGAAATTTCCCTAATTATTTTCTTAACTTCAGGTATGAAGATAGGAGCCATAGATAATTCATCAATCCCAAGACCTATAAGAAGCGGTACTGCAATCGGGTCAGCAGCCATTTCTCCGCATAGACCTGCCCATATATTGTTTTCATGAGCAGCTTCAATTGTTATCTTTATAAGATGGAGAATTGAAGGGTCAAGAAAATCATAAATGTTATTAACTCTTTCATTGTTTCTATCAACAGCAAGTGTGTACTGAGTAAGGTCATTCGTTCCCAATGATAAAAAATCCACATACTTGGCAAATTCATGCGCCATTATTGCTACAGACGGAACTTCCACCATTATACCCAATTCTATATCCTTGTCAAAACTTTCTTGCGCATTATACATCTCTTTCTTTATATCATCAACAGCAGCTTTTGTTTTTATCACTTCCTCAATTTTTGATATCATTGGAAGCATTATTTTCACATTTCCTTTTCTACTTGCCTTAAGAATCGCTTTAAGCTGGTTTCTAAGGATTTCTTCATTTCCGAGAGAGACCCTTATTCCCCTATATCCAAGAAACGGATTATCTTCTTTTCTTTCTACAAATATCGGTTTGTCTCCTCCTATATCAACTGTCCTCACTATGATTGAATCCGGAAAGATTTCATCTGCAATATTAGTATAGAAATCAACTTGTTTTTCATAGGATGGAAATCCATTTTCAAGAAGAAAGAGGAACTCCGTCCTTAGCAGCCCTATTCCTTTTCCTCCATATTTTTTCACTTCATCCGACTCCTCTTTGAGTTCAACATTTGCTGATACATCAATGTTTCTTCCATCAATGGTTACTGATTCTTCATTCTTGGCTTTCATAAGTTCTTTGGTATATTCTTTATATTCTTCAAAGCGCTTTTTGTATGTTTTTAGTGATGATTCGTCAGGGTCAACTACTATCATTCCTACGTAGCCATCAACAATTAGTGTATCTCCACTCTTCACTATTGAGAGAATGCCTTTGAGATTCACCACTGAAGGAATATTCATTGCCCTTGCCATAATTGATGAATGACTTGTAATTCCGCCTCCCTCAGTGATTATTCCTACTAAGAACTTTTTATTAAAATTTATTATATCAGAAGGAGTAATACTATCAGCGACAATAATTATCTGTTCATCAGAGTCAAGTTCTCTTTCATTTCTCTTTTTCAGTTTCCTCAATACTCTATTGAGTATATCATTTATGTCATAGATTCTATCCTTCAAATAAGTATCGTCAATTTTTAACATGCTTTTCAATATTTCGGAAACAACATTTTTATAGACATAATCGGCATTCTTCTTTGTCTCCATAATCGTTTCTATAGTTCTTTTTATCACGGACTTGTCTTCAAGAGCAAGTATCTGAGCCTCAAATATATCCTCATACTGGTTTCCTATTGATTTCTTCATTTTATCCCGGGCACTTATAAGATCAAGTTTGGCTAATTCTATTGCTTTTTTGAATTTTTCCACTTCTTTGGGCACATCATCTATTTCATATTCATCAACTATCTCAGTCTGGCTATTAAGCACTTTGACTTTTGCTTTGCACAAACCGGGAGAGACAGAATAACCTCTGAGTATAATGTTTCTATTCTTCATAAAAATTATCCTCAAATAGTTTTTCAATGGTTTCCATTGCTTTTATAGCATCCTCTCCTTTTATGGAAAAGACAATTTTTGCGCCTTGTTCAGCTGCAAGCATCATAACTCCCATGATTGATTTTCCATCAACAACAATATCATCTCTTCTAATCTCAATTGTTGACTGATACATACCTGCATTTTTCACAAGAAGAGCAGCAGGACGAGCATGTATCCCAAGTTTGTTTTTTACAGTTATTTCTTTTTCTAACATCATAATTTCGCTAAACTTATAAGTGTTAAAATTATTCCAATTATAAAAATTGCCCTACTCTTCAAGATCAGGGTCAAAGTTAATATTAAAGATATGATTATAGCATACAAAATATGCTTTTGCAAGTAATGAATAAGAAGAAATGCAAGGAATACTGAAAGAATTCCGAACAAAAAGACCTTTGCTTTATGAAGAGATTTTTGGACCTTCTTAAAGTACCATTCATTATAAAGATTTTTTATCTGTCCTGCCTTTGAAATTCCATAATCATAACCCTTATATCTCAATAGAAATGTCACAATATTATACATAATCAAAGGAATTATTAGAATCCAGTTTCTGAAGAGAAGAAAAAGTATCAAACTTGAATAAAGAGTGACAGGTTTTAAGAGATTCCAGAATAGGTCATCTCCGAGCATAGCGCTTATCGGTCCTATGAATCTGACCTTCTGGATAAACCGTGGGTTACTCTTTATAATCCCTGCAAGAACTGTTATAAAAAAAGGATTCGTATTTATATATTCATCAAATGCTCCTTTTGTCATGCTTCTAAACCCGCTTCTCTGCATATCATCTTTTGCAAATAATGCCTGCAAAAGAACTGATTTCAGAAGTAAAACAAATTTATCCATGTGAGCATTCCTCCGAATGTAACTCCGAGTATGAAATAGAGAGGTTCATTCCCGCTCTTTAGCCGCACTGCATAAAAAAACGGAAGAGTTAATAATGAAAAGATTACAAGATTGTTGTTTTGGGTGAGTCCACCCCAAAGAACATTTGATAAAAGAATAAAAACTAAAAACACAAAAATGTAAATAGCAATTGAAATAAAAATGGAAATTAGAACTGCTAAGGAATATCTGAATCTTTTCCCAAGAATTTTATTCAAACGAATCTTTACTTCAAAGACAGGTATCATTAGAAGTGATGCAAAGAGACCCATAAGAATGGACGATGACAGACAAGTAGAGTTAAATACAAAGAGTATGAATGATACAACTGCTCCAGTTGAGAATTCTGGCGGGACATATTTTCCCATTTGAAGTGAGACAGCAGAGAGAATTTGGTAAATTATTATTATTATAAGTATTTCGTTTGTTATTTCAATATGAAAAAGAAATGAAATCAGAGGAATGATGAAGACAGGTTCTGACACTAAAGAGTGTAGAACAATTTTTAAGTCCAGAAGAAGTACTGAGGACAATATGATTATTAGAACTCTATCCGTTTACCATTCTCCGTATTGAATAAATGGAATTTTTCTACCACAGGAAACATTGATATTTCTTCGTTCAGTACGAACTTTTTCTGAAGAGTAGTTTTGACTATTACAATCTTTTCTTTAGTCCTGACATGCAGGAATGTGACATCTCCTAATACCTCTGCAAGTTCTACTGTCCCCCTAATCTCTATGTTTCCGTTTGTCAGGGAAATATTTTCAGGTCTTATGCCTGCTGCTGCGGAAGAAATGCCCTTGATTGGTTTAGAAAGTTTTAATTTAATCTCTTCACTTTCAAAAGCATTTGAAGTAAGGGCTCCGTAAAAAATATTCATCTGCGGAGAACCTATGAATACAGCAGTAAAAAGATTCTCAGGCCTGAAGTAGAGAGTGTGAGGATCAGATATCTGCATTATTTCCCCTTTATCAATAACTACTATTCTGTCTCCCATTGTCATCGCCTCTGTCTGGTCATGAGTTACATATATCATAGTTACTCCGAGTGTCTTGTGAAGTCGTGAAATTTCAGCTCTCATTGAAACACGCATTTTTGCATCAAGATTTGACAATGGTTCATCAAAAAGAAAAACCTTTGGATTTCTTACAATTGCTCTTCCTATTGCTACTCTCTGTCTCTGACCTCCTGAAAGTTCACGCGGTTTGTTTTTCAAATACTCCTGAATTCCAAGTATTTTCACTGCCTCGCGCACTCTTTCGTCTATCTCTTCTTTGGAATATCCTCTTGTTCTCAATCCAAATGCTATATTATCATAGACATTCATATGCGGATAAAGGGCATAATTCTGAAAAACCATTGCAATATCCCTGTCTTTCGGATGCACATCATTGACAACTTGCCGTCCTATGATTATTTCCCCAGAAGTCACCTCTTCAAGACCGGCTATGCATCTGAGAAGTGTGGATTTCCCACATCCTGATGGTCCAACAAAGACAATGAGCTCTTTATCTTCAATGGTGAGGGATATATCTTTTATAGCTTCATATTTATTGGGATATATTTTTTTAACATTCTTAAGAATTACCTCTGACATTTGAAGCTCCTTATAATTTTTTTATCTCTATTGTATACATTGCATTACCATCGCTTGAAGAAATATAGTCCCTATTGTCAATAACGAAATAAATCTTTTTGTTTGCCTCAAATATCTGAAATACTTCATCTATGTATGTCTTATTCTCATAAGAGAGCGGCTGGTAAATATATTCTGAATATAGTAATCCAGAGTCCGCAAAAAGACCAAAACCATCTCTATCTTCAAAAAAGAAAATGTCCAGAGAATAATCGGAAGAGAAATAAATAGAATAAGTTGTCGCCTCTGTAAATGTCAAAGAATCAGCATAGAAATCTCCTGATGCAAGTATTTCATTTTTCCGTATAATTGATTTCTCAAACAGAGAACATGAAGTGAGAATCAAAATGAATAAAATGAAAATAAATGCTTTATTCTTCATCTGTTTTTCTCACTTTCAATTTTGATCCATTTACACTCACTATTTGCACAAATTTACCTACTTCAAATATTTCGTTATTATCTGAAAGCGTTCTCCACCTTATTCCATCTATTTCAGTTACTCCTGTATTTTGTTTATTATCAATCGTTTCAATTACTCTGCATTTTCTTCCAATCATTGAATTGGCATTCGTCTTTGCACCATTCTTGTCATCTTTTATAAAGTATTTTAAAAAGATTTTTCTGATAAAAATAATGAATATAAATGAAAGAAAAACGAATATCACTATATGCACATAGAATATTTGTGGGAAGAAAAATGCAAAAATTGATACTATGAACGCCGCAAGAGAAAACAAACTAAATAAAAACATTGGAGTCAGAATTTCAATAATAAAAAATATTACTGCTACTATAAGCCAACCCAATGCAGAAGTCATAAAACCTCCTTATTGTCTTTCATTTTTTAAATATTTTCCCGTGTGAGAATTTTTGCATGAAATAATCTGATCAATGGTTCCCTGAGCAATTATTTCACCACCTTTGTCTCCGCCTTCTGGACCCATATCTATTATCCAGTCAGCAAATTTTATCACATCAAGATTATGTTCTATAATAATTAAAGTATTACCTTTTTTTACCAATCTGTCAAGAACTTTGAGAAGCATTTTTATATCATGAAAATGAAGTCCAGTAGTCGGTTCGTCAAGTATATAGATAGTTCTACCTGTATCTTGCTTTGAAAGCTCTCTGGCAAGTTTTATTCTCTGCGCCTCTCCGCCTGAAAGAGATGTTGCCGGTTGTCCAAGTTGTATGTATCCCAAACCCACTTCAGAAAGAAGTTTCAGTTTGTTTTCAATACGCGGTAAACCTTCAAACAAAATCAAAGCCTCATCCACTGACATGTTGAGCACATCAGCAATGTTCTTGTTCTTATATTTTACCTGCAATGTCTCCTCATTAAATCTCTTTCCTTTGCATACATCGCATGTTACAAACACATCAGGTAGAAAATACATTTTTATTTTCTTGTATCCCTCTCCTTCGCATGCTTCACACCTGCCTCCCCTTACATTGAATGAGAATCTTCCCGCTTTATACCCCCTCATCTTTGCTTCCTTCATCTCCGCATATAATTCCCTTATAGGAGTGAATACCCCTGTGTATGTGGCTGGATTAGACCTTGGTGTGCGTCCTATCGGCGTCTGGTCAATGTCAATGACTTTATCCACGAGATAAATGTTTTTTATTGAGTCGTGGGCTCCCGGTTGTTTTCTTGACAGACGAAAATGCTTTTTCAGAGCATTGAAAAGTATATCATTGACGAGAGTGGATTTTCCGCTTCCTGAGACACCTGTTATACAAACAAAAAGACCGAGTGGAATAGTGACATCTATGTTTTTCAGATTATGTTCTCTCGCGTTTTTTATGATGATTTCATATCCCAACTTCCTCTTTCTCTTACTCTTTTCAATAAAAACCTTCTCTTTACCTGAAAGATATTTTGCAGTTAGGGATTTTTCATTTTTCAAAAGGTCAATAACTTCTCCAGCGAAAATTATCTCGCCTCCGTGAACACCTGCATGAAGACCAAAATCAATTATGTAATTTGATTCTTCTATGAACTGCCTGTCATGCTCTACTACGATAATACTGTTTCCTCTGTCCCTGAGATTCTTTAAGGTTTCAATCAGTTTACCCACATCT
>Ga0066650_10000966_pt1 | contig 10412 bp, 6 predicted proteins | sample CryGey092014_all_FD_59539 | JGI IMG/M metagenome (GOLD analysis project Ga0066650, IMG submission 59539) | Groundwater microbial communities from aquifer - Crystal Geyser CG23_combo_of_CG06-09_8/20/14_all | ecosystem: Environmental > Aquatic > Deep subsurface > Groundwater | place: USA: Utah...
TAGTCAATCTAATCTTGTTCAAAAAACCCGAACAAGCTTACATTGAACAAGCACTAGGCAGGTTTTTCTTCCTTTGTATCATAGCCTTAATAGCACTATATTCATCTTTGCTAATAGTGCGTATAATGGCTATATATAAAACACACGACATCCCTATCATTAATATTAGCCCTGAAAATTTATAGAAAAAATTACTATAACTGGCTGGGTCTATATATTTTAAGGCAACAAAGATAAAAACAACCATAATTGATGTAGCAAAGATTGTCCTTAAAATAGATTTTAAGAAAATCCTTCCATAGATTCTTCCAACTTTTCTTCTGAACAAGATAATCAATAATAAGAAATTAACAATTGCTGATATTGAAAGGGAGAGCGCCAAACCACAATGCAAAAGATATTGCATTAATATAGTCGCCATAATGGCATTTACTATTAAAGCAACTGTAGCAACCAACACCGGTATTTTAGGTGATTTAAGGGCAAAGAAAGCAGGGACAAGATTTCTAACACCTGAAACAAAAGGAATCCCTAAGGTAAACATCTTTAAGGCATTAGCTGTAGCTATGGTAGCTTCATGAGAAAATCTACCTCTTTGAAAAAGAATATTAACTATCAATTCTGACAACATAAACAAGCCTGCAGCTGCAGGAAGATCAATCAAAAAAGCAAGTCTCAAACTAAAATTGGTTGTTTTGCGAAAAGAAATCATATCCTTTTTTGCCACATGATCAGCTAAGGTAGGAAGAGTAGCTGTAGCAACAGCTATGGAAAATATTCCCAAAGGAAATTCCGAAAGTCTGTCTGCATACCATAAATAAGAAACACTCCCGTTTGGAAGAAATGACGCCAAAAGAGTTATAACAAGAACATTGATTTGATATACAGCAGCGCCGTAAACCGAAGGCAACATCAATAAAGTAAGGCTCTTTAGCGCAGGGTGTCGCCAGTTAAAGTTTAAACGCGGCAACATCCCTTCTTTTATAAGAAACGGCACCTGCAACAATAGCTGCAACATTCCACCTACCAAAACTCCTATTGCAACAGCTATTGTTGATTCAGTAAAATATCTTGTCAAAACAACAGCACCAAACACAATTGAAAGATTTAATAATATAGGAGAAGCAGCAGGAGATGCAAAACGCTTAAGCGAATTTAATATCCCCATACATAAAGCAACCAAGCTAATAAGAAAAATGTACGGGAACATTAATCTGGTAAGAAAGACTGTTAATTCAAACTTTGAATTTGTGCTTTCAAAACCATAAGCAATAACTTTAACAAGAAGCGGTGCAAATAAAATTCCTGATATAACTACGAGCACCAGCAACATAGATAAATATGTAAAAACCACTGAAGCCACTTCATAAGCATCTTTGCGGGACTTTCTTAAATATTCGGCAAACACCGGAACAAAAGAGATCGTCAAAGATCCTTCAGCAAAAAGACGTCTCAGTAAATTTGGTATGCGGAAAGCAACATAGAAAGCATCTGCAACCATTGTTGCACCAAATGCATAAGCAAGCGCTGAATCACGAACCAGTCCTAAAATACGGCTTAAAAGAGTAAACAAACTTATTACTCCAACCCGTTTACTTATATGATGATGTTCTGTAGTCATATTTTATTGCTGCCATAACATTCAAAGCTGTTTAGTTTCTGTCTAAGATTAGTTGTGTAAGGAATATTTGTTGAACGGCTTCTGAATCGCCGCCATCTAAGCCATTTTAACTGCGGCGATGAAGGCAAGCGATTTTACGGCATTTGAGTAAAATCGACGAAGTGAAACAAATATTCCTTACACAATTTTTATAGGATCAACACCTTTCTTCTATAACCTACACTCCACCTACAACAATACTTGGTATCCTTATTGTTGGCTGAGCACTTTCAACCGGCACTCCCTGCCCATTTTTTCCGCATGTACCTATTGAAAATCCCAGATCTGCTCCAACACGATCAATTGTTTCCAAAACTTTCGGACCATTACCTATTAAAGTTGCTCCTCTGATAGGTTCTTTTATTGCCCCATTTTCAATACAATAGGCTTCCTGAACTTCAAATGTAAAATCACCATTAACTGTGTTAACCTGCCCACCACCCATTCGCGTTACAAATAAACCTTTTTTAGTATCTCTAACAATTGCTTCTGGATCATCCTGACCAGGAGCTATAATTGTATTTGTCATTCTTACAATAGGAGGATGGGCATAAGATTCTCTTCTTCCGTTCCCTGTACTTTGAACGCCATTTTTTGATGAAGTTATTCTATCACTCATATATTGTTTTAATATTCCATTCTCTATTAGACATATCTTTTGCCCTACAGTGCCCTCATCATCATATCCAAAAGAACCCCTGCGTCCCTTTATAGTTGCATCATCATAAACAGTGACTAAAGAACTTGCGACCATCTCTCCTGTTCGATTAGTATATACTGACAACCCTTGAGACGCCAAATCAGCCTCCAATCCATGTCCCACAGCTTCATGTATCATGGTTCCGCCTGCTGAATTTGACAACACAACTGTCATAGGACCAGGAGAAGCAGGAGAAGCATCAAGCATTTGTATTGCCCGATTGGAAGCCAAAGAAGCTATGTCTTTAGGAGATATCTCCTTAAGTAATTCAAAACCTTTTCCACCACCAACAGGCTCATATCCGGTCTGCAAAATTTTACCATTTGAAGCTACTACATGAACATATAAAACAGTTTCAACCTGTTCTTCATCAATAAGCAAACCTTCTGAATTGGCGATTCCAAATTTTTTTATCTTATCTCTATAAACAACCCTTACTTGAACAATACTTTTTCCAGCAGACCAAGCTGTGTCAGCTGCACATAAGACAGCATCTATTTTTGCGTCCAATCCTGCTGATGATGGATGCAACTTAACATCAACGTGTTTAGTTAATACATTTTTGTTAAAAACAATGTTAAGGATTTTTGTGTTTTGAGAACGGGCTGCTATGGCAACGCTATCAGCAACATCTTCCAGTAAATCCAGATCATTTGAAGACCCGTATGTTGTGTGGTTATTATGAACAACTCTTATTCCAACGCCTTTGTCTGTGGCAGAGACAACATTTTCAAGTAATTTATTATCATTTGTGATTGTTGTTGAAATAGAGTTTTCAAAATAAATCTCTGCAAACTCAGCTCCATAGGCAAGCGCTTTTTTCAGAATCCTTTCAAAAGGAATGTGAGATATCATATGCATCATTTAGGTCCCAAGCTATTTAGTCTATTCTGAATATTCAAAAGCTATGCCTTTTGATAAGCGCTCATTTTCTTCAAGATATTGCTGCCTTACACCTTCTCCATCCAAATCATTTCTATTATTTACAGCACTTAAATCTGATTCGTGCATATCTATGTTTTCATATGTACTGCTCGTTGAACTAACAAATTCTTTTTTTTCATCTATTTGAACCTGACTATAAATCTGCTCCATATATTTTAAACGAGCAGCTTCATTATCCAGCTCCTCAACAAGCACCTCTTTTTCACCAACAACAGATCTTGCACGCGATCTTTTTACAAGTTTTTTTGCTTTTGCATGTTTTCTCTTTTCAGGTCTTGCTTTAGCCTCTTTCTTAATATCAAGAACCTCCGTATTAACAGAGGCTACTTCGTTGTTGCTATCAACTGGTTGAACAGTTTGGGATGCTTCCAGTTTATCTATATCTTGGACCTTTTGTTCAGGCTTGATCTCTTTGCTATTTATTTCCTCATCATTAACAACAATATTAGCTGCATTGGTTTCAGTCGCCACTGATTCATTATTAATCTGCGGCTGCTTTAAAACCTGATGCAAAAGCATTACTATTGCAAAAAATATAGATAAAGCGAACAGATTAAAAAAAACTGATGAAGGAAATTTTACTGACCAGCTATTTTTTTCAATCATTTTACTTTTGTTTGCCATATCCCCTCCTCCCTTTTTATGTGCACTTTAATATCACGAGGCATTGAGCTTGTCAAAAAAGCTTGTATTATTTATATATACATCTAAAGTAAACGTCACATTTAAAAGGCTCTCATTTAAATAACAGTAAGATCTGGGAAAATACCATGGAAACTATTGCCTCAATAATCCTTGCTGCTGGAAAAAGCAAAAGGATGAAAACAGCATTACCAAAAACCCTGCACAGAATTGCAGGGCAGGAAATAATCAGATATCCATTAAATGTATGCAGAGATCTATCATTATCTCCTGTTATTGTAGTAATATCTCCAAACAATGAACAACTTAAGAATATCATCAAAGAAAATAAGATGTTAAGCGTTGAGCAAGATCCCCCACTTGGCACAGGTCATGCTGTTATGCAAACAGAGAGATTATTGGATAAATTTAAGGGATATGTTCTTATTCTATGTGGAGACACCCCTTTGCTCACGCAAAAAACTATTTCAGATTTTATTAATTTTACAAAAGAAGCTAAAGCAACCTGTGGAATATTAACAGCTGAAATGTCTGATCCTGCAAGTTACGGGAGAATTATTCGCAATCAATCAGGTGAAATAACAAAAATAGTTGAAGCAAAGGACCTTTTAAAAGAACAATCAAATATTTATGAAATAAACAGCGGTGTTTACTGCATCCTTAACCAGTCGCTCTTCAAATTTCTTAAAGAGATTACACCCAACAATAAACAAAACGAATATTATCTAACTGATATAATAGAACACATGATTAATAGCAGAGAAAAAGTGGTTGGATTTAAAATCGATAATCCTGATGAATTAACAGGCATCAACACCAGAAATGATCTGGCTCTGGCTACATCAATAATGAGAAACAGAATAAATGAAAAACATATGCAAAATGGAGTTACAATTATTGATCCGCAAACTACATACATTGACCACGCTGTTTCAATCAGCGCTGACACCACTATCTGGCCAAACACGCACATATATGGAAAAACAAGAATCGGCAAAAATTGCACAATAGAAACCGGCTCTATTATTAAAGATACGAAAATATCTGACAATGTGCATGTCAAACCATATTGTGTAATTGAGGAAAGCTTTATTGACTCAAAAACTGTTATAGGACCATTTGCCCGCTTAAGACCTGAATCAAAATTAGGGAAAAATGTCAGAATAGGAAACTTTGTTGAAATAAAGAAAAGCAAAATAATGCAGGGAACAAAGGCAAATCACCTCTCATATATAGGAGACTCTGAGATCGGAGCTAATGTTAATATTGGCTGCGGAACAATAACCTGCAACTACGACGGCGTTAAGAAATATAAAACCATAATCGAAGATAATGTTTTTGTTGGAAGCGATTCCCAGTTTATTGCACCAGTTAAAATTGGCAAAGGTGCAACTATCGGCGCAGGTTCAACAATAACAGAGAACGTACCCCCTAACTCACTTGCGCTATCCAGAAGCAAACAAGTTATTAAGAAAGACTGGAAGAGAAAAGAGAAGACTGATAAATAATATAGACATCAACCCACCACACACATAAAAGCCCAAAATTTTACTTCTCAAAGCCATTGTTCTTTGCTATAGAAGCGCAACTATTTTGGTCATTGATCAAAAATCAATCGTTGGTCGATAGTAAAAGCCAGCAACCATCGACTAACAACGGGGGCATAAATGTGCGGAATAGTTGGATATGTTGGGAGCAAAGAAGCAAAAAACGTCCTACTGGACGGTCTTAAACGTCTGGAATATCGCGGATATGACTCAGCTGGAGTAGCAATCCATGACGGCAAAAATATTATCATCAAAAGATCTGAAGGAAAATTATACAACCTTGAAAAACTTGTTAATGCCGAACCTCCTCAGGGGCAAGCAGGAATAGGACATACACGCTGGGCAACACATGGGCGACCATCTGAAACAAACGCACATCCTCACAGGTCCGGGAATATTGTGATTGTACACAATGGAATCATAGAAAATCATGCAGAATTGCGGGAATTTCTCAAGACTAATGGACATGAGTTCTCTTCTGAAACAGATACCGAGGTTGTATGCCACTTAATCAGCTATTATATTGATAGAGGGAAAACAACACTCGAAGCACTTAACGAATCATTGAAACGCATAAAAGGTTCATATGCGCTTGTGATTATGGATGAACGCGAAAAAGACAAGATATTCATGGCAAAACGCGGAAACCCTTTGGTAGTTGGTTTAGCAGAAAATGAAAACCTTGTGGCATCTGACATCCCTGCCCTTCTTCCATATACAAAAAATGTTGTATTTATTGAAGACGGAGAAACAGCAGTTATCACACCTAATACATTCAAACTTTATTCTGATAAGGGCGAAGAGATAACAAGACCAGCACAAATTATTCCATGGTCTCCTCTGATGGCAGAAAGGGGCGGATATAAACATTTCATGCTAAAAGAAATACATGAGCAGCCCATAGCAATTGCAGATACATTTGCCGGTCGCCTAAGACCATCAAAACATGATATAGTTTTTGATGAAATCAAAGACCTTCTTCCTGCAAATGATTTTCCATATGATGAGATAACAATAATTGCATGCGGAACTTCGTGGCATGCTGGTTTAATTGGAAAATATTTTATAGAATCCTTGGCAAGAATCAGAGTCAATGTTGAATTAGCATCTGAATATCGATATAGGAATCCTATTATTAACAACCGGACATTTATAATTCCAATATCCCAATCCGGCGAAACAGCAGACACACTTGCAGCATTGAATTTAGCCAAAGAAAAAAAAGCAACGATAGTATCTATTTGCAATGTTGTTGGAAGCTCAATAACCAGAGCATCAAATGCCACATTATACACTCATGCAGGGCCGGAAATAGGAGTTGCATCAACAAAAACATTTACATCACAATTAGCAGTTTTGATTATGTTTGCCACTTATCTGGCAAAGCACATCAAAAAAATTGATGAAGATACTGCATGCAAAATAGTGGAAGAACTCGTTTCATTGCCTCGCAAGATGCGCATAGTTTTAGAAAGAGCTGATCAAATAAAACAAATCGCAGATGAAGTGCTTAATTCTCCAAGTGCAATTTTCATAGGTCGCGGCGTTAATTATCCAATTGCACTTGAAGGTGCGCTAAAATTAAAAGAGATTACATATATGCATGCAGAAGGATTTCCTGCCGGCGAATTAAAACATGGACCTATTGCACTGATAGATTATGGAGTGCCTGTTATAGCTCTTGTTCCACAAGACTCTACCTACGACAAGATGCTTTCTAATATTGAGGAAGTTCGGGCAAGAGGAGCAAATATTATTGCCATTATAACTAATGGCAATCCCGACCTAACCGACAAAGCAAGCCATGTTATAAGCATCCCCAAAGCCAGCTCATATACCACACCTATTTTGACATCTATTCTGGTGCAACTTCTCGCCTATTATGTAGCTGATCACAAAGGCACAGATGTGGATCAACCAAGAAATCTGGCAAAAAGTGTAACAGTTGAGTAGCAAGCTGCTTTATCTTTACTTAAACCAATATTTTTAGATAGGTATTTACAATGTCATTAAACGAAAAACAGCTGGAAGCTATCTCGCATACAAATGGACCTTTGCTGATTCTTGCTGGAGCTGGAAGCGGAAAAACAAGAGTTATTGTTCATAAAATCACCAATCTTATAACCAAACAAAACATACATCCTGCGGAGATACTTGCAGTTACATTTACAAATAAAGCAGCCGGGGAGATGCGTTCACGCATCGAGCAAATGCTTCAGATCCAGCTAAAGAATCTGTGCGTATCCACTTTTCATTCCTTTTGTCTTAAAGTGCTTAGAACCCACCATTCATTAATAGAGCTTGCGCCTCATTTTCAAATCGTTAATGAATCAGGACAAATCGCTTTGCTTAAAGACTGCTTAGCTGAGCTTAATATCAGCGACAAGCTTATCAGCCCCAATGTAGCTCTGCATCATATATCCAGAGCAAAGGATAAATGCTCTTCGCCTTCTGAGTTTAAAACTTCTGCAACCGGATTTATCACACAAAAGGTGGCTGATATTTATATTTTGTATCAGGCAAAACTTCTGCAAAATCAGGCTGTGGATTTCGGTGATCTGATAAGGCTCTGCGTACAAATGTTTGAAAGCAATCCTCAAGTTCTTAATTATTATCAAAACCGGTTTAAATATGTGCTGGTTGATGAATATCAGGATACAAACCATGCACAATATCGCCTTATCGAGCTGCTTGTGCGCACACATAAGAACATCTGCGTTGTTGGCGATGAAGATCAAAGCATATATCGATGGAGAGGCGCAGATATATCCAACATCCTGAGTTTTGAAAAAGACTTTCCCGGAGCAAAGATTATCAGGCTTGAGCAAAATTACCGTTCCACCAAAACCATAATTAACGCGGCTCAGAAGGTTATAGAAAACAATTTTGGTCGAAAAGAAAAATGTTTATGGACTAACAGCGAAGAAGGTTCTCCAATTAAAATAATATCCACTGCTTCTGATCTTACAGAAGCTGAAGCTGTTACAAAAGAGATCATTGCCCTTGGCAAAGACGGCAATGTTTTTGGTTCTACCTCTGTTTTCTACAGGACAAATGCACAATCCAGATCTTTTGAAGAGTTTTTTTTAAAAAACAACATTCCATATAAAATTTTTGGCGGCGTCCGGTTTTACGAAAGAAGAGAAGTAAAAGATCTGATAGCTTATTTGCGTTTGCTGACACAACCACAGGATGATATATCATTTGAAAGAATTATCAACACTCCCCCCAGAGGAATTGGAAAAGAAACCATACAGAAGCTCAAAACCTTTGCGCGATTATCCAACAGATCTATGTACGATTCGATCAGCGATTTCTGCGCATCTTCAAATATCAGAAAAAACATAGTAGCTAAATTACTAAACATTCGTGGAGTTTTTGAAAAATTAAAAAACTCCATACATGAACGCCCTCTTCCAGATGTAATGAAAGATATTCTGAATGAAATTGACTATTTTACTTACTTAAGCGGTTCAAACGACCTGTTGGCTGAAGATCGCAAAGAAAATATAAATGAGCTGTTAAAAGCAATTGAAGAATTTAATCCAACCTCAGAACAACCTGTTATAGTTGAGTTCCTTGATCAAGTAGCACTCATAAGCGAGATCGACAATCTTAAACAAAACAATAATGTGGTAACATTGATGACGCTTCATCTTGCCAAAGGTCTGGAGTTTGACAATGTTTTTATTGTTGGAATGGAGGAAGGGCTCTTCCCGCATTCACGCTCTATGGATGATCCTGAAGAGCTTGAGGAGGAACGACGGCTTTGTTATGTCGGAATGACAAGGGCAAGAAAAAAACTTACTCTTACACATGCATTTAAAAGAAACATATATGGAAATAGCCAGTATAGCGTAACATCAAGATTCATTGATGAGATCCCTGCTAATTATACAGAAAAAATCTTTTATCAGCCCCCTGAAGCTTTGTTTACCAATACAGTTAAAACAAACATAAGAAGGCAACCTCTCCAGAAGAAAAACACATTATATACTTCCTTTAACAACTCTGATTCAGATTTTGACCAAAGACCTGAAGATGAACAATCAACACCTTATGCTATGGGCACATTTGTGCATCATCCAACTCTGGGACAAGGCAAAGTAACAAACTGCGAAGCATCATCAATGGGGCATAAAGTAACTGTTTTGTTTAAGAATGGAATTATGAAAAAACTAATCGCAGAAAAAGCAGGTCTTGTTCCAACCTCAGAATAAGTTCTCAAAAGTTGAGGTTATTGATATGGGGTCTGGTCTCGATTTTGCTTTTTAAAGAGACCTGACCCCGATTTTACCTCAACTTATTGAGAAGTTACACTTCAAAATTTTAATCACGTATAAAACAATCGCAATGCGCAGAGAGTTATGGTAACCGCAGGCTTTTTCTGCCAGAGGCAGATCCCCTCCAGAGGCGGGCAGGCGTCCGTTGGCTGAAGCCTGCGCAGATAATGCACACCTTCCTCCAAAAAACAGATGCGCATTGGTGCGATGATCTCAACATCCGGATCGTATGACCTCGGCAAATTAAAGAAGAGTCTATTTCCCTTTACGCCCGGCGTTGACTCACCAAAGCAAAGGCGCATCAGGATATCGTCGCTGTAATGTATTTTCAGATCCTCGGCTGTAGATCGAAACAGGTGATAAAGGACAAAGCGACCATCATCGTGAATCTTACTGCGCTCACCGTCACCAGCTGCGCTGTACGAATAATCTGGAGACAACTCTCCGCCTGCTACAACTCGATTGTCAAAGGGGATTTGCGGACAAGCGACGCACTTGCCGCTTGTTGCACAGCAATATCATTACCCACACATCATTTTTTAAGAACTCGGAGCACCCCACTCGACGTCTAAATTCATGACAACATACATATCGGACATCTTTTTGCGTCTAAGATTTCTAAATAATGAACGCAT
>Ga0066650_10000970_pt1 | contig 10397 bp, 7 predicted proteins | sample CryGey092014_all_FD_59539 | JGI IMG/M metagenome (GOLD analysis project Ga0066650, IMG submission 59539) | Groundwater microbial communities from aquifer - Crystal Geyser CG23_combo_of_CG06-09_8/20/14_all | ecosystem: Environmental > Aquatic > Deep subsurface > Groundwater | place: USA: Utah...
AATTAATATATCATTTTGATGGGGCGCTATCAAGTTTTAATTTCATCAAATACGGTATACAGGGAGCTGAGTTAGTACAAGTGCGGAAATTCCCAGGGATGATTTGCACTATGTTATTGAATTGTCCAAATTCCTGAAAAGGTGTAGATTTCTACCGCTTTTTTTGAAACACAAGAATCATATTCTCGGACCCGCGATTGAGAGCTGACTTGCCATAACAGCCGAAGCTCTCGCTGAGCCTCAAATCAGCCCCGGCCGCTATCTTTCCTATCTCCTCAGATGTATATTCCTTCTCGGAAATACCAAAAAGCCGATTCTCTTGAGTAACCGAGTCGATGGCAAAATCCCGAAGTAATTTGACTCTGTCATCCGCAAAATAGTACTGCTCCCGGTGCACCAAAGAAGGATGTTTCATATATAACGGCTTATATTCCTGAAACCACCTCTGGAGGTTTGTACGGTCGTCCGGACTGAAACGATTGATATGCACGACAAAAATTCCATTGGACTTCAGAGCGGCAGATGCCCTGCTGAATATGATTTTGCTCTCTTCGGGCGAGAAATGCGCCAGCTGGCCGCATATCAGAAATGCCAGATCAAATTCCTGGAGATATTCGATTCCTCTTATATCTCTTCTTAGGAACTTCGCTTGAAGATTCCCCCTTTGCGCGAGTCGTGTCGCTATGCGAATGGGGTAGCCGCCGATATCGATGCCGATGACCTCATGCCCCATCCGGGCAAGAGCCAGGGCATGCCTCCCGCCGCCGCAAGCCAGATCAAGAATTTTCGAGCGCGCATGATTTAAATAGCCGGCTATAAAATTGACCTCTTTCTCAGTAGGAATTCCCCAATCGTGGTTTAACTTAAACAGTCGCCGCGAAAAATCATAATCGGAATATGGGAGGGTTATTTCAAATGGAGCCGGTTGGCCGATTCGCGATATGGGATTGAGATTTAAGCCCTTTCCGTCAAGGGCCGGATTTACCAACAAAGTAAGCATATTGCACCTACTTTGGAATCGGCCTGGATGACCTACCCTATTATCTCAGTTTGAGTTATGAAAACTGAAAGGCCGCATTATGTAGATTTCCTGAACTAAATATAGGCCGAAATCCACTGCTTATCATGAGCTTTTCTAACCCAATTTGCCGGCAATTTTCTTCCCCAGCGCCGCGGCTTCAGATAGCTTCGAGAGGTCATTTTGAACTACTCCCTTACCCCATCCTTTGACCTCGAATGTGATTAAACCGCAATTCGTTACATCGACCCACTTAAAAAAACCGGCTATTACTTTGCGAGCCAGCTCAAATTCCCCACGATGCCCGCCAACCAGTACAATTCCTCCAAGCCTCTGCTTTGTCAGTATTTTTTTGAAAGGATGAGCCTCCGCTTCATCAAAACTGGCGGGCCGAAGGCAATTACAGCGGTCTATGAATAGCTTCGTTTGAGCTGAAACTGAGTCAAAATAAATTGGGGAGCCAAAAAGAACCACATCGCAATTGATCAGTTTTTCATAGATAGGATATATGTCATCATGGAAAAAACAAAAATCCGGTTCGGGGCTTTTTCCGCAGGACTGGCAGGGAATGAAATGATAGTCATTGATCCGAATAGGCTCAATAGTTGACTTATCAGCCGAATTCGCTGTTATCGCTTCAGCTATTTTCCCAAGCAGAATTTCGGTCGAGCCGCCCTTAATGGGACTGCCGCTCAATGTCAGAATACTCGGCATCTAATCTTTTCAATTCTTCAAGTCTGCTGTACAGCCCCAACAGCAGTTCTTCAAGTCTTCTCTTCTCTTCATAAGCCGCCGTCAGCTTCTCCCAGTCAGTCTTTGGGATATCACGATTTATATTCCCATCCGTAATTTTCAGCAGATTTTCGGTATCCTGTATTTTCGAGCTTATCGACCTCAAATCCTTTTTGATTCGCCCTTTAATTTGAGAGAGTTTCTTGAAATCGGAGTACTCCTTTATCCGCTCAGGGTCTGTTGGCTTCTTGGCCGGAATTTCCTTCTTGCTCTCATGTTTCTCTCTATAATACGAATAATTCCCCTCATAGATTTTGGCTGTCCCGCCTTCTATGGCAATAATCTTCTCGACGACTCTATCCAGAAAATACCTGTCGTGGCTTACTATCAGCAGTGTCCCCTGATAACTCAGCAAAGCCTCCTCAAGCGCCTGTCTTGAGTCTATATCAAGATGATTGGTCGGCTCGTCAAAAATAAGAAAATTCGCCGGGAAAAACAGCAGTTTGGCCAGAGTCAGTTTGGTCTTTTCCCCTCCCGATAGTACTGCCACTTTTTTCATAGCATCTTCGCCGCGAAAGCCAAATCGCGCCAAAAAAGTCCTCAACCGGCCCGCCTCGGAAAGGGGATCAACCTGCCAGATTTCATCGAGGACAATATTATCTTCATTCAACTCAGAGAGATTTTGGTCAAAATAGGCCAGATCGACCTTTTGTCCAAGGCTTATCGAACCATCAAGGCAATCCAGCTCTCCGAGGATTGATTTCAATATCGTCGTTTTCCCCGAACCGTTTTTCCCTATCAGTCCAACCCGATCTCCTCGATATAGATTAAACGATGTGTCTTCCACGACAGCATGATGCCCATATCCGAAAGCGGTATTCTCGATTGAAAGTACCAGATTAAATGACCTCGCTCCCGCATCCAGCGATAGGGTCATTCCCGACGCTTGTCCGGTCGGCAATTCAATCCGCTTTATTCGCGAAAGATATTTCATTTTGGATTGGGCTTGACGCGTCTTCTGTCCGGCGATATTCCGCCTGATAAAATCCTCAATTCGCTTTATCTCTTCCTGCTGATGCTTATATAAATGTTCTAATTGGCTTTTCCGTTCTTCTCGCTCGGTCAGATATTTCTCAAAGCCGTTGAAGTACTGCTCTATTTTTCTGTTGGCGATCTCCCAGACCTTATTGATTGTATTGGCAAGAAACGTCCGGTCATGAGAGACAATTATATACGCCCTATTCTGATTTATCAGATATTCTTCCAGCCAGATTGTAGATTCAATATCGAGATGGTTGGTCGGTTCATCAAGCAGGAGAAATGAACTTCGTCCCGCCAGAACTCTCGCCAGCGCCGCCCGATTTTTCTCTCCTCCGGAAAAAACCGAAATCGGATTGTGAAAGCGATCCTGCGAAAATCCTAATCCGGCCAAGATTATCTTTATCTCCGATTCAAAACTGTACCCCCCGGATGATTCAAAAAGACCCTGTAGCTCGCCAAGTTTCTCGATGGCTTTGATTGAATTCGGCTCCTTTTCAATCTCTTTTTCAGCCTGTTCAATTTCAGTTTTTAACCTGATGAGGTCATCGCGCGAGTATGCCATATAGTCAAATAGGGTGATTTGGCTCTCTCCGGAAAATTCCTGCTCGACATAAGATATGGCGCAGTCTTTTGATCTGGTGACACTCCCTGAATCGGGAGACATCCGACCCACAATTATTTCAAAAAGCGTGGTTTTGCCGATTCCATTGGGACCGACCAGCCCGATTCTGTCATTGGCATTTACCGAGAAGGAGAGGTCTTTGAAAATCACTCGGCCGTCAAACTGCTTGGTGAGATTTTCGCCCGCGATCAGAGTCATCTGTTTTCGGGGGAAGGAGACTTGTCGCGTGATAATAACATCTCGACTGACATGATTATTGCCGCCGCCCAGAGGAATATTTTCCAGAGTTCGCGTCCAAAACGGGACTCCGTGACCACGGTTGCGGATAATTTGCCGTAAGGTATGACCGTATATTTGGCCAACCCGATCGCCCGGCTGTAATGTTCATACGATGCCGCGGTCAGATCCCCTTCTGATAACGGAATATTGGCCGGGAATATATCCAGCGTACGGTCTCCGGCATTCAATTGATAAATACCCGGAATCTCCACCGGTCGGCAATCGAAGGCAATTCTGTCTCCCTTTTCCGTTCCCGCCGTCATATAGGCGCGGTTATCAGGGGTCAAGAGCTGAATTGCCCCCATATCCGCCGAACCTGCCCGAACGCTTCTTACCACCGACTTGCCGACATAACCCTGAAGCTCATAAGACGAGACATTGCCGGAAAGATATTCCATCGTCCTTATGATAAAGGGCACAAAGAATGAATGGCTGGCGAGATCCGAATAATCAGGCGTAATTGCGCCGGCGATTAGAATAATTTTCCCCAAACCAAACCTATCCTCAACAACGGCAGGCGAACCATTGGAAAAATATGCCAATTTCCGATTGTCCAAACCTTCCGCCACGGTCGGCAAGGCAAAGAATTTAAGCGTTGGAACTTCCTTCTTTTGGAAATCAGAGAATGGTTTCAATATGGGATGCTCATAATCAAGCCGTTCCATTGTATAATATCCTGCTCCGCTGACCTCGGGAGGTATTGGTTTCTGAATAGTCAGGTCCATTTTCTGGCCGAAATTGCTGTTGAAATACTCGGGGCTGGTCTTCGCCCCCAAAGTAATCAGCGCTCCTCCCCCGCCATCCAAGTATCTGTGAATTTGTGATGTCTCCGCTGTCCCCAGAGAAATTATCCCTGCCAGAACGATAACATCATAATCAGTCAACCTTGCCGAAGCAATCTGATCCGGAGAAATAATCTTGACCGACCAGTATCGCTCAAGCTCCGTCGAGGGAGTCAAGGCAAGGCGAATAAGCTCGCCAGAGCCATCGCCGTCGGCGATCAGAACATTGAATTTTTCGGGTATTCTGAAGGTGAAGTAAAATTTATTATCCGCCGGAAGACCGTCATCGCTGATCTCTACCCACCCGGAATGAAGGCCGGGACGATCGACTCTGGCTCCGAATTGCACTGCTTCTTTTCCCTTTGGAGGAAGTTTGCGCTCCCCCTGCATGATGCGGATACCGTCTATGAAAAGCGAAGCCAGTTCCTCGTCTTTGGCGCGATCATCATAGTTAGCAATTTCGGCCGTCACTTTGAACTCAGCCCCTACCTCGATCAATTGTCCCCCCAAATCGACACCGGTCACGCCGCAGTTGCCATCGGTCTCGACAGGAAGCTCGACAAAATATGCGGTGACATTCTTCAGCAAAGAATCCGGCGCCGGTGGAATGGAATTTGTCTGATAATCCGTGAAAAGATACAATTCTTTATTCAGATTTTTTGCCTGAGCCAAAACCTCTCCGGCATTTTTGAGCGCCTCGCCGATATTTGTGGAATCATATCCGCAACCGGTCTCCTTTAAAATATCTTCGGCTACGTCACGGCTGAAAAATCTTTCGCCTGCCGGGAAATATGTTTGACGGTCAAACGGAATCAGCAGAATTTCGTCGGACTGTCCGAAATTTTTTAGTATCTCCGACACTTTGGTCCTGGCAAGATCAAAAAGCCGTCCATCTTTCACTTCCCTCTGCATCGATGCCGAGCGGTCGAGAAGAATCACCGATGATACGCCCGCGTGCGAGCCTATATACCCGCCCTTGGTGGCCGGTCGGGCAAATGCCAGCACGGCCGCAAGAATTATTAGCATCCTGAGAATCAAGAGAAGAAGCTGACGAATCTTTATCCGCCGTACCTGCCTCTTCTGCATCTCTTTCAGATGCTTCAGAGAGGAAAATGGTATTATTTTGACCTGCCGTTTTGAGAAGAGATGTATTATGAGCGGAATCAAAGCGGCCGCCGCCGCAATCAGTATTGCCGAATTTAGAAAATTAAACATCAATAATGTCTTTTCTAATTCTTATAAGGTTTATCAATATATTTTACACAAAGGTCGCGCTGATAAACCGAAAGCGGGTAGCTGAGGGCTCGCTGATAGTACATAATACCTTCCTTGTGATCGCTTCGCAGGTCATCCAGATTCCCAAGCGCTATCAGTATCTCCCCGAGAAAAAGAGGCCTTAATTCCGTGAATTCCGCCATCTTTAAGTATTCTGAGGCCTTCCCGTATTCCTTCAATCCCAGATAGGCCAGGCCGGCGCGGAGTTTGTGGATTGGATCATCGGGAGACTTCGAAATCATTTCTGTTGACCATGCCAGCGCATCAGAAAAATTCTGCCGGGCCGTGGCGCCATTATGATATTTTCCCTTCTGCCCATATATTTTCCCAAGAAAAAGCAGAAATTCAATTTTTCCGGCAGTAGATTTTTCAGCCTGATAGAAATCCCCAGCCAGCCTTAATGCTTGCGCTGTGTCCCCTTTTATGACAAGAATTCTCGCTTTCAGCAGTTGCGATGACACATAATTACTATCATGCGCATATACCGTATCCGATTCCCTCCACCCATCATCGTACTTGCCGTTGATAATATAAAGATTGGCCATAATCTGATGATAAACCGGAAGACTGGAATCTATTTTTATCAACCTCTGATATGCTTCCTGAGCCTTATAGTACTCCCCATATTGATAATAAATCTGCCCTAACTTTTTCCAGGTATCGACTGAATCGTTCCGCGACTGGTCATATTTCTTCATTTCTTCATAATATTCAATTTGCTTCTTGAAGTCGAACAAAGCCCCGGCTCGTGAAGCATAATAATCAAAGAGCGGCCGCGAGAGTGTAGCCGTGTCAACATAATTACTCCAGTCCGATTCGAGCGAATCGAGAGAAGAGGCAAAAACCCTTTCAAGATTACCGGATAACGTCAAATCATCAGACATTTCATAGACTGCTTTAACCTTATTGATTCCAAAGCCGTCGGCAAGAAATTTAACAAATGATGCCGCCGTCAACTCCGCTGTACGAGGATCGCACGAATAATATTCGGAAGTAGTTAGCAGAGACCTGATTTTGGGCAATTTCGACGTCACTTTGGCTTTCTTCATCTCATAGGTGACAAAATCAAAATACCCCCCTAATCCCTCAACGAGAAATGGCGGGGCATACCCCCAGAGCCGAAGAAGCTTTAGCATATTTGGCAATATCGGATCAATAGAGCTGTAATCATGATTATAGACAGCAAAGATGCTGAGCCGTCCGGGGTCGATCATATATCCAAATCGTTTGTCCCAGCGAACAGTATTGACCGGGCACGGGCAGAGATAGAAATTTACCTTTCCGGGCGAAGATATCTCCAGCGCCTCGCGGAAACGCTTGTGTTCGGATTCAATATAGTTCTTAATATTATTCCAGTGATAATCAGCCAAAGAATTCTTTACAAAATAGAAATCAAAATTAGCGGAGGGGTCAGTTGTGAATTCGCCCTCCTTGTCGATATTTATCGGACATGATATTGTATCTATTTTAACCCGCTTGCGGGGGCTTATCAGCAGTTGATATCGACTTCCGTTTTTCCCCGGAATATTTTCCATACGGGCCGGAAGATTGTACTCTACCCGATATTTTTCGGCCATGTTAAACGGCTGTGACCCTATTGTCACCAGCTGAGCAGAAAAATTCACCGCCTGCGTATCGGCCAAGGCTGCCTCGATCTCAAGTCCAAAATTGACCATAAACAGGGATAGCTTCTTTCCCAACAGAATTTGGACGGTATCGCGGGTAATCTCAAAATATTTTTCAATCTCCGCCGGCCTTTGACGAACAATCAATTCAAATTCTACCCCGTTGGCGGATTTTGCTGACGTCCGAGAAACCGCCGCGGAGAAAAAGAAGGTCAAAATCAAAAGGAAAAGATATTTTTTCGCCATAACTATCGGTTTTACAATGGAAGCTCTCTGAGGATGCAATTAATTCTCGTCAAGAACGATGCGACTGTCTCTGGAAATCGGCAGAACCGGAATGGAATCGATCTCGACCGCCGCTTCCACATCAGAGCCAAACCCAATTTTGGCCAGATATCGCCCATGCTCCCCTCGGGCGATGGTTTGCTTCAGTACTCGACTGTTGCTTCGATAGAGAAGCAGTCCCAGTTCAGCGGCGTCATTCAATTCAAGCTCCATTTTCCAGTCCGTGAGTATTTTATGCAAAAGCATTCCCCCGCAGAGTGTATCTTCTATTGAAAAATCCCCGTCTTGGCCGGCGCACAGTATCACCAAATCCTGACCCGCTTGCGCCACTTTTTGCACTACCGAGGAGATATTTACCAGTCCCGCGGTAACAATTAATTTTGATCCCGCCGCTCGATTATATCCTCTTGTTCCATTCGAGGTGGTAAAAATCACAGTCTTCCCCTTGACCTTCTCAATAGTATATTCGGATGGCGAATTCCCAAGATCGAATCCATCTATTTTAATTCCCTCTCGTTCCCCGCCAAGAATCGTAACATCGACTCCAATTTTCGAACGCAGTTCGGCCGCTTCGCTCGGCTCCAAAACTGGAATTATCGCCCGTGCGCCGGATTTGAGAGCCTGACAGATAGTCGTTGATGCTCTCAAGACATCAATAAGTACAAGCGTCTTCCCCAAGAGCCTCTGTTCTCCAACCGGGCCGGGAATCAGAAAAAGCTCAGCTCGCATCCTAACGATGTGTCCCTTCTTTGTAAAACGGCGGCTTCACTACCAGAGCCGGGAATAGTTTATCCCGTACTTTGACATCCACTGAACTACCGATTCTTGTCATTTCGAGAGGAAGATATCCCAGCGCCACCGGTTTCCCCAGCGAGGGCGAGAATGTCCCCGAAGTCACATGGCCAACCGTCTTTCCTGCACAAATCAGATCATATCCGTGACGCGGGAATGCTCTCCCCTCAAGCTCCAGACATATCAATCGCCGCTTTGGTTTTTCGTCTCTTTGCCTGACCAAAACATCGCGTCCGACAAAATTCCCCTTCTCAAAACTGACCACCCACGCCAATCCGGCTTCCACCGGAGTTGTGGTCTTATCAATATCATTCCCATAGAGAGCCATCTTCATTTCCAGACGAAGAGAATCCCGCGCTCCCAGACCGATAAATTTCATATCATATTTTTTGCCCGCTTTAATCGCAGAATCCCATATATCATCGGCCATCGATGGCGGGATATATATTTCAAATCCATCTTCGCCCGTGTATCCCGTGCGTGACATAAGCATAACGTGCTTCCCTATCTTGACCACTGCGCTATGATAATAGGGAATAGAATCCAGATCATAATCTGTCATACCCGAAAGAACCTTCTGCGCATTCGGCCCTTGGATAGCCAGCAAACCAAAATCATCAGAGCGGTTCTGTAATTTAACCCCATGCTCAATATGAGAATATAACCAGTCGAAATCCTTCTGGATATTCGACGCATTAACTACCAGCATATATTTATCCGCCAGGCGATATACCAGCAGATCATCGACTATCCCGCCATCGTCATAGCAAATGATCGAATACTGAATCTGCCCAACATTCAATTTCGAGGCGTCATTGGTGGTCATCCTCTGGATAAAATCGAGCGCCTTCGGGCCGGAAACTTCAAATTCTCCCATGTGCGACAGGTCAAACAGCCCGACATTCTTTCGCACCGCCAGATGTTCCTCGGTAATACCGCTGTACTGCACCGGCATAAGATATCCGGCAAACGGTACCATCTTGGCTCCGGCTTCAACATGATATTTATAAAATGGCGTCTTCTTCAGGTTGTCGGTTGGTTCAGATGTTGACATCCTATCTGCCTCCCGCCCGCGTATAATTCAAAAGCCCGCCGGCGATCATTATTTCCCTCTGGCGTGAAGTCAGATTGATTTGCAAACTGTACTTATGGCCATTATTCTTGTTCTCTGCTTCTATCGTTTCGCTCTCTTTTACCAGCTGTTTTACATTGAGAATCTCCAGCTGGTCGCCTTGCTTGAGATCATCATAATCCGCCGGATTGGAAAAAGTCGCCGGCAAAATTCCAAAATTGATCAAATTCGCCAGATGAATCCGCGCAAACGATTTGGTCGCTACCAGTTTGATCCCGAGATACATCGGCGCCAGCGCCGCATGCTCCCGCGATGACCCTTGCCCATAATTGTCGCCGCCGACTATAAACCCGCCGCTTTTCTCTTTGGCGCGCTTGGCAAATTCAGGGTCAACCTGATAGTACACAAATTCCGCTATCTTGGGGATATTCGAACGGAGCGGAAGCACTTTGGCTCCCGCCGGCATGATATGATCGGTCGTAATATTATCGCCGACTTTCAGCAGAACCTCGCCGATCATCATCTCGCCCATCGCGCTGTTAATCGGAAGCGGCGCGATATTCGGGCCGCGGATAATTTCAACTTTGTCCGGATTTTTGGCCGGTGGGATAATACCGGAATCATCAATATCGATTGACTTCGGCATGGTCACTCTCGGATATTTCCCAAGCTTGCGCGGGTCGGTGAGATATCCTGTCAATGCCGCCGCCACGCATGTCTCCGGCGATGCCAGATATACATTCGCATCTTTGGTGCCGCTTCGCCCCGGGAAATTGCGATTGAATGAACGCACCGATACTCCTCCTGATGGCGGCGCCTGTCCCATGCCGATACACGGTCCGCAGGCCGATTCGATAATTCTCGCGCCCGATGC
>Ga0066650_10000972_pt1 | contig 10382 bp, 11 predicted proteins | sample CryGey092014_all_FD_59539 | JGI IMG/M metagenome (GOLD analysis project Ga0066650, IMG submission 59539) | Groundwater microbial communities from aquifer - Crystal Geyser CG23_combo_of_CG06-09_8/20/14_all | ecosystem: Environmental > Aquatic > Deep subsurface > Groundwater | place: USA: Utah...
TTAAAACACCTAATGAAGTAGCCGCTTCTTGCGTTGCACTTCACGGTTGAATGTAGCATCTAATCAATAGAAACTATTATCACTAAAATAATCCCTACTACAATTCTCTGCTAAAAAGGTTTAACAATTAGATAACCTTCTTTTGTTAGCCAAGTATGAAATTCGTGGGTTGTATAAAGACAATTATTTTTACATTTTACTCTTATATCTTCATATTCATTAGAACCTTCTTGGTATTTATCCAGTTCAATCTGATTAGGACACTTAATTGCCTTACAGTATTCTCTTCTCTTATAGTTAATATATCCTGATATAGATGATTTCATTATAATCCCCTCCTTATTAATTCTATTTTTGAGGTTCAATAATTACCTTTAGAGAATAATTTCCCTTTGAGTCTTTTCTATTTGCAACCATAATGAATCCTTCCTGTATCTCTGACAAAGGTAATTTATGGCTTATAAGTTTTTCAACAGGAATACGTCTGGCTCTTATAAGTTCAATAGCTTCAATAGCATCGATGGGAGCATTACCATAAGAAGTCATAAGTTTAATCTCATTCCGCCAGAACTCATTTATAGGAACAGATAAATCTTCTCCTGGATTGCTGGTAGCAAAACACAGTACTGTTCCACCCTTATCAACTGACTTAAGAGCTTGTTCAAATGCAGACATTACTCCAGTACACACAATAACCAAATCAGCAAGGCGTCCAGTGTTACTCTCTCGTATTCTTATTGGAATATCGTCAATGGCATTGAAAACCGCCTCTGCACCTAATTTTTTTGCCATCTCAAGCCTTTTTTTATCAATGTCCGTTGCAATTATTCTTCCTGCACCAAGTGCTTTCGCAAGCATAATATGAAGAAGTCCTGAAATACCACTTCCTATCACCGCTACAGTCTGCCCAGGTTTAAGATTAACAAGACGCTGTGCCCGAATTACACAGGACAAAGGCTCAATAAATACAGCTTGATCATATGTAATCTCATCAGGAAGAAGAAAAACACCTCTATCAACATTTATGACTGGAACCCTTATATACTCAGCAAAACCACCCGGATAGAAATTTGTATTGTGAAGAGTTTCACAAGTTGTATGATGTCCTCTAAGACAGTAATAACAAGTATTACATGGAACATGGTGAGAAACAAATACTCGCTGACCTATCTTATATTTATCAATATCGTCACCGACTTCTACAATTTCTCCAGCTATTTCGTGACCGAGAACAATTGGGGCTTTTTTAATTCTATACCATTCAAGAACATCACTTCCACAAATGCCACTGGTTATCACTTTTACAAGAATCTCATCTGTTCCTATCTTCGGTTTTGGCATCTCTTCAATTCGGACATCGTGGTTATTATAATACATACCAACACGCATCTTATCACCTCTTTGTTTTATTGTTATTCACCCTATATTTGCAAAATGGCGTCTTGTATTTTTTTATATTTTCTAAAAAGCTCTTCTTCTTACTCCTCGAAAAAATTTAACACTTAAAACTTAAGTAAATTTCTTAGGCAAGAAAATATTATTCCAAGACTAGTTAACTAATTTTAATTTTTATTCTTACAATAAGAAAAACTGCACAAAAAGCTCATCAGTATACTAAATGTAAAAACTACCTTTTCCGTCACATAAAACACCTATTTTAAGAACATTTATACAATAAGCTGAAATTATTACAGAAAGAGCTGCTATTAGACCTACTGCCTTTAAAACCAGGCAAAAATCGCCGAGTTAACTTTGTCATTCTAAGTTGTGTTTTATATTAGAGCTTTATCGTACTTTTATTAATTTTAGAAAAACATCTTTGTAAAACTACCAACTATGGAACTGACAATGCTATCACCATGCTTTTGGATAAATATACAAAAAGCACTTGCATTTTGTAAATTTCTTATTACTTACTAAAATTTTCACCATACTTTTCGTTATTTAATAATTCTCCATCATTGTAAGTCTAACCTTATTTAGTGGCAGCTACTATCTTCAATATCCTGCTTAGTTACTTTAAAATACTCTTTACGTTTTGTTTTTTCATTGCAAAGACTTTCTACAAGACGAAGAGCTTCTTTAACAGAAAAATTCTCATGAACTATTACCTTAATGCCCTGGATGATGGCTGCGGGATAATCAGACTGCCAAATATTCCGACCCATATCCACCCCTATGGCGCCTTCCTTAATAGCGTTATAACACAAATTGAGAACATCTTTGTATGTATCCAGTTTAGGTCCACCTGCTACAACAATAGGTACAGGACATTTTGCCACAACTTCTTCAAAGCCCTCGCAGTAATAGGTTTTAACTATATCAGCACCCAATTCGGCAGCAAGTCTTGAAGCATGGGCAAGATAACGCTTCTCCTTTTTATCTTTAAAGGCTTTCCCTACTGCTGTAACACCAAGCACTGGTAAATCATATTTAGAAGCATCATTTATCATATTTGCAAGATTTATTATAGTCTGATGTGAATGTTCAGCGCCAACAAAAATCGAAACAGCAACGGCAGAAGCGCCTAGTTTTACGGCTTCATAAGCAGAAAGAATAATTTCTTCATCATCAATATCTTTATCAAGAATTGTGTTTCCACCTGAAGCTCTAAGAACAATACCTTTTGTAAAATTAGGTTCAACGCAGATTCTGAGAATGCCCGGACTGAGCATAAGAGAATCTATATGGGGAAGAAGATCTTTTATCGCAAAAATAGGCTGTTCCATCCCGTGGGTAGCACCCATAAAATAACCGTGATCTATAGCCAACATAACAGCACGCTCCTCTTTACCTACTATCTGGCTAATTCTTCTTTTTTTACCCCAAGTCATATTTTTAAACATATTGTACCTCCTCTAAAAAATAATCTTTTAATTAATATTTACCACTAGTGGAAATATTTTTAATATAGCTTCAAGCATAGTTAACAAATTATGCCCACCGTATCTGATAAGCCTTTTTGCACAATTTGCTGCTGGAAAATTTGCATCTCCTATTACTATCTCATCTCCTGGCCCATCTCATGAAGTATCTTTAGTAGATCAGGCGAAATTACATCAGGTATGCCTATCAACATAACATTTATCCTCCAATTTAATACTTTTCAACAAGACTTTTAAAATACCTACAGTTTTCCATTATATCTGGCCCTTTGCGAAACAAACCGCCACCAATTAAAAATATTACATCATTACCATATATCTCTATTGCATCAGGAATATTTTCAATACTCATTCCTCCAGCCGGTGATGGAAAGATAGGTTTTATATTACCCATTGGAGTCTTGGCCCCTTCTACAATCTGTTTACACTCATCTTTTGTAAATGAAAATCGTCCTCCAAAATTTGGGTAAATTGTAACATCGGCTCCAGCTAATCTAACGAGTTGGCCAAACATTATGAAATGTGATATACCACTATTTGTAAGAACATAACTACCTTGAAATGAGGGATGACTAAAAATTGGTAAAGCTATATCATTGTCTTCAGCAATATCGCGCATCGTATCAAAACCAACCAATCCCGGTGCTATAAGAAGTCCACCAGCACCGGCATCTTTTGCTAATTTTGCACGCATTTTTATTTCATGAAATGGGGCAGTGATATTTGGAACATATACGCAGTTTAACCCTGTTTTTTTATTGGCTTTTTTTACTGCTTCAGCACATAAAACTACCCTTTCTTCAAACCTACAAAATTCTTGATCTGAAAGTCCATGATCATCTTTTATTATATCAATACCTGCAAACGCAAATTTATATGCTAAATCAGCAAGCGCAAAATTGGATAATCCCATAGGCTTTAATGCTGTAAAAAGTAAAGGTCTTTTTTCAATACCTAAATACTTCCTTAATCCATCTATACCAAAGCGTGGGCCTTTGAAAAATTCTAAAATATCTTCATTTAATGAAAGTCTTTCAACTTTTATATTTGGTTTTATACTAATATTACCAAATACTACATTTAAAAGTTGCGTAAGCTCTCTCCCAACCGTCTCAATAGCATAGCTAATTTCAGCTATGTAGCATTCTGGTGAAAATTGTCCAAATTTTTCTATCCTCCCTACAATAAAATCCTTAATTGGACCAACCGGTAAGAACTCCTCAGGAAACTCAACAGTTTGTTCCAAGCATATATCTTTTGCAACTTCCAATGCTTTTTCTTCATTGACAAAGATTTTGTATGTTACCGTAAATCTTTTATTAGATAAACTTAATTTTCTCGTTTCTGTAAAAAACACGTTGACTTTCCTCCTCTATTCTCTTCATAATGCTTCAGGTTTTGCTTTACTGTGCAGATTAGCTACAAAAGCTTCTTGAAGTTCTTCTTCGCTTATATTAAACTTTTGTCCAACCAATTTTTCTACATTGTATATAAGCGACATAGCATCGATACCATATTCCTTCATTAGATATTTCTTGCTTGCACCATGCATAAAAGTATCCTTTATACCAAGTCTTATTAATTTTTTTCCAATACCTTCTTCAGCCATCTTTTCTGCAACTATTGTTCCAAGTCCACCAATTATTGTATGGTTTTCTATAGTAATAACACCATATTTAGAACTTGCAATCTCTTTTAAAACCTCGTCATTCTCAAATGGTTTCAGGGTTGAAATATGCATATGCGAAACCGTCACACCTTTACTCTTAAGTGCCAAAACCGCTCTCATTGCTTCTTCGGTACATATACCACTTGATAATATTAAAATATCTTTGCCTTCAGACAATTTTCTTGGTTTGCCAAGTTGCATCGGTTCATTTTTTGGAAAAAGTCTTGGTATCTCACCACGTAGCATTCTAATATATACAGGTCCCTCTATCTTTTCTGTAACATCCAAAATAGTTTCAACATCAGTAGCATCACCACACTCCAAAATTGTCATATTTGGTAATGAGCGCATAACTGAAATATCCTCTAATGCCTGATGGGTAGCACCACCAGGTGTTGTAACTCCTGGTAGGAAACCAAACATTCTTACACGCAAGTTTGGATATGCGATTGACATTGCTATTTGATCATACGCTCTTCTGTAAATAAATACAGCAAAGGTGTGAACAAATGGTATAAAACCTTCTCTTGTAAGCCCCCCTGCAAAACTTAACATATTCTGTTCAGCAATACCCATTGAAAAAAATCTATCAGGGTATGTATCTCTGAAGAGGTCAATTTCGGTTGAACCTGTCAAGTCAGCCGATAATACACACACACTTGGTCTATCTTTTGCCCATCTAACAAGATTGTTTGCATGTACTCTTGATAATATTTCCATTTCTCTCACCTCGCTTACCTTATGTCTTCATGTTACTTTTCATTTTTTCTAACTCTTCTTTGTATTGTAATATCTCATCTGTGCTACTAAACCTTACATAATGTAACTTTGGTATTCTCCTTTTTAAAATCTCAATACCTCTAGATGGATCAGTATCACATATTATAAAAGTTGGCCTACCATCTGGTTCAAGCCTGCTAAGAGCATACAATATCTCTACATTATGGCCATTCACCCTAAAAACTCTTGCACCAAAAGCTTCTAACCTTTTCTCAAGCGGTTCGATATTCATAACATTTGCCATTTTCCCATCCGCCTGATAACCATTTGCATCTACATATGCAATTATGTTATCAAGCCTATAAAATGATATTATTTGCACAGCTTCCCAAAACTGTCCTGGTTGGCATTCACCATCTGATAAAAATAGTACAACCCTTCCTTTTTCTTTTTTGATCTTCCTTGCCATTGCAATACCAGCTGCCTGACTAATTGCCTGTCCAAGCGAACCACTCATTATCTCCATTCCGGGTGAGTGTTCTGCACCTATCATTTCAACCGAACTACCATCAACATTAAAATAATCAAGTGCTTCTTGAGCCATCCTACCAACTTCAATTAGGGTTGCATACAGAATAAGTGAATATTGTGAAGGTGAAAGAAAAAATCTATCATATTCGGGTGCATTTGGTCCATTAAAGTACGCACCAGTTGAATAATTTGCATTAAAAGGCCCAGGAATACCTGAAAACAGCTTTGGCACAAGAGGTTTTTCAACTTTACCTAAATTTAAAACAGCCGTATACAGCGTTGCAAATATCTCTGCTGAAGAACATGCTTGACTTAAATATCCACCCTTATTCTTAATTGTGTGCTCAAGTACCCGTATTCTTATCCGGTTTGCCACATTATAGATTTGGTCTGGGGTAATTTTGTTATTTAAAATTGCCATATTGTAAAAAACCTTCTTCACATTATTTTTCAAATACTTTACATAAGTTTTCTGTATATGGTGGGTACACAATAACCTTCTCGGTTATTATTGCACTAATAAGACTAGCATCAGTAACATCAAAAGCTGTGTTATATACATCTATTCCTTTCGGAGCTATTCTTATGCCAAACCAATTAGTAACTTCATTTATATCCCTTTCTTCGATAGGAATATTATTACCACTCTCACAAGCAAGTTCCACAGTAGTGGACGTAGCTGCCACATAGAAAGGTACACCGAAATGCTTGGCTAAGATAGACAAAGGCATAGTCCCTATCTTGTTAGCTACATCACCATTCGCTGCTATCCTGTCCGCACCAACTATTATTTCATTAACCTTACCTTTTGATAAAACCATTCCTGCCATGTTATCGCAAATTAAAGTCACATTTATTCCCGCCTCATTCAATTCAAAGGCAGTAAGTCTGGCCCCCTGAAGGTAAGGTCTTGTTTCGTCAACATAAACACGAATATTCCATCCTCTTTCCTTAGAAAGATACATAGGTGATGTTGCCGTACCGTATTTAGAAGTTGCAAGCACCCCTGCATTGCAATGAGTAAGAATAGTGTCACCATCCTGAACAATCAAGTTATTTAGAAAATTCTCTCCAATCTGAAAGTTAATACGCTCATCTTTTGAAGTAAGGTCTCGAGAGGCATATCAGCCCACTGTCCTATATACATTGTAATCGGTCGTCCCAACTGTGCCTCCTTATTTGTAGAAATTTCATGTGATCAATTTGAACTGGATATTCCCCACCATTTCATCGGCGAAAAACAGGCACTGATAAAATGGCTATCCTTTTCGATACTTTTCGTCCAGTTGTTTAATCTTCGCAATTTTGGGCGTAGAACGTCCGCCCTGAAACTTGCTTGCCAACCAGATATTGACGAGTTTCTTTGCTACAGACGTCCCGACAATGAGGCTGCCCATTGTAATAATTTGGGCATTGTTGCTGGCCCGGGCTCGCTCTGCCGTATAGGGATCGTGTACACAAACCGCACGAATACCTGGTACCTTATTGGCTACGATGGCCATACCTGCACCCGTTCCACAGACCAGCACGCCGCGATCATATTTCCCTTCGGCCACAAGTTCGGCCACGGCAACACCCACATCAGGGTAATCTACCGGTTCTTCGGTGTTCACTCCCCAGTCAACAACTTCCCAACCCAACTCACGAATATAATCACGCAAGACATTCTTGAGAGGTAGACCATAATGGTCAGAGCCTATAATTATCTTTGATTTATCGTTCACCCTAGCACTTCCTTTTCTTATTGTTTATTGCGACTCTTGTTCCCTGATCCCTTCAGAGAAAGACCTGAGAATAAAATAACAGGACGTTGCGCCCGCATCTTGATGTCCAATTGTTCGCTCTCCAAGCCGGCTGGCGCGTCCCACTCTGGCCATGAGATCGCGGGTCGATTCCATACCCTTCTTAGCAGCATACTCAAAGTCATCCAGAGCAGCCATAAGAGGCTTCTCTTCCTGTTCGGCCTTCTCAAGTGCGCGCACAGCTGGAACTATCGTATCCAACAGCGTCTTATCCCCAATCTCAGCTTTTCCCAGATCACTGATCCCTTGTTCGGCAGTTTTGAACATCCTCACGAGATCATTCAAGTTGATTTCAGTCTTACCAGCAGATTCTTGTGACAACCTAAGGAACATAGTTCCATACAAGGCCCCCATTGCACCACCAACGGAATTAAGAACGACCATACCGACATTCTTAAGAATAGCACCAATGTCTTGGCCTTCACTTATCAGGAGTTTCTCCTTTACCAAGCGGAAACATTTTGCCATATTGACACCATGATCCCCATCTCCGATAGCTCCATCTAACTCAGAGAGATAGTCTTTTTCCTGCTCTATAGTTTCGCATATACGTTCGATCACTTTTAACATCTGTGCTGATGTAATGACATTACCCATTTCCCCAATCTCTCCTTACAGACTAGAATTTCTTATAACAAGGTGTATCTGCAGGCGCAGCCAGCAGCGATTTCAGTTCGTCATCAATTTTCATCAGCGTAACTGAGAAACCGGCCATTTCCAGAGCAGTGAAGAACTCACCTACGTATGAGTATTCAACCTGGATACCTTTAGCATCCAGTATTTGTTTGAGCTTACGGAAACAAATGTAAAGTTCCAGTTGTGGAGTGGCTCCTAAACCGTTGATCAAGACAGCGACTTTATCTCCAGCTTGCATAGGCATATCACTAAGAATTTCTTTGGTCATCTTCTCGACCACTTTATCGGCAGACATCATCTTTAACTTTGAAACACCTAATTCCCCATGATGACCAACCCCAAACTCCATTTCGTCTTCGGCCAATGTGAAATTGGGAACACCCTTGGCAGGCACCGTACAGGGTTCAATAGCCACACCAAAGGTGCGAGTGCAGTCGTTCACTTTCTCAGCAACAGCCTTACACTCCTCCAGAGTACCCCCAATCTCAGACTTGGCCCCTGCGCACTTCCAGGCCAAAAATTCACCCACTACACCTCGCCTGTTCGAGATTCTATCTTTAGGCGCCGAAGCGACATCGTCAGTAGCAATCACTTGTTCGACTGGAATGCCTTCTGCCTTAGCCATTTCAGCAGCAAGCTGGAAGTTCATGACATCGCCAGCGTAATTGCCAAGGAGGAATAACACGCCTTTGCCACCATTTACGGCCTTAGCCGCTTCAAAAATCGCATGAGGCGGAGGAGAAGTAAAGATTTCACCAACAGCCACAGCGTCGAGTATTCCTTTGCCTACAAAACCGATGAACGCCGGTTTGTGTCCAGATCCACCGCCAGTGATTATGCCGACCTTGCCCTCAACTGGCATATCGGCACGGACAATAGTGCGAGCAGTATCCAACAAACGGACGTAGCGTCCATTGACCGCCAAGAATCCTTCCAGCATCTCATTTACGACATTATACGGATCGTTTATAAATTTCTTCAACAAAAAATCCCTCCTCTCTTCAAAAAGTTCGCCTCCGAGCTTAGGTAACATCCCAACTAATCCTCAATGGGTAACCGCTCTGCCGTATTCATGAACTCGATTGTCTTTTCGAGATTAACGATACCGGCATCGGAACCCAGGCCAGTAATGACCAAAGCGGCAGAAGCCGTACCTAGCAAACCGGACTTCTTTAGATCCCATCCAAGAGATCTCCCCACGATGAATCCAGCACAGTAGGCATCTCCACAACCCGTAGAGTCAACGACCGGCACATTGAAAATCGGTAAACGGATTTCCACAAGATTGCCATTGTCGCTGTAATAAGCAATGCTACTTCCCTGTCCTCCCATCTTGAACACCGTATGCTTCGCACCTCTGTCCAAGAAGAATTTAATCACATCTATCCGATCGGTCAGACCACATATCATCTGAGCTTCTTCGAACCCAGGCATAAAATAGTCTACATAAGGCAAAGATGGCCCGATAATATCCATAAGGTTGGGTTTTTCGACAAGTACCTGATCGAAAGTCGTTGACACCCTATGCTCTTTAGCAAACTTCAGCACTTCCGCCATGGGTTCACCATCCAGCTTGGGTAACAGGGTTGCTCCGCCCATATGCAGAAAATCGGCATTGGCGATCACGTCAAGGTTCAGATCATCATAGCATAATTCACCATTAGCGCCGATCACGTGCAAGGCAGGTCGCTCTCCATTATGCCGAATAGGGAGCATTGTTGACGAAGTTTGAACATCAGTCTTCCTGATCAAACTATCGGTGTTAACTCCATAACTTTGCATGGTATTGATAATGAAATCCCCGAGACCATCCTGGCCAATCGCTCCCATCGCATATACCTCGGCACCCAATTTAGCCATGTCAACCGCAGCTCCTGCGGCGGTTCCGGCTACTGTGATTCGAATTTCATCAAGTAGCAATACACCCTGCCCTTTCGGGATACAAGAGACATATCGTCCCAAGATATCTACAATATGAATGCCTAAACATACTACTTTCACCCTGAAACATACCTCCTTTTTTTGCAGTACGCGGTCCTGGCCTCAGGATGTGGTTACAGATTGGTATGCCAGAACCTTCTTTTTTATTTTCTCTATCCTCACAGAATCGTAGGCTAAATTCAAATTATCTTGCACCTC
>Ga0066650_10000977_pt1 | contig 10376 bp, 11 predicted proteins | sample CryGey092014_all_FD_59539 | JGI IMG/M metagenome (GOLD analysis project Ga0066650, IMG submission 59539) | Groundwater microbial communities from aquifer - Crystal Geyser CG23_combo_of_CG06-09_8/20/14_all | ecosystem: Environmental > Aquatic > Deep subsurface > Groundwater | place: USA: Utah...
TCATGACGCTGTCAATGGCCTCCTGGACAAAGGCCTCGTGATTGTGAGCAGGGATCGTGACTGTTACCAGCGGGCGTCCGTCAGACATTATATTGGTCCACGTGACAAACAACAAGAAATTGTCTAGTTATTTGTGAAAAGGTATGATGCCTTTTCCCAGATGATCAGAGTGCGTTCTGATGATGTCATCTTTTACCTGGAAAATCCAACTCGGACGAATGTGTAGCACAAAACTTTTTAGTGTATCCAAAGAAGGGTAGTCATTCTCGCCGGTGAAACACCGCGCGTCGTCGATCAACAGAATATGATTCGCTGCATTTTGGTGATTTAATATAGTTTCCAATTCCTGAATGATAGGTGTCTCCAGATTCCCCCGGGCCGTGGCCCCTCCGGACCAGTGGGCATCCAGCCAGAACAGACATGACTTATTGAGATTCTTGAGGATTTTCCTTAGACGCTCCCCGCTCTGGCCATGAATAATATGCACGTAATCATACCCCGCATATTTCTTTTTTGCTTTTTTCATAAAGCATCTGTCCAACTCAATGGAATATATTTCTTTGAATTGATCGAGCATGGCATAGACCATATGGCCTGTATACGTACCTGTTTCAATAAAGACTTCCGGTCTGAACGTTTCGGCATATTCCTTAACCACCATTTGCTTTCCGTAATGCGGCATGGGAAGTACAGCACCCTCATTCAGCCAAGCTTCGTACTTTTTCTTGAATCTCCTGGCCCTCCTCTGTCGTGCAAGATTTCCTAAAAACGTATGACGCTCAATAAAATTTTTCACTGCTCTTTCTATTAGATTAACTCAATGAGTATCTTTGCTGCTTCTTACTGCAACGAGATACCTGTTATTATTGGGCAAATGATCAAGTTTCCAGCCTTTCCATTCAAAACCCCTCAGTGAAGAAGACCATTGTTTAAAGAAATCAATATTGTTCATCTCTCTGAACCTGTCCTGGTAGGCAACGAGAAGCCCTTTGAATCCGGACACAAGAGGCAGGACTGCTTCTCTTAGACTCACTGGCGACTCACTGATTGACCATGTGGCAACAAACATGGAATCGCTATCGTCTTTATTATCTGAAAGAATTTCTCTCAACTGTTCCAGGTCAGAAATACAAAGGACGCCGTTACCTCCTGACTCAAATGCCGTAGCATCAACGACCGTTATTCCGATAGACTTGAGAAAAAATTCCTGCAGTTTTGAAAATGAAGGAAGATCGAAAATGAGATACTTCCCTTTAAATCCTAAATTATGAAAGACTCTGCACACACTTCCGTAGCCACCGCCAAATTCAAAAACAAAGCATATTTTATCTACTCTCATCCCTGTTTTTTCCTGGAATTGAGCCACATGATATGAATGGTGGATCAAATTCCCGCTGCTTCTGGGATATTGCCAGTGAGGTATAGGATGCCCGACAGGGCATTCTTCAATGACCTGACACCACCGGTATTCCCAGTCCGGAAGACTTCTAAGATACCTGAGTTCTGTGGACAGATAACTGACATAGGTTACGGACATGGTCCTCAAGATCACATCCCAGCGTAAGAATTCTCTGGGGTCATCGTTAAGAACCAACTCTTTTAAACGGCGAACATTATCGATCCATTCCTGTTCGGCAGTAGAGGAGCTTGTCATGGCTTCTTCAGGCAATGCACGAAAAGCGGATTGAAGTTCTTCAATAAGTTCCTTTTCCCGGCTTGTCGGTGGTGCAAGGGGGTAATCATAAAATGCTGATAATGACCTGCTTGCCCGCTTCTTCAGCTTGTTCCACTTAATAAACATTAATAACCACCGAGCTGTTTAATAGTCCACAATAGCATATTCACGTTTTTCTTCATCTTTTGACAAGTTTAAAAAAATCCCGCCCAACATGAGTTTCATTCGGTTTTTTTGCCTTAAGCGCCTCGATATCAAATCTGTAACCCTTCCTGTATTTCTCATTCAATGCTTCAACAGTATGCTCATTCGAGCCATCAATAGGGTTATCCGTCGTAGTATTCACCCGGTTTATCTGGACGGCGCTCGCACATGTTTTCTGGAAATAAAGATAGCTTGGTATTTTCGATCTATTTTTCTTGCACCATTGATGGCAGTGCCCTTCCAAAGTATTGGGATTATGAAATGTGCTTATTGAAACCAAAAAATGCTTCATCGACGTTATGCAACGCAACAATCTGAGAGGTACAGATTCTCTTGTAAACCATTTCTGAAGCATAGGGTGCTCCTTGGCTGCATGCGCCACAATTTTTTTTACCAAGTCCGTCTTGTAGACCGTACTATTTAATTCAAAGGGATATCTTGCATGCCGACTCCTTGCCTTTTTCCAACGGATCCTGAAAACCTTTTCGCCGGCTATTTCTATTTCGCTTGCCGGGTTATTTGCCGTCTGCAAGACCCTGGGGGCTCAACCTTAGTGAAAAGCCAAAAATGTCATGAGGGAACTTCTCAAAAGCTGCGTCAATGACGGCGAAACTGACTGAATCATAATATACAACGTCATCGGTGCCAAAGAGAATATACTTGCTGTCGATTTTTTCCATAAGACTAACAAAATCATCATGGAAATTCTGCTCCCTGACAACTGTACAGCCTGTAAATCTCTCGAAAAGTTCACAATACTGTTGATTAAAAAGATCCATCCTGTATATGATGTAGGTCTGAATCAGTTGCGGCGATAAATACTTGTAAAGGCTTTCAAGATATGCCTCTAGCTGCAAAGGCCGATTCCTCGTAAAAACTATATTGCTGACCATGCCGCTCATCCGCTCTTTCCTATAAACCACTCTGCCTGTCCGAAAGCCCCCGGTAAATGATTGTGCCTTTTCCTGGAGAAACCGTGTCTCTGCCTCTGTGAGGCCCCACCGGATGACCCAACGGATCAGGCATCGTCCAACTTGGCTCCGGGTCCTCTCGGCTGCTCAAGAAAACAGTCTTCAGCCACCCCACATACAATCGTATGTCCGTCGGCCAATATTGGATCGCACGCCCATATAATACCAATGCTGCCTGCCGTTTCTTCCTTAGTCGCCGATCCTCTGCAACTTTCCTGTATGCATGACTGAGTTTCTTGCGTGCAATCCCAGCCGGCACGATTTTATCTCCCCCGAGTTTAAAGTAAAATCGCTCTAACATGAGCAGATGTGTAAAAACAACTCCAACCTCATTAGAAATACTGTCAGCACTTATCCTGTGATAAGCCTCCACATCCGATACAAACACAAACTGAGTGTGCATGGATAACCTCAGAAAGGCATCGCGATCTTCGTAAGTTCTGTTGAGTTTCTCATCAAAAAAGAAATTCTGCCACACACTGCTTCGAAAAACCGAAGCAGAGGTCCAGACAAAACCTCTTTGGAACAAATCCACGGTTATCCAGCCGCTCTTACCATCCGGACGCTTATATGATTTCTCGTGCCTTCCATCTGGATGCACCACCGTTATTGCGCTGTATGCAGCATCGAACTCTCTATTGTTTTCCAGATGCAACAACATGATCTCAAGATAGTTCTCAGGCCAAAAATCATCGGAATCCAGAAAAGCGACATACTTCCCGTTAGCCTTTGACAACCCAAAATTTCTGGCGCTGGCAGGACCGCCATTGGTCTTGTAATAATAACGTACTCTACGGTCTTTCATACCTTCGATGAGACTTTGTGTGGCGTCAATGGAACCGTCATCCACCACAATCACTTCCCAATCAGACATGCTCTGTGCCAGAATGCTGCCAATACACTTCTTGACGACATGACACCGGTTATAGGTTGGGACGATTACACTTACCTTGGGCAAGGCACCTCCATGAAAAGCATTCAATAGACCAAAATAATCCTGTGCATTTTATTGACCCGGTCCGGGCTTCATCTCAATCTCTTCATCGCACCGGAGCGACTCATCAATGTTCCCGATAGAATCAGACAGAGACCTCCAAAATCATTTTCGCTGCGGGATCGGCAACCTTGACAAGGAGGTAGAGACAGCGTCCTTTGCTGGTGCCGTGAGCCCTTCCCACTTGTCAAGACGACTTGCTTGTCGGGAATAGGATTTGATTACCTGGATTTTGCACGCGTGAGTCATCAGATGCCACATCTCCAGGTCACTTCTTCCGGGGTCGCTATACCCAGGAAAAAAGCAAATAGACTAACGGGTAATAGTTGTAGAAACAAGCGTTGCAGGGCCGTATTTAGATGCCATATAAGATCGTTTGGTGTGATTAGAAAAATCATAAAATAACCCGAGAGCATAAAACACAAAACAAACAGGGGCATCACCATACCGGAATGATTCTTTTTCTCATGGGAGCATCCGAACAGCACGAGACACAGAGGGAAAATAAAGATCATCGCCTTCATGAGAGTCAGTAATTTGCTTATAAATGCTTTTCCAATCACAGCGTATCTGGTGGCGTCTGTTATTTTATGCATCATCGAATTGAAACCTTGTCCGGATAGCAGATCATTCGGAGGAGCAATTTGTGTTTTGAAATAGGCAACAATGATCAAGATCGGCAGAAGACCCGCTATGAAGAAAAGCATTTCCTCCCGGTAACTCCTCCAGCCTTTTCTCGGAATTGTGACAAGGAAACGCGCTGCAATGAGAGATACTATAAAAAGCAGGCCTTCGTTTTTTGTCCAGGCTGCAAAACCCGCCATCATTCCGGAAAAGAAAACTAGTAGTTGTAACCCTCTGCCCGCCGCTGCATCGTGAAGACAAAACAGAATGACAGCAGCCAGGATAAAATATCCCAGTGGAACGTCTGCGCTCTGCCCGTTACCATGACTGATAAAGAAGCTGGTCCCCATCAGGACCATTCCAGCGATCAGCCCTTGGCTGGAGCTGCGTAGATATGCAATGGCGGAAACCATTAAGGCTACAGTAGCAAACGTAAATAAAAATGCCAGGACTATCGGAGCAAGGGTTGTTTCATGACCAACGTACGTCCAAATCCGTGCAACGTTTCCAGGAATGAGTAGTGGATAATCAGGGTGAGACCAAGCGTACAAATTGGAAAAGGCCTCAGTCCATTTGTCGCCCCCTCGAAACAGGAATCTAGCTCTCATGTTCCAAATCGCTATTGCATCCCAAGTCCCATTGGATTCGTTCACTGAATTTAAAATGAAGAAAGTAATTGCAAGCGTACAGATCACATAGAAACCCGCCAACATGAGGGAAGGCCGGTGGAACTTCATAGATACCTTCTTCTCCGGTTTCAGGCCAATACGAATATCTTTTTTCCTGACTTTATAGAGGAAGAGGCAACCCGAACTGATAAATATGGACAGGTCTATCACAAACGATAAATCCGGATGTGAACCCACGAACAATAAACAAACAAAAAAGAGACAGGATGAAATACCGAATCCCATTCCTATGGCCAGACTGCCCCTCATCAAAGCCTGAGCTCCAGATCGTTTTAAATCCGGCCACAGATAGCAGATGATAAAATACGCCGTAAACCATGGCAGAAAGATCGATAAACACAAGAACATTATTCCGCCTCGCGTATGAAAAGCATCATATTCGCATCGATTTTCTTGAGAAGCATCAAATGGTTGTTCCTGATAAATTGAAGACGCGCAGCAGAATCTTCAAAATTGCCTATAATTGCGACAGGTTTTAAGCCCCGCACAACAAGAACGGGTGATACCGCGTACTGTATCAAATAGAAAGTTTTGGCAGCCGCCTCCTCGTCACTGACATAACCGACCTCCCCATACGAAGAAAGCATATTTCGAAGCTGCGCAAACTCATCATCCAGAAGGTCAACCTGATCTATGGTCTTATCCCCCAAACAATATTGGAGCTCCTGGACACAATGCTTGGCATTGTACACCAGAGCGATCATGAAAACGGATCCGACCACGACCTTTACTATTGCTCGTGAATCAAGATTTAACATTCTTCGTCCAGTCAAACACCAAAACACCCTTTTCAAAGCTTTACGCCGCACGTAGAGACAAGCGGTCCAACAGCACTGATATACAATATTATCGAAATAGGTTGTATTTTAATATTGCCCTGATAGCAGAAAGGCCATCTTGCCACCCGATTTTCTTCCCGTCTGAGTAAGTTCTTCCGTAGTATGAGATTCCAACTTCATAAACTCTGCATCGCATTCTTGCCACCTTGGCGACTATCTCAGGTTCTACCCCGAATCTGTTCTCTTCAATTTCGATAGACTGGATTATGTCCCGTCGAAATGCCTTATAGCAGCCTTCCATGTCTGTAAGGTTGAGATTGGTAAGCATATTGGATAATGTGGTTAATAGGGAATTCCCGACTCTATGCCAATAATAGAGCACACGGTGGGCACCATGTCCCACAAAACGTGAGCCGAATACTACATCAGCCTTGCCTTCAAGTATCGGTCCAATGACGATCGGATATTCATCTGGATCATATTCCAGATCAGCGTCTTGTATGATCACAACGTCCCCATGCGCAATACGGATTCCACTCCGAAGCGCCGCTCCTTTCCCTTGATTAACCTCATGATAAACAACCGTGTCAACTTTAGCCGCTAATTCGGTTCTTAACTTTTCTCTCGTTCCATCTGTCGAAGCATCATCTACGATGATAATCTCTTTATTCGGATAAGGCGCCCGCTTAACCAGATCAACAACTCTCTCTATCGTGTTTTGCTCATTGTAGCAGGGAATTACAACGGAAAGTTTTATATTCAGGTACTTCATGATTCGGAAGCCTTCCCCTTCTCCAGCACCCGGCCATACACGCCCAGCGTCTCTTCGGCATTCCGTTCGAGGGTAAACTCACGAACGGTTTCCGGCGCGAGTTCGGACATTTTTTTTAGCAGTTCCGAATTCATCATGAGCGTCATCGCGAGGGAAAGTTCCCGAACCCGGCTGGTGTTTTCAATGATAAAACCCGTCTCCCCGTCTCTGACCACCTCCGAACCTCCGGCCATTCGGGTTGTAATGACCGGAAGGCCGCATGCCAGCGCCTCCAGATGCACGTTCCCGAAAGAGTCATAGCGGCTCGGCAAAACCAGAAAATCGGACGCACCGTAAAACTGCTCGGGATGCCCCACCGACCCCAGGAAGATCAGACGGTCATGCACACCGAGTCGCTTTGCCTGTCTTTGATAGCCCCCCCCCCTTCCCCGCCCGATCACAAGGATCTTCGGACGATCCTTCTCCGGAATCAGGGAAAGCGCCCATATCACGGCATCGAGCCCTTTTCGCTGGAAATTGTTGGCGGAAAAAAGACCTACCAGATCCTGGTCCCCTATTCCGAATTTCTTGCGCAGTTCATGCCGGAATTCGCGTACCCCGGGCTGAAACTGGGCATGGTCCACACCGTTATAGACCACTGTGATCCGGTCTTCAGGATAGTCGTAATAACTCAGCAAAACCTTTTTGTCAAGAGCCGATATGGTAATGATTTGCGGGATTTTCCCGGGATCCATCATCCGACGCTCCAGATAATGATTGACGATATGAACCGGGCTCACCAGAAACTTAATCATCCTGGAGAACATGGTGGGATACCGGACCTTCAGCCACTCCATCTGGACCTCGCCACCCAGACGGAATACATCGCAGGGAGAAACCATGGTGAGCGAATGGACCACATCAAACGCTGCTCGCTCGCGCTCAAGCATTCTCCCCGCATTCACAAAAAAACTCATCAGGCGAAGAGAAGCGGGCTTTGCCACGGTGGGAACGCGATGAAAACGGATTCCGTTTGTTTCGGGCTCAGAGAAGAAACCGGCGAAAATATGGACCTCGTGCCCCAGTGCTTCCAGGGCCCGGCTCAGATTCACAAAATACCGCTCCGCGCCTCCCTTGCCCTGAGAATAATCGCGCATCACCAGGGCGATCCGGAGTCTATTACCTGGCCGTCCTTCAGAGCAGCCTTTATCCATAAAAGTCTTTCATGCCTGAAGAATCCCGGTGATCTCCCGATCCTTCAGCCGGAGGCTATGCCCTCTCGTCCGGGAGTGGGTTCTCAGTTTCTGTTGCGTCTTCTTTTCAACCGAGTGGAGAAGCCTCATAGCCGTTTCAGTGTTGAGTCCTCGTTCGTGCACATAGGCCCGGACGAACTGCTCCATGCCGGGTATGCGGGCCTCCATATTTTCCACGAGGTCCACAAGAAATCGGCTTAAGTCTTCAGCTATTCTGATCCCACGCGCGAAACCGAGGGTTCCTGCTCCGTCCAAATCCACAAGCCAAGCCATAGCCGTCTGTTTCTCTGAAACAAGGATATTCGACCACTTCAAATCGCCATGGTGGAGCCCTTTCTCATGCATCCCGGCTACGTCGCACGCCACGGCCTCAAGGATCCCGGCTTGCACAAAAGCACTGTACCCGATCCTCCTGTAGCATTCCGTCAGATTCTCGGTCCCGGGCAGAAATTCATAACAGATATAGCTTTCCACCGGGATCCACAGATATCTTCTCTCAAGGAAGGCCACAGGGCTTGGTGTAGGGATACCCTTGTCTGAAAAAAGCTCCGCCTTCTCAGCCGCTCTTTTAGCTCTGCTCCCGCGCACAAGGCCCCGTACGGAATGGGCCCACCCCCTTGAGAGAAAATGTTTGAAAAGGAATTCCCGTCCTTGGCAGGAGAACCTGACCGTGCGGGTGTTCCCTTCCTGTTTCAAAACGACCGCGTCCGGGTATGAAAAGAGGCGGTCCGGATCCATCAGCAGGTTCCGGAACTCTTCCCCTGCAGCAGATCCTGAGATAAATCCGACCATATCTTTTTTTCGAAAAGTGATCATTTTAGAGTAGAATGCGGTATGCCCTTGCTCCGAGGCCCAGATGCAAGCAGGGCATCTACATGTCCAAGCACCTCACTTACGGTGATCTCTCTCATACACCGGTGGTCAGCACACTTAAACAAGGTGCAGGGAGAGCACGGCGCTTCTGTGTAAATGCTGATCTGGCGCACGGCATCGGCCGTGTGCCGCCATTTGTAAAATTCCCCGGGACCGAAAAGAGCAATATAGGGAGTCCCCACGGCCGCGGCTAGGTGCACCGGCCCGGAGTCCACAGCAATCAGAAGATCCATTCTTCTAAAAAGCATGCCCAGTTGGCGGAGGGTGGTCTGTCCGGCCAGGGATACGCTCTCGTTTCTCATTATGAGCTGAATGCGCTGAATGGCGTCTTTCTCGTCCGCTCCGCCGGCGAAAAAAATCCGGGCTCTATATTTGCCGACCAGCGCATCAGCCACTTCCGCAAACCGCTCCGGCATCCAGGCCTTGGCAGACCGTCTCGTACCGGGCGCAAGAACAACCCGGAGTTGATCATTCTCCAATCCCCTCAGAAGCCTGTCCACAGCCTCCTCATCCTCCGGGCCGAACCAGTTCAACTCAAGTGCAGGATCAGGATCCGGGATACCACAGCCACGGGCAAGTTCGAGATTTCTTTCCAGTTCCGTTGATGCCTCATCAAAGACCGGAGACCTATAAAGGATGCCGGGAAGCTTTTCCCTCTTCTCTTCTCCGTAGAGCCGTACCTCCCGGTATCCGATCAGAACCCTGGCGCCGCCCAGGATTCCCCAGATCACCCGGCCGTAGTCCTGGGTGGAGATGACAAAGACGTCCGGCCGAAAGCTCCGGATCTCACGAATCAGGGCCCATTTGTTTTTCAAGCCTTTTCCCCGGACTCGGATCAGTCCATTGAGATACGGACACCCCTGAATAATTTCGATGCCTCCCGGATGTTTGACCAGCAACCGGATGTCCGCGTCGGGATAGGCCTCACGAAAGGCTCGGATCGTGGGAAGAAAAACGATCATATCCCCCACATTCTGAAGACGGGTCAACAGGATCCGCTTCGGATGGCGGATCAGTTCTTCAGGCCCCGGCCTTTTCAGAATATAGGTCCGGAAACGGGAAGAATGGAAGAGAATTCTATAGAAAGACTCAAACACGGTCGGACCTCGACTTATTCTGATCCCTTGTTTTCTATTTCCTGGAGATAGATCTCCTCAAAAACATGAGCCATTCTCTGCAGGGTGAATGCCTCCTCGACCCTTTTTCTGGCCTCAACACCGAGCAAGCGAAGGGACTCGTCCCCCATGGATAGAAATTCCATGATCGCGTCATGGAGGGCCTGGACATTTCTGGATGGCACAAGCCGCCCGTAAGGGACGTGATCAAAGATCTCTGGGAGCCCGCCCACTCTGGTTGCCACCACGGGAACTCCAGTGGCCATGGCCTCAAGGACTGCAAGGCAGAGACCTTCGGCCAGAGAGGGAAGAACGAAAAGATCGATGTTCTGGAGGAACGTGGAGATATCTCTTTGAAACTCGAGGAATCTTACCTTGGAATCGATCCCGAGTCCGGCGGCCTCCTGTTTCAGATCCTCCAGCAAAGGCCCAGCGCCGGCAATCAGGA
>Ga0066650_10000980_pt1 | contig 10362 bp, 5 predicted proteins | sample CryGey092014_all_FD_59539 | JGI IMG/M metagenome (GOLD analysis project Ga0066650, IMG submission 59539) | Groundwater microbial communities from aquifer - Crystal Geyser CG23_combo_of_CG06-09_8/20/14_all | ecosystem: Environmental > Aquatic > Deep subsurface > Groundwater | place: USA: Utah...
TTGAGCCAGTTTTTCCTTGAAAGCTTGATAACCTTTTCCTTTGAATTCTTTTTCGATATCTTTAATTGATTTATTAGAAAATAAGCTATAAATAGTTAAAAGATTAGAGATTCCTGGTTTTGAAGAGGCATTATATTTTATTTCTTTGCCAGAATCGGTTTGTGAGGTCATTATTTTCTTTTTTATGTCTTCCGGGTTGTCAAATAAAGAAATATAGGTTTGAATGCTGTCACTTTTTGACATTTTTTTGGTAGGGTCTTGTAAAGACATAATTCTCGCCCCCATTTTTGGTAAAAGAGCTTCGGGGATTTTAAAAGTTTCACCAAATCTCTCATTAAATCTTCTGGCAATCTCTCTTGTTAATTCAATATGTTGAACCTGGTCTTCCCCAACAGGGACAAGTTCGGTTTCATATAAAAGTATATCTGCCGCCATCAATATGGGGTAGTTCAAAAGCCCGGCATTAACGCTTTCTTGGTATTTTTTTGATTTATCTTTAAATTGGGTCATTCTTTGGAGGTCACCAAGGGGAGTTACAGTAGATAATAACCAGCAAAGCTCCGTGTGCTCTTTTACTTGGGATTGGACAAAAATAATTGATTTTTTGGGGTCAACACCAGCAGCAAGATAAGCAATGGTTTTTTCTAAAATTCTCTTTTTTAGTTCTGAAACACTATAAGGTACGGTTATAGCATGTAGGTCAACAATAAAAAAGATACATTCATTATTTCTTTGAAGTTCAATCCACTGCTTGATAGCGCCCAAATAATTTCCTATATGAATTTCGCCGGAGGGCTGAATAGCACTTAAAACTCGCATGCCAATCTTGCCCAAGAGGGCAAGTGTTAGTGCAGCCCGATTGGCTGCAAGATTGAGCACCCCCTCCTTTTCCGCAAGCGCGAAAAGGAGGGGGTTAAGATTTTGTTGCCACTCCCCGCCACAATTTTGCCTCGCAAACTTGGGTGGGTCGCGGACAAAATCTAAACTTCAATAACAACTGGTAATACCATTGGTCTCCTTTTTGTTCTACTGAACAAAAACTCACCAATCTTGTTTCTTAGCTCATCTTTAACATAAGACCAATTGACTGCTCCCCCAGAACCCGCAGCCCTATCTACTATTCCTATAACTCTTCTTCTGGTTTCTTTCAAGAGTTCTCTTGATTCTCTCAAATAAACGAACCCTCTTGATATTATGTCAGGAGAACCTTTCACTTTTCCAGCTTGTCTGTCCACAACTACGACAATTACAAACATTCCGTCTCTTGCTAAGTTCTGGCGGTCTCTCAAGACAACTTCTCCAACATCACCGATTCCAAGCCCATCAACCATAACATAGTTTGAAGTTATTTTTTGTTTCTCAAGAGAAATTTTTGTGGGAGTTAAATTTACCACATCTCCGTTTTCAGCCGTCACTATATTTTCTTTTGGTATTCCTTGGTTTTGTGCCAATTCGGCATGCCTTACTAACATTGAATATTGGCCATGAATAGGCATAAAGAATTTCGGCCTCATTATTTTTATCATTTCTTTTAGTTCTTCCTTGTAAGCATGGCCCGAAGCATGGATATCCATCATTTGGTAATGATAAACTTTAGCTCCCTGGCGATAGAATTCATCTTTTAGAATCTGAACAGTCCTCTCGTTACCCGGGACTACCGAAGAGGAAAAGATAACGGTATCTCCTTTTTTCAACCTTAAGAATTTGTATTCTTTGTTGGCTATTTTCATTAAGGTTGCTCCTTGTTCTCCTTGAGCTCCGGTACAGATAAAGGCTATTTTTGAATCGGGGATATCAGCGATTCGATTTGGTTTTATAATCGTTTCTTTTTTTGTTTTGATGTAATTCAAGTTTCTGGCAATCTCAAGGTTGTTTTTCATACTAAACCCATCAACGATAACTTTTCTTCCATATTTTTCAGAAAGAATAATGATTTGTTGAATTCTGTTGATGTGGGAAGCAAAAGTTGAGCTGATTATTCTTCCTTCAGAGTTTTTAAAGATTTCTTCAAGATTGTTGAAGATTGTTTTTTCTGAGAGAGAATAACCTTCATTTTCTGCTCCAGTGGAGTCGGACATCAAAAACAAAATACCCCTTGAACCAATTTCTTTTAATCTTTTGAAATCGGTTGGCAAATCATTAATGGGGGCTTTGTCAAATTTAAAGTCTGAAGTATGAACGATATTCCCAACGGGCGTTTCAATAAACAAGCCAAAATTTTCAGGAATGTTATGATTTTGCCGGAAAAATTCAATCCTGAATGGCCCTAAGCTAATTTTGGAAGAATCTTTGACAACGAAGATTTCAAGTTTTGGCTGATAAAGGAAATCTTCTTGTCTTTTTAAGATAATGCCTTTAGTTAAGTTACTGGCATACATTGGGATAGGACCAATCCTCGGTATAACATAGGGGATGGCGCCAATATGGTCATAGTGGCCGTGAGTGAAAACAGCTCCCAATATGTCTCTTTCTTTTACTTTAAGATAAGCGCTGTTTGGGATAATATAGTCAATTCCTGGCGTATCCTCTTCTGGCATTCTGAAACCCATATCAACAATTAAAACCTTCTCTTGATATTCAAGAAGCATCATATTGCGACCAACCTCACCAAGCCCACCGAGAGGAATTATTTTAAGATTTGGTTTTATTTGTCTTTGTGTTCTTCTTGTAAGTTGCATAGTTAGTTAATACCTCTTTAAACTTGTAACGTATAACCTGTAACCCAAGAAAATTCTTGCGTTACATGTTACAAGCTATACGTTACAGGGAGTTTAGTTGGTGCCCAGGGGGAGATTTGAACTCCCAAGCTCTTACGAGCACTGGCTCCTGAAGCCAGCGCGTCTTCCAAGTTCCGCCACCCGGGCAATTTACAATCCTTTTAGAGCGTTCTGCAAGTTTTCCGGAATGTTTTTGTTGGGTTCTTCAGACCTTAATTTTGGAATGTTTTTGTAATTTTCATTTTTTACCCATTTTAATTCTCCTTTTTCTTTTATTGCAAAGTAACCAGCCCCTTTCTTTTTAGACATTAGTCCATAGTTTGATTTGAAATTGTCTGCTACCCAGTTGCTTAACTTTAAATCTCTTTGTCCCGGATTGATCGTTACATGAGCATAGTGGGCGGGTATGAAGATTTTATCTCCTTTTTTTGCTTTGACAATATACACATTTTCAATCCCATCGTTTTTATGCTTTTGCATTAGAAATATTGCTTTTCCTTCCAATACCTCGTAAAGTTCAGTAAAGTTTCCGGGATGTTCGTGGCCTTTTGTTTTGACAAATTCTTTTCCAAGCATTTGAAAGGGGATAATCGTAATGTCATACCTTAAACCATTTTCTTTTTTGACATTTCGATACATATAATAAAGCTCAAGATCGGGGGCATTTTTTGACCACTCCTTATCATAAATAACTTCTCTCATATCGTTCAAATAACGGGTATCTGGCATTTTATTTTTTATCAGTTGGTCTTTTATCGTATGATTTTTTGAAGATTGGCACATTAATCCCAGATTCTTTTGGTTTTGACATACCAATTTTCGATATTGGTGAATCTTTCTGACGGCTCGGTTATTTTTTTTACATCGCATCCTTTTACCGAAGGTGATAAAAAGTAAACATAATCGGTTCTTACCAAAAAGATTGCTGGCAGGTCTTTAACAAGGACTTCTTGAAATTCCTCTAAATTTTTTTTCCTTTTTTCTTGGTCAGAAGTTTCCCGGGCTTTTTCCAAAAGAGTATCTGCAATTTCTGAAGTATAACTTGAAATGTTTAAACCCGGATGTTCCTTTTGACTGGAATGCCAAAAAGGGAAAGGATCAGGCATCATTCCCAGAGCCTCTCCAAAAAGGAGTATTTCAAAATTTCTTCCAGCAAAGGTGTCTGTTTGGAGTTCGGCAATGGAAACCTTTTTAAGGGTAACTTCAATTCCTACTTCTTCCCAATTTTTCTCCAGAACCTCGGCAATCTCTGTCAAAGGAAAGTTATTTACGGTGGTCAAAACAAGTTTTAAAGGAATCGTTTCCTTAGGAGATTCGTAACATATTTCATTAAGTTTTTTTCTGGTCAATGATTTAACATCACCCGTTCCTCTTTTTAACCCTGTAGGAGTCAAAATGTCGTTTGCATACTTTTCTTGAAACTTGATTACTGCCGCTTTTGTTTTTTCACCAAAATAGCCGGTAATTTCTCCTTCTGGATAAATTTCTTTTCCGCCAGCCGGTGGATTTGCCAAGCACTCTTGAAGTTTTCTCACCTCTTCTCCCTCGTTTCCATAGATTAAATCTTTGGTAAAAAAGGGAGAAGCTTGTTGGCTGATACTTTTTTCTCTTTTGCCGGTTTCTGGATTAATTTTGAAACCTTCTTGCTCTAAAATCTCTTTAGCTTTTTCTTTATCAAAATTATAAACCTTGGAAGGTGGATTAAAATTGAAAAATTCTGCCAGAATAGGCGATTCAACTATTTCACCTTTTTTTAAAAGAACGTTCTCAAGAATTTCATTTTTATCAATGGATAAGGCTAATGCTTCTCTCAAAATTTTTTCAGAGAAAATCCCTTTGACTTTTAAATTAAAAAATAAAGCGAAATATCTTGGCAAAGAAAGGGAATGAAGCTCAAAGCTACTTTTTTCAGTAGTTTTTAAGTTTTTGGGATCGGAAATTGAAAATCCTTGGATTTCTTTTCTTTCCACTGCTCTTTTGAGTTCGGATTCCTGTTGATAGAAAAGGAAAGAAATTTGGGAAAGAAACGGTTTTTTATCATAATAATTTTTGTTGCTTTCCAATGTTATTTTTTTGATATATCCTGATTTGTCTTGATATAGCTTTTTGAATTTGAAAGGTCCTGACCCAATCAGATATTCTGGTGAAGTTAAACTCCAGGGCAGGTTTTCTGGAGTGATGTGTTCAAAGATATGTTTTGGGACAATTTTCAAGGTGAAATTTTCTAAAAAACTTGAGTATCTTTTTTGTAATTCAAAGCGGACTCCGTTGTCTGAAATTTTTTCTACTTTAACTCCAAACCATTTAGTTCTTAAAGGGCTTTGATATTGAGGATCTTGGATTGTATTGATGGTAAAGACAATGTCTTCTGGCGAAAGAGGATTGCCGTCATGCCATTTTGCCCCCTTTTTTAAGTAGAATTCAAAAATCCTTCCATCGTCTTTAACTTCAAAATTTTCAGCCAAGTCTTTGACTAACTTGCCATTTTCATTGTATTTGAGAAGTCCGGAAAAAAGCAATTCAACAAGGTCTCTATCAACATCATTGCTTGAAAGATAAATAGGATTGATGAATCTTGGTTGTCCAATTACTCCCTCTTTGTAAATTCCTCCGAAGGCTGGGAGGACTCGGGTATTTTTGAAATAAAAATTCAAAGAAAGAGAGACGCCCGAAAAGATGGCTAAAAAAAAGAAAATGAAAAAGTAAAACCTCTCTTTTTTTGTTAAAAAACGGAAAACTTGCTTCCATTGCCAAAAAGAAGGAAGCTTGTTGTATTTTTTCAAGCTCTGCTTTACAAGAGAGACTTTTTGAATTTTTTTACCAAATAACAAGACTGAACATAGCATCTTTTAAGACCAAAAAGATGCAAGATAAAATTTTATTGAATAATAAGATTCAATAAAGAAACAATCAAAAATAAAGCCCCAAAGGCGATAGTAGCCCAAAAGATTATCTTTTCCATCCCTCTTCTTTTCAAATAAAATCCTCCTTCACCTCCCAAGATTGATCCCAGCGCCGCTCCTCTCTGTTGCAATAATATTCCTGTAATCAAAAATATAGGGATTATAATTTGAGCAAAAAATAAAACTTGTTTCATTTCTCTAATATACTTGCGGAGGACGGGCCTCCGCGAGCTCTTAGTTGGTAGATAATTTTAATGATAGCAAATTTTCAAATTATTTCAAGACTTTTATGGTCCAGGTTCTATTGGTGGTGACGATGGTGGAGTCACCGGGGTTAGCTCTGAAGTTTGAGGAGCACAGCAAACAAAATTTAATAAACTTTTGCATATTCTTTCTTGGCATTTATCGTAATCTTCGGGAGAATTAGGATTAAGCCCTTTGCAGAGACACTTTTTACACTCTTCTGTTGGACCTTCTATGCATTTTTCTTTTAATTTGTCAGGATCTGTTTCACAAAACAACTCTTCTACTTTTTGTTCTTTGACGATTTTGTAATAATGTATTAACTGTTTAAAGTCTAATTGGTAAATTTGTTGCTCCAAAGCCTCAACACATTTTGCTATTGAAGTGGTTACTGCTTCGCCTCTCAAAACCGCCTCCCTTTCCTCTTTTTCTAAAAAAGAACAGGTAGTGAATTTTCCTCGGGCTTGGGTAAGTTTTCTTTTGGCGTATTCCATTTTAGTTATTTTTGTCCAAGGGGTGTCACAATTACCTATGCTATAACAAACTGTTATGTCGGTGTCTATCGTTTCTGTTTTTTTTATTAACACATCCTCTATATTCTGGATAGATTCATTGATTCTGTCAGTTGATGAACTAATTATTTCAATGTAGCTGGTTAATTCAGGGCAAGGTTTGCCAAAACATTTTCTCGAATCACACCAAGGGATACATACCGGGTATCTGGCAAATTTAAACATCCAAAAAAGAGTGAAGTCAATGTTTATTTTTATTCTTCTGTTAGCACAGGGACCATCTTCATTTGCTCGGCATTGTGAGGTATCACAACCTTTTCCATCCTCACCAAATCTTGCAATGGCTGTCTTGGCCGTTTCAACTTGAACAGAAAGTTCTCGATGAATATTTTGCATTTCACCAAACAAAATATTCATTATCCCCACTGTTTCGTTTACTGCTTCTCCAATAGGAATTATTTCCTTGCAGCTCAAGAATTCTCCTAATTCTCCTTCTTGAGCATTGGCCTTTTCCTCGTTTTTTGGCAAAGCTAAAACTAAAACATTTAAAAGCACCACAAACAATAGAATACAGATAATAAATTTTTTATTGAATTTTTGCTGCATAATAATTCCTTCTTTCTTTTTAATAAGAAGGTGGTTGTGTGCTAATTTCTTTTCCTGGAGGATAACTAACTAATAAAAATTCTACTCCGGCAGGCTTGGTATATTTTGGGTCTGTACTAGGAATCCATCCGAGTCCAAAAGTTCTGGGTTGGAAATCACCTTGTAAGCCAGTTATATTTCTTCGGTATTCAACATCATTTGGATCTTTTAATACTACATTATAATTGTTATCACCCCAATTGAGCGTTACTTCGTATTCTTTGTTAGTATCCCAAGAAGGGACATTAGTTACCTTGCACTCCGCTTCATTTTTTGTTGATAAATAACAATCTGAACTAGCTTTACTCGTATCTACTATAAACTTTACTCTATCTATACCTACTTTTTTGTGTTTTCTTAGTTGTATTGCACTTTTAGATATTGAACTGCGGCTTAAATTATCGTATTTGTCACCAGTGAGGAAAAGTAGGGCGCCTTTTTCGCTCTCAACATCACTTAGCCCTCTTATCTTGAAGACAATTTTTCCTTGAGAAAGTCCACCCTCGCCAAAATCATAAGTTAAGTAAGGTACCCATCTTCCTGGTGTTGGAGGTGGTGCCGGCGGTGTGCCTGGGGTAGAAGTGGGAGGCGGAGAGGGGGGAGGAGGAGAAATAATAGGCGTGGGAGGTCCTTCCCATTCCCCGGCATTGGTAATGGCTAAGTCTTTAATAAATCCTTGAATGAAAAATCTGCTGAACCAGGTCAAGAGGCAATAAGGATTGAGGAAAGCATCAAGATTGACCCAGTGGAGATTGTTGAGACAAAGACTCCAGAGACAATTGCTTCTGCCGCAGGTGCACCTATCTGCCATAAATTTAAAAGCGCTAATAAGGCCGTATAAGTTTAGAGATTTTTGCCAGATTTCTTCTGCTTTTTCTTTAACGATGGTTACTTGTTCTTTATCTTCAGGTTTTTTGAGTTCTCTTTCTATATCTCTTATTTTGTTGAAATTAGCTAAAACTGAAGCAAAAGAGCCGGATAAATCATTATAGAGAATGGTAAGGTCAGGGCAGACTCTTCCTCCTTTTTCACTGCTTCTACTATCAATTCCGAATGCTGGATGCGAAACGCAGGCATCAAGAATATCTATTTCCGCTTTGTCTTTAATTTTTTTATAATCTGGTAATTCTTTCTCTAATTTAGATTCCTGTGTTTTTTTTATACCACTTATGGCTCCTTCTATGTTTTTTTTGAGCTTCTCAACTTCATCTAAAATATCATCAATTGTACCTATACCTTTTATTATCTCTATTACGCCCATCAGTTTCACAGTTATATTCTTTAATTTATCAATAATACTTATCTTAGCTCCTCCCTCCACTTCGCCTTCTTCTCCGTCTCTTATTTTTTTCACCTCTTCAATAATCTCTTTAATGGCTTTTTCTGCCTCTTCTCTTTTGGTTTCATTTTTGTCCTCTTGGACCCAGACAAGCTCGCCAAAAGGCTCTTTGACTGTTTCTAAATTCTTAATTACTTGAGTAAGGTCATTTTTTATTTCTTCGGCTGCTTTTTTCACCTTATCGGTTTCCTGCTCAAGGGTTAATTCAAATCCTTTTTCGATTTTATCTAATATCCCCTCAAGGGCTGGGATTATTCTGTTGTCAAACATTAAATTTACCGTTAAATAAGCTCCGACTGGAAAGTGTTTCCAATCCTCATCTATTTTTAACTCTTCTCTTTGGCATCGGTAGGTCGGAACATCCTGATGTTCCTTTTCAGTGCAGCCCGGAGCGCCACCAATTGCCCAAAGTCCCCAGCGAGTTTCTCCGCAACTTTTTGCTTGCGAAGTGCCTCCAAAACCAAAATAATCATAATTTTGGGGATTACAAACTTTAACTTCTTCCGGTCTTTTATCAAGACAGCCGGGGCTCTCACCGCTATATTGCCAATAATACTTCAGACATTTTTCTTGATAACAGAAAGCGCATTCTCCGCATCTTTCATTGTCTTTTTTGCCTTTGCAAGAAGTCCAAAATTCCCAGTCTCCACTTTCTATTTTTCTGGCGCCAATAGCGTCATCCAATTCTCCTATTTCCTCAATCCTTTTAATGGTTTGGTTAACTACACTCTCAATGTATCTAAGGTACCTTAAGGCCTTTTCTTTTTCGGTCGGGGGTATAGTTTGAAGAGGATCATTAATTTCATCTCGGCATTGAGTTATTTTTGGCAAAAATTGGCTTTGTAAATCTAATTTAGCATAATGAATATCTTTTCTCATATGACTTCCCATCACTATTGATAAGTTATACAAGATCTCTTCTAATTTGGTCCTCTCTTTTCCAACGAGGGGGCATAGCAACTGTTGTATGCTGTTTGCATTAAGTTCTATACTAAAACCAACATTACGACTTTTTTGTTCTAAGGAATTGATATCACTATCAAATTGGTAACAAGTAGGGAAGTTGGTACTACCACCGTTATTTTTTAAGTAGTAATGAAGACTTGATTTTTCGCAGCTTTCGCCGTCGTTACACATATAAAGTCGCATTTGACGAACATAGCTTGTCATAAGTCTTCTTTCCCAGCAACGCCACAGGTATTATAGGTTTCCATTAAAATATCTCCCATCTCTTTCATTTTTTCAATAAGAATTTTTAATTCTTCAGGCGATAATTCACCAGCCACACCCTTTCTTGTTTTTTTAATCATTTCTATTATAGCTTCAATTCTTTCACGAGCTTCTTTTTGAATCATTGTGAAATTTACTACATCTCCTCTAAATTCTTCAAGTTCAGAAAAATCCCAATTTTTGACTTCTTCTACGAGGTCTAAAAAGTATCCTGCAATCTTGCTCGCACTAATAATCGCATTCATTATAGAATTTATTACATCGATCCATGTGAGTATATCATCTATAGTTTTGAATATATCATATATTGTTTTGACAGTTTTCCAAACCTCTATGAATTCCTTTGCTGACGCAGGACAGGTTTCAGGAAAGAAAAGGCAGGCCAATACCTCCGTTACATCAACCTTAATTGAGAATGCAGGGAGTCTCAAGGTGCACTGTGTCCCACAATTTTTTAGGGGATTACAGGTTAGCGTTCTGTCGGGTTGGTTTATATCTAAGGGAGGCAGGTCAGGACGAGCTTTTAAAATATCATAGCCTCCCCAAGGATCAGTAATCTCTTCAATCTTTTTAGAGGTTAAGATCTCTTGATAAGCCCTGTCTTGAATTTCTTTTAAAATACGACAGGCATTGTATTTCTCTTCTAATTCAAAATAAGAACGATCGTATAAAGGAATTTTTGGCTCGCAATAGTCAAAATAGTCTACTTTTTTGGTAGATGCTACCGCTTGAGCTTTTTCTGGAGAAAACAAAACCATCTGAAAGGTCAGCGT
>Ga0066650_10000981_pt1 | contig 10362 bp, 9 predicted proteins | sample CryGey092014_all_FD_59539 | JGI IMG/M metagenome (GOLD analysis project Ga0066650, IMG submission 59539) | Groundwater microbial communities from aquifer - Crystal Geyser CG23_combo_of_CG06-09_8/20/14_all | ecosystem: Environmental > Aquatic > Deep subsurface > Groundwater | place: USA: Utah...
TTGATCAATCTTTATGGCAAATCTATCATCCTTAAAACTATCTGTTTCGTTGTCGCCGTTTGAAATAACAATCTGTTCGAAATTTCCCCCGATACGGAAATTGTCAAAATCTATAACCGTCGGGATGGGAGAATTGTTTTTGATAATAGCATTAGTTAAAAAATATTTACTCTCCGAAATTTTTCCAACATCAATTGTTTCAATTTTTCTTGTGCGCAGTATTTCAAGTGCAATTTTGGTTGAATTTGTGCCAACAAGATTACAAATTGATTCATCGGCTCCGATTGGGATAATACCCATAGTAACATCGCAGTTGACCATTGCTTGAGCAACTTGATTAACTGTCTCGTTATCGCCAACCGCAACAATGGTTGAATAATTTTGGCCGATTGCTCTTTTCGTCAATTCATATGCTGAAGAAAGAGGAGATATCTTGCCAAAATCGCCCGAGATTCCATATGATGCCATTTGCATTTCCATTTTTTCTTTCATTCTGGCAATTTGTTTATTACCAAGATCAATAATATAGTAATACATTCGCTGTTTCGCTCCTCAAATGAAAAACTTAAAACCTACTTTTTTGGAAGTTTTTACTCGATTTCCAATTCTGGCTTGTGCTCTTTTTGTTCTTTCGGTTTTGTTTCCTCGTGTTTTATTTCACTATTTATCATCGAGCTTTTCCCTATAAATATTGCCCCGGCCTGAATAGAAAGAGATTTTGTTTCAATATCGCCATACACCTTAGCTCCTTGTGTCATTTCCAGAGAATTTGACGCCGATATATTTCCTTTTATCTCTCCTTGTATCAAGATATCCGCCGCCATAATTGGACCTTCGATTTTGGCATTTTGACCAATAACGATTGTGCCCTCCGAAGAAACTTCTCCCTTGATTGAGCCGTTAATTTGAATGTTTGAACTGGTATGTAATTTTCCAGTTACAATAACATTTTCACCGACTACCGTGTCTTTCTCATTTGTTTTAGATAAATCCTTAATCATAATAATTTTTCCTCCCTACAAATTAAATCCTAACAGCCCTTTGATTTTTTGTAAAGAATATGTTAAAATGCGGCTTATGAGCGACAAAATTATTATCCATGGTGCGCGGGAACATAATCTAAAAAACATTAACATTGAGATTCCTCGAGATAAATTTGTGGTAATCACTGGACTTTCTGGCTCAGGAAAATCTTCACTCGCATTTGATACTATTTATGCAGAGGGACAACGCCGATATGTTGAAAGTTTATCATCATACGCTAGACAATTTTTAGGAATAATGGAAAAACCAGATGTTGATTATATTGAAGGACTGTCTCCGGCGATTTCGATTGATCAAAAATCTGCTTCTGGTGGTCCTCGTTCAACCGTAGGAACAATTACGGAAATTTATGACTATATGAGATTATTTTGGGCGCGTGTTGGGCAACCGTACTGCCCAAAATGTGGTACCAAAGTGGCCAGGCAGACGATTGTTCAAATTGTTGATAAAATTTTACAAAAAGTCAAAGGTCAAAAAGAGCAAAAAATAATGATTTTAGCTCCTCAAATCCAAGGCCAAAAAGGTGAGCATGCCCATATTTTTGCCAAACTCAAAAAGGAAGGATTTGTTAGAGTAAAAGTTGACGATATGATAATGGATATTGATGAAGTTCCTGCTCTTTTAAAAAATATCAAACACACCATTTTTGTTATTATTGATAGATTAATTATCAATGACGAACATAATGAAGCAATGGAGACCAGAAATCGACTTTCGCAATCAATAGAAACAGGATTGAAATTAGGCGAAGGAGTAATTAATGTAGTTAATTTGACTAAAAAAACAGAAGAGGTTTATTCTGAACTATTTGCTTGTCCAAAATGCTCTGTATCTTTACCTGAAATTGCTCCTCGTTCTTTCTCGTTCAATAGTCCTTATGGTGCTTGTTCTGTTTGCACCGGGCTCGGAGTCAGATTAATTATTGATCCTGATCTGGTTTTGCCTAACCCGCGTTTAACTATAAATGAAGGAGCAATTCGTCCTTGGTCAAAGGGGCTTGGCCACACCTCTTGGTATATGCAGATATTAGAGGCAGTGGCACAAAAGCATCATTTTTCTCTCAATGTTCCTGTTTCGGAACTTAATAAAAAAGATCTTGAGGTGATTTTATACGGAAGCGGTGATGAAACCTATTATGTAAATGAATATGAGATTACTTATGAAGGGGTTATTCCTAATTTAGAAAGAAGATATAAAGAAACCGAGAGCGAATATGTTAAAAAAGAAATTGAACGCTATATGACAACTAGACAATGCTTAGCTTGTAAAGGGGAGCGCCTAAAGCCAGAATTTTTAGCGGTTAAGATTGCCGGAAATTCTATTTCAGAAATTGCCAATCTCTCAATCTCAGAGACAAAAAGGTTTTTTGTTGATTTACCGCCAAAATTGTCAGAAACAGAAAGGATAATTGCCAAACAAATATTAAAAGAGATAAATGAGCGTTTATCTTTTCTAGAGAATGTCGGGCTTAATTATCTTACTTTAAATCGAGTCGGCAATACTTTAGCTGGCGGAGAATCGCAAAGGATTCGTCTCGCCACCCAAATTGGTTCTGGATTACAGGGCGTACTTTATATATTAGATGAACCGACAATTGGTCTTCATCCAAAAGACAATAATCGACTCCTTTCGATGTTAAAAAAATTAAGAGATCTTGGCAATACGATCCTGGTAGTTGAACATGACGAAGATACGATTTGTGCCGCAGATTGGATAATTGATATCGGGCCCGGCGCAGGAGAAAATGGTGGCGAAGTGGTAGCAGAAGGGACTAAAGAAGATATTGAAAAAAATCAAAAATCAAAGACCGGAGCGTATCTTTCGGGAAAACTTGAGATTTCATTGCCTTCAAAAAGAAGAAAAGGGAATGGGAAATATATAGAAGTTATTGGCGCCAATGAATTTAATTTAAAAAATATTAATGTTAAGTTTCCTTTAGGTCAATTTATTTGCGTTACCGGCGTATCAGGATCAGGTAAATCAACCTTGATTAATGAAATTTTAGCTAAAAGATTAGCACTTGATTTGTATAAGGCAAAAGAGCGGCCAGGAAAGCATAAAGATATCAAGGGCATAAATTATCTTGATAAATCAATTGTTATTGATCAATCTCCGATCGGCAGAACGCCGCGTTCAAATCCAGCGACTTATACCAGTGTCTTTACGCCGATAAGAGAGCTTTTTGCCGCCGTTTCCGAGGCGCGCCTTCGTGGATACAAGCCCGGCAGATTTTCATTTAATGTTCGTGGCGGACGTTGCGAATATTGTCGCGGCGAAGGAGCAATAAAAATTGAAATGCAGTTTTTGCCTGATGTTTATGTAACTTGTCAGGAATGTAAAGGAAAAAGATATAACCGGGAAGCGCTGGAAATTACCTATAAGGGGAAAAATATTGCCGATGTCCTTGAAATGTCGGTTTACGAAGCACATAAGTTTTTTGAGAATATTCCTTTTATTAAACAGAAGCTGGAAATTATTGAGAAGGTTGGTCTTGGCTATATTAAATTAGGTCAGCCAGCAACGACCTTATCTGGAGGAGAGGCGCAAAGAATAAAACTATCTACCGAACTATCGCGCCGCGCCACTGGAAAAACGATCTACATTTTAGATGAACCAACGACTGGTCTTCATTTTGATGACGTGAAAAAATTACTTGATGTATTACAAAAATTAGTTGAAAGAGGTAATACGGTGATTGTGATTGAACACAATCTTCATGTTATAAAAACCGCCGATTATATTGTTGATTTGGGTCCAGAAGGCGGCGAAGAAGGTGGTTACATTGTTGCCAAAGGCACGCCAGAAGAAATTACAAAAAGTGAAAAATCATATACAGGACAATATTTGAAAAGAGTACTGAAATAACCAGATGATAAATTTTAAAATTTTTGATAAACAAAAATTAATATACGGCATAACCGATTCATCTTTGGGTCCAATTAATTTTGAAAAGACGAACAAGCTAGTAAAGTTCATTAATAATAAAAATATTACGGAAAAAAATCTTATTTTTGCGGAACAAATTCATCAATCGAACATCCATATTGGTAAAAAAGGGGATGAAGGTAAAATAATTAAAAAAGTTGATGGTATAATCAGCAATCTGCCTAATCAAGTTTTAGTAATAAAAACAGCCGATTGTGTTCCGATGTTGATGTATGAGCCAATCAAAAAAGTCATTGCGGCGATTCATTGCGGCAGAAAAAGTTTGACCGCCGGAATCATTCCAAAAACGATTGACAAAATGATAAAAAGTTATCGTATATCGCCAGAAAATATATTGGTTGCAATTGGTCCTTATATCCGAAAAGAACACTATTTTCTTAAGGAAAAAGTATTAAAATCGCTCAAAAACAGTAAATGGCAGAAATATTTTTTTAAGAATGATATGACTTCCTTTGATTTAACAGCGGCTGTTTTTGACGAGCTTTTAATACGCAATATATTAAAAAAGAATATTGAAGATTGCAAAAACTGTACATATTGTGATTATAAAAAATATTATTCGGCCAGAAAGCGTGAAGAAAATCCTACAATATACCGCGAGAAATTTCCTTGTTTCGCTTCATATATCGGAATAACAAAATAATTCAGATTTATAATTTTTAATTTTGAGATTTTAGTTTTAAATTTGACCGAGCGAAAGCGAGGGAGCGTGCCCGAGTTGCCCGAAGTTGAGACAATAAAATCAGGGTTACAAAAAGTTATTACTGGTAAAATGATTAAAAAATTTGAATCCCTTGATTCCAAGGTTGTCAGATTCAAATCAATAAATATTGGAAACACTCATATAAAAAATATTGAACGTCGAGCTAAGATGTTAATTATTAATTTAGATAATGGTAAGTCGCTTTTAATACATCTTAAATTGACCGGACAATTAATTTGGAAAAAATCAAAAAATAATGAATTTCCGAATAAATTTACACGGGCATTTTTTAATCTTGGTGACGGATCGCGACTCTATTTCAATGACTTACGTCGTTTTGGTTATATTAAATTATATGAAACAAATGAGTTGATCAATGTTCCCGAGCTGAAAAAATTAGGCCCTGAGCCATTAGGAGAAAAATTCAAATCTCAAATTCCAAATCTTAAAATTATAATTAAAAATTCAAAAAAACCGATCAAAAATTTATTGATGGATCAAACATTTATTGCTGGGATTGGCAATATTTATGCTGATGAGATATTGTTTTATGCAGGAATATTGCCAAATAGGAAGGCAAACCGTTTAGATAATGATGAAATTGAAAAAATATTTGCGGCCATCCCAGTTATTTTAAAAAGGGGCATTAAATATGGTGGTACTTCGGTTGATGCTTATTTGAATGCATTTGGAAAAGAAGGGGAAATGGCGCAATACTTAATGGTTTATCGCAAAACCGGAAAGTCGTGTAGAAAATGCGGTACAAAAGTAAAAAGAATTACTTTAGGCGGCCGCGGAACTCATTTTTGCGAGCGATGCCAGAAATAGCGAGCAAAAACAAGGTTCTGCGAACGAAGTGAACAGGTTCTTATTTTTGCCCAAAATGCCAGATTTAAAATAGGGGGTTTACCCTCCTCTTTTTTTGTTTAGTCCAAAATGTATTAAGATAATGCTGATGGCAACATACAAAACAAAAGGCATTGTTTTAAAAAGAAAGGATGTTGGTGAAGCAGATAAAATTATCACTGTTTTTAGTGATAGATACGGAAAGATTATTGCGCGCGCCAAGGGCGTACGAAAAATTTTATCAAAAAATGGCGGCAATATTGAACTTTTTATTTTAGCTGATTTTGTTTTTGCCGAGGGAAAAAATTTTGATATTTTAGTTGGCGCATCAATAATAAACAGTTTTAAAAACATCAGGAATAATTTAAAAAAAACCGCCATCGCATATTATTTTGCCGAGATTGTTGATAAACTAACATCGGAAAAAGAGGGGAGTAATAAAATATTTGGCCTTCTTTTGGAGAGTTTCTCCCTTTTAGATTCAAAAAAGGAGAAACTTTTAATCTATCCATATTTTGAGCTTAATTTACTTTCTTATCTTGGCTATTTTCCCCAATTAGAAAAATGCGTTCATTGTCATAAAGAGATAAATTCAGAGATAAATTATTTTTCAAATCATCTGGGAGGAATCGTTTGCCCAAATTGTCAAAATTTTAAAAATCCTCATAAAATTTCCCAGAATGCCTTAAAAACACTTAGAGTTATTTTAAAATATGACTTTGGATTTCTGAATAAAATTAAAATAAATGAAGAAATACAAAAAGAAGTTAAATTTATTGTTGAGAATTTTCTAAAACACGTTGCCGAAAAAGAATTTAAATCACCAAAATTTATTGCGAGCGTCAGCGAGCAAAAAGGTTCATTGGAGTGAAACGACAAGGGTTCTTATCAAGGAAATTGATGAATTGTCCAAAGTGGTTTAAAATGTATTTAAGGAGAGTCAAATGGAATTGGAAAAAATTGTTTCCTGGGCAAAAAGAAGAGGGTTTGTTTTTCAGTCGTCAGAAATTTATGGCGGACTTTCCGGCGTGTATGATTTTGGTCCTCTTGGGATTGAATTAAAAAATAATATCAAAAGATTTTGGCGAAAAAGATTTTTATTTGAACATGATGATATTGTTGGGCTTGATAGTGCAGTCCTAATGAATCGAAAAGTCTGGCAGGCGTCGTCTCATGAAAAAAGTTTTGCCGATCCGCTAACTGAATGTAAAAAGTGCCACATGCGATTTCGTGAAGATGAAGTTGAAGATGTAAAGCATGAACTGGGTGGCACCAGTGATTGGGATAATTTGTTAGATGAAAAGAAAAAAATGATTTTATGTCCTGATGGACAGGAACACAAATTTATCGAGGCGAAGAACTTTAATCTAATGCTCAAAACCTTTTTAGGTCCTGTTGAAGATACCGCCACACAAACTTATCTTCGTCCTGAAACTGCCCAAGGAATGTTTATTAATTTTAAACAAATTTTAGAAACATCAAGGCAAAAAATTCCTTTTGGGATTGCTCAAATCGGAAAATCATTCAGAAATGAAATAACACCGAAAAATTTTCTATACCGAATGCGAGAATTTGAAATCGCTGAAATTGAGTATTTTACAAAACCGGACGAAGATGAAAAATGGTTTGATTATTTTCTAAAACAATGGCGAGGATTCTTTTTGGATATCGGACTTAAAAAAGAAAACATGAAATTACACGAGCATCCGAAAAAGGATTTAGCACATTATTCAAAAAGAACCGTTGATATTCTTTATAAATTCCCTTTTGGATGGCAAGAACTTGCCGGGGTGGCAAATAGAACTGATTTTGATCTTAAAAATCACCAAAAAGCATCCGGAAAAGATTTACAATATTTTGATCAGGAAATAAATAAAAAATATCTCCCTTATGTTATTGAACCGACACTCGGTATTGAAAGATTGATGCTCGCATTAATTTGCGATGGTTTAGAGGAAATTAATGGGGGACGAACAAAAACAACCGAAAGCATTAAAGAAGAAACTGTTTTTAAGATTTTGCCAAAGTTAGCCCCAATTAAGGTGGCAGTTTTGCCGCTGGTTAAAAAATTATCAAAAAAAGCAAAAGAAGTTTATAAAATATTAAAATCAGAGTTTGCTTGTATTTATGACGAAGAGGGGACAATTGGTAGACGATATAGAAGAAATGATGAAATTGGTACACCTTTTTGTGTGACAATTGATTTTGAAACTTTGAAGGATAAAGCAGTAACTGTGCGCGACCGTGACACGATGAAACAAAAAAGGATCAAGATTGCCGAACTTAAAACAGAATTAATAAAAAAGCTAAATTAATAATTTTCAAGTACTAATTTTATAAACCTGCGAGAGCGGTTTTTTGATGTGGATAAAAGTGGTGTTGACATACTTTTTTAGTAAAGGGATAATAGACGTACTTGTGGAAAAAAGTGGGGATAAGTACCAATTTCTGTGGATAAAAATATGTTTATAGGTGAATATTTACATTCAATAGATGAAAAAGGAAGGGTAGCTGTACCTTACCGTTTTCGCAAATTATTAAAAGAAGGCGCGGTCGTGGCAAAGGGCTTAATTGACAAATGTCTTTGCATTTATCCTAAAGAAGAGTGGGAGAAATTATCAGCCAAATTAAGCTCATTGCCGATTGCCGATCAGAAAGCGCGTGCCTTTACGCGCCTGATGTTTTCTGGAGCAGTTGAAGTATCTTTTGACAGACAAGGCAGAATTTTACTTCCAGCGTATTTGAGGCAGTACGCAGGAATAAAATCACAGGCGATGCTTTCCGGGGTATATAGCCGAGTAGAAATCTGGGATAAAAAGCTTTGGGATAATTACAAAGCAAAGAGTGAAAAAGAAAGTACTGAAATTACTAAGCATATGGGAGAATTAGGAATTTAATAAATCGTTTTGTAGGTTGGCAGCTGATATTTACATGCTTGCCAAAGATGTAAAAAGTCGCTGCTTTATATATAAAATTTTGTCAGGAGGAGCGGCTGCCAACCTTACAATATTAGTGAGGAATACGTGAGGAATTTTGACACAATTTACGATGACACACAAACCCGTGTTGATGCAAGAGTTGATTCAATTTTTAGCTTTAAAGCCGAACCAGAATTTAATCGACGCTACGATAGGGCTTGCCGGTCATGCCAAGAAAATTTTGCCACTGATATCATCCAAAGGTAAAATATTAGGGATAGATCAAGATGAGGCGGTTATAGATTTTTTAAAAAAAGAAAGAATCAAGCGACTTTACTTAAAACAAGGCAACTTTAAAAATTTATCAGAAATCGCCGAAAGCGTTGGTTTTAATCGGATTAATGGAATTTATTTTGATTTAGGTTTGGGCAGTTGGCAGATTGAAAAAACGCAATATGGTTTATCATTTCAAAAAGATATGCCGCTATTAATGAAAATCCAAAATCCAAAATCCAAAATCCAAAATGACATTACCGCGAGCGACATAGTTAACAAATATTCAAAAAAAGAATTGGCGGAGATTTTAGGTAAATACGGAGAGGTTTATAAACCATATCAAATCGCCAACAAGATTATCCAATTTCGGGATAAAAAACCAATAAGTAGTACCTTAGAACTGGCAGAAAGTACTGGTATAAAAAATCCCAAAAATCTGGCAAAGGTTTTCCAGGCGTTAAGAATTTATGTCAATAATGAATTTGAAAATTTACAAATTGCGTTAACAAAATCAGTAGATATTCTTGAAAAGAGGGGAAGGATAGTAGTGATAAGTTATCATTCAGGTGAAGATAGAATTGTTAAAAATATATTTCGACAGTTTTCAAAAGAAGGCAGATTAAAAATTGTTACCAAAAAGCCGGTGATGTCTGGATATAAAGAAATTGAGAGAAACAAAAGGGCAAGAAGCGCCAAAATGCGCGTTGCCGAAAAAATAATCTAAAAATTATGGGCAGATATCTTACACTTACAAATTCAAGTATTACTAAACTTGGTCGTAAAAAGAAAACCACTTCACATTCATTTTCAGTTGGACCAGTTTCTTTAAAGTTTATTTTAATTATCCTACTTAGTATTTTAGGACTATTTTTTATTATTCAGTCAAATGAGACCTCGCTACGTGGTTATAAAATCAGCGATTTGGAGCAGCAAAAAAATAAACTCGTTTCCGATAATGAACGGCTATCCATAGAGGTAGCAAGATTAAAATCGCTCGCTACTTTAGATAGTGACAGTATGAATTTAGTCAAACCGCAAAAAGTTGATTATTTGCCTTCTCAGAGTCCGGTTGCAGTAAAAAAATAATAAATAATTTTCGGAGAGAGAATGGAGCGATTGAAAACTATTTCTGCCCTGACAGTCATTTTTTTTATTGTAATCGGTGCTAAAATATTCCAAAAACAAATTCTTGAATATAAAAAATATGTGGAATTAGCAAAGGGCCAACAAATAATTAAAAAAGAGATTAATGCAAAAAGAGGTCGTATTTATGTTCAAGAAGGTAGAGAGCAATATCCTCTTGGGACTAATCTGGTTTACTATGCCGTTTCGGTTGTGCCAAAGCATATTCAGAATAAAGAAGAAGTTGCCAGAAAATTAGCTCCAATTATTAATATTAAAGAAGCTGATATCTTTGAGAAAATTAATAATGATAAACTATATTTACCGCCAATTGTTCATAAACTTGAAGAAAATCAGGCCGATAAAATAAAAGAATTAAATCTTTCAGGGGTATATTTACAGGAAGAAGATATAAGGTGCTATCCTGAAGGTGAAGCTTTCGCTCATATTTTAGGATTCGTTGATGCCGAAAAAGAAGGGAAATATGGACTTGAAGGTTTTTATAAT
>Ga0066650_10000989_pt1 | contig 10308 bp, 11 predicted proteins | sample CryGey092014_all_FD_59539 | JGI IMG/M metagenome (GOLD analysis project Ga0066650, IMG submission 59539) | Groundwater microbial communities from aquifer - Crystal Geyser CG23_combo_of_CG06-09_8/20/14_all | ecosystem: Environmental > Aquatic > Deep subsurface > Groundwater | place: USA: Utah...
ACAACCTCTGTCTTAAATACACCCCTACCACAGATGTTTTTTTAAACATAACGTAGATGAAGGCAATGCCTTGTCTCTACCATGGCAGTAGACAACAGTCCGACGTGAGTAGAGACGCAAGATTTTGCGTCTCTACCGTGGTTATTTTCTAACCTCCTAATTCCTAACCCCTAATTTATATAAAAACCATGAACAAAAGAAACCTAATCTTAACAGCAATAGCAATACTGATTCTTGCTGGTATTAGTGTTGGTTTTCTTATTTACAGAAGCCTATTTCAAGAAGAAATTAAAGATCCTCTACTAAAGAAAATTAAAAAGAGGGAAGAGATTATTATTGGAGCTGATGCTACCTATCCTCCTATGGAAAGTGTTAATAAGCAAGGAGATTTTTTTGGAATGGACATAGATATAGCAAAAGAAATTGCATCAGACCTTGGAGTTGAACCGAAGTTTAGAAATGTTGCTTGGGAAGAACTCTTTGATGCTGTGAGAAATGGGACAGTGGACATGATAATATCCTCTATCACTATAACTAAAGAGAGAACTGAGATTATGAGTTTTTCTGATCCTTATTTTAATGCTGGCCAGGTAATTGTAATTAGGGAAGATAAGAAAGAAATTATTAAAGGGAAAGAAGACCTAAAAGGGTATAGTTTGGGAGTGCAGACAGAAACTACTAGTGAAGAAGAAGCTAAAAAACTTGCATCTAGCCCATCTTTAGTAAAAAGTTATGAGAGTTATGATTTAGCCAAAGAGGATTTATTAAAAGGAAAAATTGATGTGGTTATTATTGATTATCCAGCAGCAGTTGGAATGGTATCTGAAGAAACGAATTTACAAATAGTGGGAGGTCCTTTTACTCAAGAGTTTTATGGAGTTGCAACTCAAAAAGGTCAAGAAATATTACTTTCTCGAATCAATAAAACTATAAGACGCCTTAAGCAAGAAGGAAAACTTAAAGAGTTAGAAGAAAAGTGGTTAGCTCAATAAATAAAATAAAGATATATTATAATTGTAATTATTAAAACAACATAATATAAATGGCAATTAAACTCAGCCTTCAATTTAAATTACTTATCGCTGTAGCTTTAGTAATTATTTTGGCCCTTTTGAGTTTAGCCTACTTAAGTATTAACAGTCAAAAAAAGCTTTTTTATGAGTCTTTTCAAGACCTAGCTATTACCTTAGCTCAAGCATTAGATGCTGGCATTAGTAGCGAAGCTGAGTTGAGTGATACAAGTAAACTTCAGGCCAATATTTATAAAATGATATGGTTGAACTCTGATATTACCAAGATAAGTATTAGCTTGCCTACCAAGAATGGTTTAAAAGTCGTGGTATCAAACGATACTTTTTTAGTAGGAAGCCTTGCTGTCCCAGAAAGTATTTCTTCTTATCGGAAAGGAGTGATTCTAACTAGGACTTTAATTGAGCCCGATGGAACTGAAGTACTAAGAGTGATTACTCCAGTTCATGTTGGAGGTCAGCGGGTCGGAACTTATGATATAAGGTTATCTTTGGATTCCTTAGAAAAAGTTATTTCTGAAACTCAAAGACAATTTTTACTAGGTGCAATAGTAGCTATTCTAGTGATTATTAGTGCCCTTTTTCTTTTAATGAGAATAACAGTAATAAATCCAGTGAAGAATCTTCAAAAAGGAATAAAGATGATTGGATCAGGTAAACTAGACTATAGGATAAGGATTAAAAGAAGTGATGAAATTGGAGACTTAGCTTCTGGCCTGAACGAAATGGCCGAGAAACTAAAAGACAAAACTGAAGCCTTAGAAAAGGAAAAGATAAGTTTAGAAGTAAAAGTAGAAAAGAGAACAGAAGAGCTTCAAGGAAGGATTAACGAGCTTGAAAAACTTCACAAATTTACTGTTGGAAGAGAGTTAAAGATGATAGAAATGAAAAAGAAGATTCAAGAATTAGAGAAAAAAATTAAAAGAACTTAAAAGTTAAATTTAATCATATGGAAAATAGCCAAATTGCACCAGAAGAGATTAAAAGGTTAGTAGAGATTCCTGGAAAAGTGAGAGGAGAGGTATTTTTAAGTGATTTTAAATATATAAAAGAAAAGAAAGGCCCTAAAGGAGTTAGGCTTTTGAAAAGAAAAATGCAAGAGTGGGGTAACCCTGTGAGTTACGATAAAGTACATGCGACTATCTGGTATCCGGTTGGGTTAAGGGCGGTCTCTTTGTTGGCAATTAAAGAAGCTTTTGGTTGGGGGAACAAAGAAATTTTTGATTTAGGAAACGCTATACCGAAATTTTCTTTCATTGTAAAAATGTTGATGAAAACATTTTTGTCCATTCAAAGGGTTTTTGATGAGAGTCCAAAATATTGGGAGAAACATTATACAAAAGGTGTATTAGAAAATTATAAAATTGACCAGAAACAAAAGTGTATAATTTTGCGCTTAAGGAATTTCAAGATTCATCCTATTTTATGTCCTCTTTATGCCGGGTACTTTCTGAGAATTGGCCAATATGTATTAAAGAGTAAAAAAATAACCATTAAAGAGACACGATGCTCCTTCCGGGGAGATGCTTCTTATCATGAGTATACGATAAGGTGGGTTTAATATGAAAAAAAGAAATAAAACAAACGAGATAAATAAAGGGAAATTATATTATAAAGAGGAACTCCGAAAAGCCAAAGAAGATGTGGAAGATTTAGAATGGTATATTGGAGAATTTACTTCTTTTTTACCAATTGCAGTTTGCAGCTTGTCGGCTATTGGGGTAATTATTGATATTAATAAATCTTTCCAGGAATTGACTGGCTACAGAGAGATTGAGATAAATGGAGAGGCGGTTGCTACTATTTTTTTAGAAAGGACAAAAATAGAAAAAATAATTGGGAAAATTGTAGAACAAAAGATTGTTAGAGGTAGAGAGCTAACCTTAATTTCTAAAGGTAAAAAAGAGATTCCAGTTAGTATATTTATCTCCTCGAGAGAAGATAGAGAAGAAAATTATGTAGGATGTTTTATTGGCATAATAGATATAACTGAGGTTAAAAAACTCCAAGAAGAATTAGAGCAAAAAGTTGAAGAAAGGACGAAAGAACTTCAGGAGAGGATTACCGAGCTTGAGATATTCCACAGGCTTACTACTGGGAGAGAGTTGAAGATGGTAGAAATGAAAGAGACTATCCAGATTTTAGAAAAAAGAATCAGAGAGCTAGAAAAAAAGCTACAGAAGAAATAAAGAAACTAGAAAAGATATTCTTGATTAGTATCAAAAAAATAAAAAGCTTAAATTAAGCCTATGGAAAAATATTCTGATAAAAAAACTGTCGGGGAGTCAGACCGCATTGCAGAAATATTGGCTAAAAAAGAGATGGAATTAGCTGAGTTAAAAAAAGCGCAGGCCAGAGAACTTAAAGAGATGGATCGGATTGCTAGAATGTTAGTCAGAAGAGATTTTAGACTAACAGAAGTCCAAGAAGAAAGGATGGGAGAAATCCAGGAATTAACAAAAAGAACTAAAGAGCTAGAAGATTCTCGGAAAGCTTTAGTGAATATTTTGGAGGATATTGAGGAGGCGAGGAAAAACGCTGAGCAAGAGAAGAATAAAACGGAAGCGTTAATTACCAACTTTACTGATGGATTATTATTTTTTGGTGAAAGCAGAAAACTTTCATTAATAAATCCCCAAGCCGAAGATTTTTTTCAGGTGAGGGGTAAAGATGTAATTGACAAGTCAATTATCGAATTGGGAACCTTTTCCACCATTAAACCTATTGTAGCCTTGGTGGGAAAAGAAATAAAAGGAGTTTTTAGAAAAGAAGTTCAAACAAGAGAAAATTTAGTTTTGGAAGTAAGCACAATTCCGATGATGAGAAAAGAAGAAAAATTGGGGACTTTAATTATTTTACACGATATAACTCGAGAAAGAATGATTGAGAGAATGAAAACTGAATTTGTCTCTATTTCTGCTCACCAACTAAGAACACCCCTTTCGGCAGTAAAATGGACATTAAAAATGATTCTTGAAGGAGATTTAGGTAAAATTTCGAAAGAGCAAAGAACATTTCTTGAAAAGACATATCTTAGTAATGAAAGAATGATCAATCTTATTAATGATCTTCTTAATATTTCAAGAATAGAAGAAGGAAGGTTTCTTTATAAGATTCAAAAATACGATATAGTTAAATTATTGGAGAGAACAATTGCCTCTCTCAAAGAGGTTGCTTTGAGAAAGAAATTAGACTTTAAATTTTTCAAACCAGAAAAGAGAATCCCAGATGTAGAAGTTGATATTGAAAAGATTTCTTTAGTTTTTCAAAATATGATTGAAAACGCAATTCATTATACGTCTCCTGGAGGCAAAGTTTACGTTAATATCGAATATTCTCCAGCAGAAAAAAAGATACTCTTTTTTGTAAAGGATTCTGGGATTGGCATCTCCAAGAACCAACGAGCTAGAGTCTTTTCGAAATTTTTCAGAGGGTCTAATGCTATAAAGTTAGAAACAGAGGGAACGGGTTTGGGACTTTTTATTGCTAAAAATATAATTGAAGCCCATGGTGGTAAAATCTGGTTTAAGTCCCAAGAGAACAAAGGAACTACTTTTTACTTTTCTCTCCCCATTTTTAAAAAAGAAACTTGAGAGATTTTTAAGAGAAATATAAAATAAAATCAATGCTCCAATGATTCTCCGGTGACGAGAGGAAAGTGGGTGAAATTTAATATTCAAACCCTTTTATCTAAGAAGAATTAAGATGGGTTTCGTATTCCTTTTAGTTTTAGTTTTTATTACAATTAACATAGTCCAAACCTGGTTAATTTTAACCTATAAGCTTTTAGTTAAAGGAGGAATCATAATAGGACTGATTGAGGCAATAGAGTTCCCGGTTTTAATCTTGCTTGTTTTAAAAGGGGGAATGGCGGGTTTTTTAGTAGTAGTGATTGTAGAGTTTGTTCAGTGGACAACTATTGCTTTTTTAAGTTTAAGTAGTAAAATAAAATAAGGATCGTGAAATAATTAAATAACTAAAATATGTTTAAAAAAATTTCTAGAATCTTACCATATCTAGTCGTAATTCCAGCTGATCCTAATCCTCCTTTGATTGGAATTAAATATTTCAATTTAGATACTTTTATGGGTCAAACCCTGGGTTGGCTGAAGTGGCCAACTTTATTTGGTCTTTTGTTTTCTGCCGTTGTCTTTATTGTTGCCACTTTTTATATTATTCGATACACCTGGGGATATTTTGAGAAAAGGAAAATTTCAAAATCTTGGCGTTTTATCGTCTACGGTTTGTTTATTACTGTTATAGCTGAGATGGGAGAACTTTTTTGTTTTTATGAATGGCCAATGCCTGGATTAATTGAGCAAAATCTTCTTTTGGTTATCCCTCATGCTTTAGGGGGCGCTTTGATCGGCTTCGGAGCGTACTTTTTATATAAAGAAATAACATAAGAAAAAAAACAATATGCCAATTTTAGAATTTCATATCTTAAACCCTCTAAATTTTGCTCCTACCTTAGGGCTTAGCCTTTTTGTGATATTGATACATATTCCTATAGTTGGTGGGTTTGGTTTTGCGGCTTTTTATATCATAAAATACCTGAAAAAGTTTTATGGAGAACGTCCTGTCCCCCAAGAATGGAGAATGTTTTGGTTGGCGTTAATCTGGACGACTATTCACGAATTTATTGAAGTCCCTATGCTTTATCAATGGGTTGTTGGTCAAGTTTTGTTAATTGTGTTCTTCTTTGTTCAGTTAATAGCCGGAATTTATTTAGTCTGGGGAGCTTACCTTTTAGCAAAGAAGTATGGTTTAAAATAAGTCAAAATGGAAAAATTAATTCAAGATTTACAAGAAGATTTAAGGAATATTATAGAAGGAAAAAAGGCTAAAATTTTGAGAAAAAAAAGCGGAGATATGGTTGATATCCGAATTCTAAGAATGATTGATTTTTCTCTACAATGGGCTTCAGTAGGTTACCAATCTGCCCTGAGATTTGCCGGAATGAAATTTGGCAGGAGATTAGGAGAAATATCTTCAAGCAGCGAGCTTTCTTTGATTTTAGAAGAAATTAAAAAGATAATAGAGGAATTAAAAGAAGGAGAAGTGGAGCTTGAAATTTCAGCGAAGAAAAACATAGCTCAACTGAGAATTTATGAATCTTCTCTAGTAAGTTCTGTACCGAATGTTTCTCAGAGTCTTTGTTTTTTTAAAGAAGGATTTATTGAAGGCTATCTGGAGGGAGTGATTGTTGTTAGAGGTTCGTTTCTATCCCACTTTAGAAAAGTCGTCAAAGTCGAGGTTAAAGAGACAAAATGTCAGGGAAGGGGAGACAATTTTTGTCAGTTTACTATTGTTTTGAAATAAAATATATTAAAAAAGGCTAAAAATTTTTGATTATCGGAGTAGGAACGTTGCGATGCAATGTTCCTACTTGTGAAAAAAACGTTGCACTGCAACGTTTTTTGATTCGTGATTCTTAATTCTTGATTCCACTTATTTCTTCTTAAACATAAATTCACCCTTCTCATTCACATTAATCACTATCTTATCGCCAGGCTTAAACTTGCCAGATAAAATATCTGAAGAAAGAGGAGTCTCTATCTCATCTTGAATAACTCTACGTAGAGGACGTGCACCCATTTGTGGATCATATCCTTTTTCAGCAAGCTGCTTCTTAGCAGCACTAGATATTTCCAAAGATATATTTTGTGCAGAAAGAAGCTTTTTCAGTTTCTTTACTAAGACTTCTACAATCTTAATAATCTGTTCTTTATTTAAAGAGCGAAAGACAATTATATCATCAATACGGTTTAAAAATTCAGGCCTAAATACTTTTTTTAGTTCTTCATTGAGTTTTTCTTTAACTTCTTCGTGTTGAGCTTCTTCTTTTGCCTTGTTATCAGTAAATCCCAGGCTTGAGCTTTGCTGGATTATATCCGATCCAATATTACTTGTTGCAATAATGATTGTATTTTTAAAGTCTACTGTTTTTCCCTTGGAATCAGTGAGTATTCCATCTTCCAAAACCTGAAGTAAGGTATTAAAAATATCAGGATGTGCTTTTTCTATTTCGTCAAGGAGGATTATACTATAAGGTTTCCTCCTTACTTGCTCGGTAAGTTGTCCTCCTTCTTCGTGTCCTAAATATCCTGGAGGTGCTCCAATAAGGCGGGAAGCAGTGTATTTTTCTTGGTATTCGCTCATATCTACTCTAATCATGGCGTCTTCTGAACTAAACAAAACCTTGGCAAGAGTTTTTGCAAGTTCGGTTTTACCAACTCCGGTTGGACCTAAGAATATAAAAGATCCTGTCGGTCTATTAGGATCAGAAAGACCTGCCCTTCCTCTTCTTATTGCCTCAGAAATTTTCTTCACAGCTTCGTCTTGATTTATAATGTATTTATGAATTGAATCCTCAAGTTTAAGAAGTTTTTCCACTTCTTTTTCAGAAAGTTTGCTAACTGGAATGCCTGTCCAGGAAGAAACTAGTTCTTCTATGTCTTGTGCAAGTACTTGAGGGGTTCCTGTTGCCTTATCCTTTCTCCAAGAGGCATTCTTTTGTCTTTTTTTCTGATTTAATTTTTTAATCTTTTCTTCGATTTCTTTTACTTTGTTTTTATGTTTAAGCTTTGTCTGTTGCTCCCATTCTATTTTTAGGCTTTCTATTTTTTCTTCAATTTCTTTCAATTCTTCCGGTGCTTGTAAGATTTCTAATCTTACTTTTGCAGCTGCTTCGTCAATTAGATCAATTGCCTTATCAGGCAAGTACCTATCTTTTATATAGCGATCTGATAGAGTTGCTGCGGCGATAATGGCTTCATCAGAAATCGCCACTTTGTGGTGAGCTTCATATTTGTCCCTTAAGCCTCTTAAAATTTGAATAGTTGTTTGTACCCCAGGCTCTTCTACTAAAATGGGTTGCATTCTTCTTTCAAGTGCTGGATCTTTTTCAATATGTTTCCGGTATTCATTAATGGTAGTTGCGCCGATCATCTGCATTTCTCCTTGGGCGAGTGCTGGTTTCATGATGTTTGATGCATCAATTGCGCCCTCTGCACCACCTGCGCCAACTATTATGTGTAGTTCATCGACAAAGATGATAATTTTGCGGTTAGATTTTGTGATTTCTTCCATTGTCTTTTTAAGCCTTTCTTCAAATTGTCCTCTAAATTTTGTGCCACCAAGCATTGATGCAATATCTAAAGCAACAAGGCGTTTTCCAAGTAGAGTCTCTGGCACTTCTCTTTTAATAATTTTAGTAGCTAGCCCTTCAGCAATAGCTGTTTTTCCTACACCGGGTTCTCCTATAAGAACTGGATTATTTTTTGTTCTTCTAGAAAGAATCTGGATTACTCTAGAGATTTCTTTAGATCTGCCAATTACTGGATCAACTTCTCCTTTTAGAGCTTTTTTGGTAAGATCAGTTGAATGTTTATCTAGGGTGGGAGTAGAAGATGGTTCTTTCAATTTCTCATTGGATTTTGCTTTTGGCTTGATATCAGAGATAGTTTTTTTAATTTTTATTTCATTAATTTTAAATTTTTGTAAAATCTGTGCACCAAGTCCTTCCCCTTCTTTAAGAATCCCCGAAAGGATGTTTTCTGGACCAATATACCCTTGGCCAAAATCCTGGGTTTCTTTAAAGGCCGCTTCCAAAACATTTTTAGCACGAGGAGAAAGGTCTACTTCAGAAATTTTCCCTTCGCCTTCGCCTAAGTTTTCTTCTACATAAGCTTTTATTTTTTCTGGATCAGCGCCTAGTTCTTTTAAAATTTCTGCGCCTACTTCCTCTTCTGATGCAACTGCCCATAAAAGGTGCTCTGTATCCATGTGTTTATTTTTGTGTTCTGCCGCAAATTCGGCAGCTTTAGTAAGAACCTCTTTTGCTTTAGAAGAGAGAAAATCCATGATATTGATCTGAGTTTGTCTTGGCTCTCCTCTATAACTTGTATCAGGGCCAATTCCTGTGCCAAAAAAAGGAGACCCTGAAAAGAAATCGTCAAGTAGATCGTCCTCCATACCAAAAGATGCCCTCTCTTCTGCACAAATATTGCAGAGACTCAAGGTTACTTTTTTACCGTTTACTTCTTGGGTCACGGTGACTTCAGCAGGACGTTTATGACATATTTCGCATAACATTGGTTAGGAATTAGGAAGTTAGGAGTTAGGAGGTTAGGCTATTAAAATCCTAAATCCTAATTTCTAAACCCTAAACAAATTCTAATATTTAAATTCAAAATTCTAAACAGATCATTTTAGATTTTGATCATTTGGATTTTGGATTTGTTTAGTGCTTAGGAATTTCCTTTATATTTATATTGTTTTACACTTTGCACTTTTTTATTGCTCACTCTCAACCTTGATCGATTTTGCTTTTGCTTTGGCAGCCTTTGGTAATTGAACAGTTAGAATTCCGTCTCTTAATGATGCTTTTATTTTACTATTATCAATATCACAAGGAAGTTTTATAGACCTTGAGAACCGTCCCCAGTAGCACTCTTGATAGAGATAACCTTCTTCTTTTACTTCTTCATCTTTTGTCCTTTCTCCTTTAATGGTGATTACGTTATCAGCAAAGCTAATATCTATATCGTCAGGTTTTACTCCTGCTACAGTTGACTTAATAACAACGTTGTCATCTTGTTGATAACAATCAATGGTAAGTTCTCCTTCTTCTGTTTGTGAGTCTTGCTCCATCCAGGGAATATCTTCGTCTTGTCCTACTAAGTTTTGGGATTTGGGTTGTTGTGGGGGAAATACTTGTTTAGGCATAAGGTTTTTTTATTATTTTAAAAACTTCTATTTGAATTATATGATATTTGAGATAGAAAAGACAAGGGGATTAAAAAATTTAAAAATCAAAGTGCAAAATTCAAAATTATTATTTTTAAATTATTATTTTTGAATTTTGAATTTATCTGTAGCCCCAAGGGGAATTGAACCCCTGTCTCCAGGATGAAAACCTGGTATCCTAGTCCACTAGATGATGGGGCCTTTTAAGTTTGGAGTTCTAGCCGATTCTATTATATCTGTATTTGTAGGTATTTTCAAGAGTTGGTTTTTTACGAGAGATTTTGAATCATGAATTTTAGAATCATGAATCACGAATAGAATTAGCTTTTTAGCTTGTACCGTATTACGGCACAAGCTAAAAATATTCGTATTACCCTTGAGTTTTTAAACCTAGAAAAAGTTTTTTTAGAATGTTATATTATATCTAAAGTAATTAAAGCAAGCTTAAGAAAACTTATGAAGAAAGAAGAACTTAAATACCAAAGGCTCTAGACTAGAACATAACTATGTTTTAGTCTAAGAGTATGGT
>Ga0066650_10000998_pt1 | contig 10287 bp, 3 predicted proteins | sample CryGey092014_all_FD_59539 | JGI IMG/M metagenome (GOLD analysis project Ga0066650, IMG submission 59539) | Groundwater microbial communities from aquifer - Crystal Geyser CG23_combo_of_CG06-09_8/20/14_all | ecosystem: Environmental > Aquatic > Deep subsurface > Groundwater | place: USA: Utah...
AAGGGTCGGCTAGTCGGCCAATCCGCATACATCGATTGGCCGGGAGATCCTCCAAGACCTGGAGCTATGGAACCGGATACGCATAAAGCCTGGAAAGATGTTGATGGGAACGGGGAATGGAATAGCGGTACCGACGAACTTCTCGACTATTATCATATTTATAGGAGAGAGCCAGGCGGAATTTATACAGAGCCGCTCGATGGAACATTTGCTATTAATGGAACGGCTTATACGGATATTACAGTAGTTCCCGGACATAAATACTTCTACATAGTAAGAGGAATCTATCATTGGGGGCAGGTCGACGAAACTTTAACTAATGTTAGCAATGAAGTATCCGTTACAATTCCTTTTATCGTAGAAGAGAGGCTATATGATATCAGCAACGCTTATGGGACTCATCTGCCGAAGGAGCCATTGTTAGGCGCCAGCTTGCCGGATTTCGAGAGACTATACTTGGACAGAGAGACGCCATCAACGCCGTCCGTGTTAAGACAGAAAGAAATTCATCTGAAACTAGGGTATGGCGTTCCTAGCGATGCTATAAGTCTGATGGCGTACGATATGCCTCCGTTTGCCAAGAAAGATGTAACGGAATTAGTGGATATGTCGTATGATCTGTCGTATCAGACAAACCTCAAGGTGAATGACGGTATTAGGTTCTGGAATTCAGGTGCCAGATACCATGATAGAGCGCTATTGACCAATATATACTGGTTCGACGGAACCGCAGGAGATCTCGAATTCATGATAAAGCTTCTAAAGCTTTCGGCAAAAGCATCGGAGCTTGGACAGGATGGAGAACGTATCAAAAATCTGGTTGCCGACAGGGCGCTCTTTTTCGGCTATACTTTACAGTTTAAACATCATGAACAGATAACATCCCATTTTATGGAAGCGGGGAAAACGCCGAATGGAACCGTCATTTATTATTATACCGGCAGCGAAATACGGTTGACCGGAGTGCCTAAGGGCGGCAAAAGTCTGATCATAGCCCTACGATCGGAAAATGATTGGGAGATTCGTGTATTTACAAATTATGTCGGTCAGGACCATGGTACAAAAGTCTCGTACTCAAAATTAGACGAGTCCGGAGCCATCATTGTAGGCTATTTCGAGCACGTAATATCGTCCCCGGCACTAAAGAGATACATTCCTGGAGCGAGAGAGTGGCATTATAAAACATCAAGCGGATATATAACTCCGAGGATACATTGGCCGACTAATCTCTTCTGTGTTTTGGAGCAACAGCTTATATACGGAGCGGGGTATGGCCCGGCAACTAATGTAAGATTTGTCCAGCACGAGCTAGGTAAGGACCAATGGACTCTTCTAATAGGCGCCAATAAGATGATTAAAACAGTGGCGATAAAAGACCTATTAGGGGTGCGCATCAGGCACGATGGAACCACCGGGGTCTCGAAAATAGCAAGAAACGAAAGACTGGCAAGGATACCGATCCCTATTGTTAATGGCATTATCGATGGAGACCTGTCGAGAACTGTAGAGCTTCATTATGAATTCCCCGAGTATGATAAAATCATCAATGGGAGCATTGATTATTATGGCTTTGTGAGGAAGGAGAACGAACAGGCAAGAGTGCTTTCACCGGGCGTTATACAGGTAAAGAATAGGCCGCTGGCCGGTTGGATAGACGATAGAGACTTCATATATATCTATATTTATAGTTCAGCAGCCGGCTTTACTAAATATGCACTAGTGCCTCCCGGGAAGACTTTAAAGGTAGGAGTATCCGCTACCGTACTTACCGATTGGGATATAGACTATCATTCCGGTACGATATCCATAGGGAAGAACTATATAACATACGGAGCCGGCGATATGGTCTATATCGACTATACATATTATGCAAGTCATATTCCTTATAGCGGCTTCTATGAAATGAAGGAGCGTGGCCTGCTTAGGTGGCACTTGGATATGAACCCAAGAATAGGTCACACAATGACCTGGCAAGCTCAAAAAGAGCCGTTGGAATATATTTATGGAACCGACGGTAGAAGCTGGAAATTACCCGGATTGGCGATTTATGGCGAGCCCATAATCTACAAGGAAATGGACGGCGGATTGGAGGAGGTTGTGGGATGTGTGTTTAATTATAGAAGAGGACTTGTAACGGTGCCAGCCAGCATCCTTCCCACCGATACGCTTGTGGCGGACTACATATCCGAGTCGATGCCATCGGCAAAGCTTTTCCATTCTACGGCATATATATATGCAACACCGGATAAGGTCGTCATATATGATAAATGGGGTAAGTCGGCAGCGGCGTTCTGCCTAGGAGTTGCCGATGAGGGAACTATCCAACATACATTCGACGAAACATTTTTCGACGAGCAGCACCCGAATTACGACCCGTCTAAATTATTGCTTGCTAAAGTAAGGCTTACCGCACCGATATGTATGTCGAATATCGCCTCTCTTGATACCAGAGAAAGGGGAGGGGATATATCGACTGATGTGCATGCATGGGATGTTGCGAGTATCGATGGTAAAATCCTCTCAGGTAACACGGCTTTGCTTATACGTATTCCATATGAAATAACCCGAAAACTTAAAGCCGGCGAAATCAGTGAAACGCAGATCGATGAAGTAATAAGTAGACATATGGCGGCAGGTGCAGTTGTAATCAAGCAATTCGAAAATGAGTATGGAGAATACTTCAAAGGATAACTCGAATGGCTCTAGAAAGATCGTCTACATCAATACCGAAACTGGACTCGGATTCATTAAACAAGATAATCGGCAGATTATACTCCGGGCTTTCCTCTATACTGGAAGATGGTCAGGACGAACTGGATTTGGTTGCTCTCCATTCTGCGGTTGATTACGTACTCACATCGGCAGAGGCATCGGTAGAGAGGCTTAACGGAAGGCTTGGCATACTAAAAGCAAATCATGCAATGCTCAATGAAACAAGCTATTTAACGGGCACTCCGGCGAACTATATAGACAAGGCTTCCAGACATCTCTATATTGGATTTGACGGGGAAAAGGTAAAGCCGACTCAGAATAGTGGCATAATCAAAGGAGCAATAACTCTGCCTACGGTTTACGAAAGAAGTAGAGTTAAAGGACTATTTGGAAATATTCTTGCGACGGCGACAGTTTCCAAAACGTTTGGCTATCATCCGTATAGCGGATTTAGGCCGGATCGGTGCCTGAATTTCGACTCAAATTCATACTGGTATGAGTGTGCGGTATCCTCGCTACCGATTACCGGTATTCCGGAATGGGCATATCATACCAGTAGATGGGTAATCCAATCGGATCCTTATGTGTCCGCGGCTACGGTCGGGTCGATGTTACAGCTTGATATAGAGTTCGATATAGAGGCCGCATTTAACCAAATAGTTCTGGACCCATTCTGTATTTCTCCGATGCGTATACTGGATATCAGACTGGTAGATACAAGTGGGTCGAGCGATACTTTGATAAAAAATGGAGTTAGCTGGATAGACATAGACCGGCCGACCATCCTAAATGTAGGAACTTATTACTCAAAGGAAATGGCATATGCCAAAAGGATAGAACTGGTTTTCAATCAGCCCCACCCCGTCTCCGGCCTTTCTACAATAACCGATGCCCAGTTCCTCAATACAAAGCTATACACTCTCTTAAACAGCGATACCGATCCATTCACCGCTCCTATGAGAGTGAACGACTCCTACGAAAACGGAATCATAAATGAGCTAGTCGACAAAATTATGGACCAATGCGTTAGGGACGGAAGCCTGAAGATAAAGGATGTTGTAGCATCGGCGGAGAAAGCGCTTTTGGCCTACATCGAGCCGGCACCTTCAGACCAATTCACCTATCAGTATATATATGGGCTTCGAGGCATAGATATAAAGTTTGTTGAACATGAGCGTAAAGCCAGATTCGTATCCAAGCCCATCCCCATAAGACGCAGTATAGTGTCATTATCAGGAGATATTAGATATTCGGCGAATGCCGGAAATCGATTGAAGGCGTATATAATCGCTAAACATGGGGCCGGAGACGCCGTGATAGGTCCGCTATCCCCTAATCAGAAAGTTTATTTCAAAAAGGCCGGGGGGACGCCGTCCGACGTTCCGGTTGCTACCGAATTACTCGGGGACGGAATAATCAAGCTTATAGAACCTACAATGATAACGGATATTGCACGGAATACGGATCATGTGAGGCTCAGTAAACCGGTATTTGTGGATTGGTGGGCGATAAATGTCGATATGGGCGGCGATTTCGGCCCCAATAGCGGCCTTGAGTCCAAATCATATGAGCTTGCATATAAGGAAGGCCCGACTGCCGGCACAACTTCAGGCGATACCGAGGCGAAAGTGGCCGGCGGGAATGTAGTCCCTCCTTATAACATCGATGCCGATATAGGTTACATTAGCAGCAAAGTCGAAAATATTATCAAGCTTGGGAAGAGAATAAAGGATACCAGATTCACAATATTGCTTAGTTTTAAGCCAGGCTGGATAGACAATATCGTTGAAAATGAACAATGGGATGTTGAGCCACCCGTGTATGAACCTCATCTTATCGAGTATAGAGTATATCGTAGAGAGGGTATACCTGAATTTCCTACTTTGAAAGATGGCTGGGATTCTGTGGAAGATGTTGGGAAGCAGGATACGGAACTTAATTATTTGTGGAAGGCTAGCCGTAGATATCTGATATTTACGGTGAATGAGTGGGGCGCAGATTCAATAACCGATGAATCCGATCTTGGGAAAGTCAGAAATCCTCCCGGTCGGCCGAACGACCCCGATAATGAATGGTTTGATAATACTATTCAAGACGATATAAGCTGGCATTACGTATGGATTGGCTCCAACGGTAGGATTAATGTCGTAATTGCACCAAGCGCAAACGATTACGGCAGGCAATATTACTATACCGTTAGGGGGATGCTCTACAAATGCTCGGAGTGCGGCGAAATCTATATGCATCGTGGGGCGACCGGCTTCTCGGGTGGGGTCGGTACCTGTCCCGCTTGTTCCGGAGAAGTATATCAATATGAAACGGCCGGTCCATGGATTAAAGCGCCTATTTTGCCGACAGGAACGGCCGATCCCGGATTCAGTCCTACATTGAAGTACGGCTTCCCCCATCCGCTTAGCGTAGAAGTAAATCTCGATGATTATACCGCACATCAGGATAGGAACAAAGAAGAGTTTGCGACTGGAACGTCGGGGCTTGCCCGAGCTATTTCTCAGGAAGGCGAAGAGAAATTTATCATTCAACTCATGAGTTTAATGGATAGAACCAGCTATAGAGCCAAGCAGTGGGGCGGATCCAAGTTGAATGTGCTGGATACGGTAAGTGGGCCGTGGGCTACAGGGGACACGGATTGGGATGCTGCGAAGCCCGCCATTCTCCTATTCAGTTTTCATAATCCATGGAAAACAGATGGGACGGTAGCCCCCGACGCACCTCCGGGACTACTCAATATAGGCTATGACTGGCTTGCCAAGTACACCCATCCTATCCAAAAGGATACATTTCCCGTTCCCGATGAAGTTTTTAAGGACGTTTACTTGGCTCCGATTAGCAGCGATGACTTGGTTGAAGGGGATCTAAAAAGAACTATTCGGTATATTATTAATAGTAGGGCCGGTGAAGTTGTTTTCTCGGAAACTTTTATCAATGCATATGGATTGGATGATCCGGATATGATTATCAAGGCGATTTACTGGTGTTCGGATGAGGCCGGCAATAGTACGATAGTCTCATCGATTGGAGAATCACCCGTCGTCTGTCGCAATATAACGAACTATTTCTCTCTAGATCAGCCTGTTATGAGAAAACTACAAAGCGATCCTTCGGATAAAAACTATTACCCGGTAATAGAATATTTGCATATAGACGATGCGGTCTACTTTGCCGATACGATAGATGGAACGATAGAGGTCAGGTATGAGACTTTGCTACCGGCATTTCGTTTAATGTTCGATCTTGAAACCGATGATACGGCGTCAAGTCCGTTAATAACCGGGGTGGCGGCTGACATTCGCACATCTCAGGTTAGCCGGAAGGACACGGCGGCTTTATCTCCTGAAATAGATTGGCCGGAAGGCTACTCCTATGATGAGAAGGAAGACGAGGCCTTTGAAGACGATGACTCCGATAACTATACGGATGAACCGGATACGGACAAGGAAGACGAGGACGAGGATGATGAAGAGGGTATTGGGGAAGGCGGCGGGCGCGATTTAGTACCCGGATTTGGTGGATGGGATGTGCAGGAAGGATCATTGAGCGATAAGATCCATGATGTTGATTTCGTAGGCGAAGACGACTGGCAGGACGCGTTGAAGCGTGGAGACTTTTTTGATAGCGGGAATCTTGGAGTATAAATGATAACAGGATTATTCCAGTCGTGTATCCCCTTTTTAACACGTACGATACGTAAGCTATTGCGATATCGTTGGGTTACTCAGGCGGAGATCGATACGGAAAACGATGCTTTGGCAACAATAAGCCGCGCAACGTCGGTAATATCGGATGCATTAAACCTAACCGGCCCGGAAACGGTTATTTTTACGAAAGGAGGCTTGCCAGTACAGGAGGACATGGAAGCCCTGCTCTCTGGTATTGGCTCATCATTAGAAGATTTATCTAAAGAGAAGGTCGGAGCGGCGGCATTTGCCAAAAAGAGAGAATTGTCGGTATTAACACGACTTGGCGGTGCCATAAACGCGGCTCAACAGACCAAAGCCTACTTAGAGGCGGCCGGCGAGCACAATGCTACACATAGGCTCATTGTTCTACAGGATTCATTCGCAGATTCTTCTCTATCCGACACCGGTAATTCGAAAGACGTGGAAATGCATGACGGATTTCTGGGATTACGAAATCTTGGGTCGGATGTATATACTGAATATCTCGATTCCGTGTCTGTCGAAACAAATGGTGAGCCCGGCAATCCGCACGAGGTGAGGCCGCCATCGTCCTTTTTAAATAAACCCAGAACATCAAATCAGCCAATCGATCTTATCATTGCTACATCGATGTTAAGTAGTTCCATCAGCGAAGTTCCGGGAAATATCGTGCTCGAAGAGAAGTCTGCAAAATTATGGAGTGAATCGGATGCCATTACGGGAGATGTGGACGGATTATTCGAGAGAGGGATAGCATTTGAAATCGGCTGTATGGATTTACGGGATTATTCCGTTCCTGTACGAGTAATAACGCCTTTCTGTAACTTTAGGGACAATATCTGGTCGCCGGTTAACTATGGAGAAGCGATTGAGTTAAGTGAAGACGACGTAGATGTCGTAAAAATGAATATATTCGAGTTTACCGGATCAAAAAATGCAGTTGGCAAATGGCCGAGACATGGATATGGTTGGAGCTATGCATCCAATGCAACCACCGACATTATAAATGACGATTTAGCTCAGTCTTGGAATCAAATAAAAGGTACGAATATCGCTGGAAGTGCTCTCTGGATAGGAGCTCCCGGGAATTACCTGGCCAATAGTATATATGATCCGGCTAAACAAAAAGTGTCAGATATCGTTTCTCCAACAGGCCTTCCTTACTCGTTGAAAGGAGACTTGAAAGCGACTATTACGGTTAAATTAAAAAACGCAATGCAAGTCGATGCCATAGATATCGATTTCGGAGAAATATCCAGACCGGGAATATCTTACGGACTTCCGATCGTGGAAATGGTGGAGGTACTGACAGAAGATGGTAAATGGGTAAATATTAGTCTATTGTACATAGAACAATCGGGCTTGCTTGAGGAGCCTCTTATTCCATATGCTCAAGGAAATATTGGAATGGCGATTGATTCTCCGGATTCGATTGCCGAAGCCGGTGAGCAGGTTTCGTATGTCAAGGACTACAATGAGTTCAATGACCCGGGACAGCACAGGAAGTGGAATGGGGAGGGTGCGCCGTCGAATACGACAACCAATGAGCCGGTGAATCAGCCAGGCGGGCGAATTCCGTTTTGGTGGCAAGAACATTCTATTCAAAAAAAGCGATTTCCTTCATGAAAATCAAACTGAACAATACGCCGATTAAGGGATTTAGGTTTAAAGCAAAACAGCCAGAATCCTATAATACGTTTGTAGGGCACCCATTCATTGCTCACGATATGAGCTACAGGGTACCGGCGGACGAGGCAGAAAGTGAGTATAATATTGCTTCTCGAGGATATCCCCTTATAGGGGAATATGATTCGGATGAGAGTAGGCGAATTATAGTACGATTGCCCACTTCGCCTTCATTGAGGGGGAGGCCGGCGGATATTCTGGGAGATATTCTGTGGCTACTGGGTAGCGAAGGGCCGGATATAGAGGCTCTTTATGGTTCTTCTCGCATAAAGGATAAGTCCAAGATATCAAAGCAAAAGCTTATTTATGGCCTTGAATCATTCCCGGCCAAGCGCTGGGCCATCCGTATAAATAATTTGGCCGTTCGGTCGCCGTCCTTCTCGTCCGAGGGGACATATCTCTCTAAGGAACTCAGATCGGATTCGCCTATCAAGGCCGTTTGGCTCGATATATACGGGCTTAATCTTCCTGAAGAATGCGAGACCCACTTCTTTATAAAGATTGCCGGCATAGAAGAGCCTTATAGAATATTCCCACGCAATAAGGCCGATTTTACGACAACCGGCCATAAAATCCACTCTCCGTATTTGCCGCCGAATACCGATCCGGGAGCGGAGCAGAATAATATTACAAGATACGTATTCGATCCCATGAAAGATATAGGACCACATGCAAGATATATAGAAACCGAGACACCTGTTTATTCCATTAATCTGGCTATCTATTTGAGAGGATCGGGATCGGCTACTCCAACGTTATCGGGATACACGCTTTTTGCGGAGACCTAATCGTAATGCTTAAGGCATATAAAAATAAACTTATCGCGATAGACCTGTATAGAAGGTTGGCTATTAAACTGCGTCGGTTCCCCACCGAGGCTGAATTGGCATCACAAGCGTTAAAGGAACACGCTTTTGATGCATCATATTTTAAACCCTTCCAGCGGCTGGATGTTACAAATTCTGAGGACCTCGCCTCAACTTTCGATAAGCTTAGCTTACATATTCAGATAGCTCTTCTATACATCAAAAACCGTATCCTAGATTCACTTGATCGATTCACTTATTCCATGATAAAAGGCGAACGATTGTGGAAACAGCTAAAGACCGTACGATTCGCCGCTATGGATCGTGCCAGGAGAATGAGGAATCGTGGAATTTGTGTTCTAGAGAGACTCATGTTCGACAACTATTCGGCGATAGATTGGACGAACGTATCCGGAGTAGAAATTGACTTTGGGAACTCGTTCGCATACCTGGAACGAAATGCAATTAATAGGATAGATACTACAAAGGCGACAATAACGTGTAAAACAGCCAATCCGGCCGACACGCTGAGCGCCGGCTCCGGTTCCCTCTTATCCTCTATCTTATCGGACTATGATGATACGGACTATTCTTGTAGAATAAGAACCTCAGACAAGACCGGCAAACTGGATATTAGGGTAGACCTCCCAAAGAAGGAAAAGTTTAATGATATCACTATAAGGCTGGTTTCTGCCGCAAAAAGCTTTATTATAGTAGACGGAAGAATAATCGCGTCCTCCAAGATGGCAGAGCTTAGGCAACGATTGAACTTCAAACCAATAATTAGCGACTACTTCGTCGTAAGGATAGAGCAGGAAGAGCCTATCCAAGAAGGGCCGGAACGGACGTTTTATATCGCCGTAGCGTCCATATCTGTCGCCTTTTCGTCCTTCTCACAAACCGGCACAATCACATTCTCGCCGCTAGAAATATCGGAATTATCCGATATTGATAGTATTGCCATAGAAACACCCCATAATATGGTTGGAGAAGTGGTGTTTAAACTACAGGCCGAGGCGACCGGTGGCACGGTACTGTGCTCCGATGTAGAACTCATATCCGGTCAGGTATTCAATCTAAAGAATACGGTGCTCCATGGCCCGGCAATATTTAACCCGGTCGTAGACGATAATAATGCGGCCTATATTTATAGGAATGCTGTACCGTCGGATAATATAACCAGGTTGGTAGAGAAAAGGGACCCGATAAGAGGCACCATATTGCGTATTTTCCCGGTTGCGGCATTTTCCGATCACCCATCTTTGGTCATCCCGGAGTCGCTACGAATTACTCCATACATAAATATGGGGAAAGTCGAAACCTTTATTGCTATGCGAAGAGGGAATGTACAGCCGGATATCACCGAGTGGGATACGGACTATGAAAGGTACAAAAAAGCTATTACC
>Ga0066650_10001010_pt1 | contig 10241 bp, 8 predicted proteins | sample CryGey092014_all_FD_59539 | JGI IMG/M metagenome (GOLD analysis project Ga0066650, IMG submission 59539) | Groundwater microbial communities from aquifer - Crystal Geyser CG23_combo_of_CG06-09_8/20/14_all | ecosystem: Environmental > Aquatic > Deep subsurface > Groundwater | place: USA: Utah...
AAATATGGTAAGGGGGGAGTGTTTGTAGACTTTATGGGAATTCGAGGAGTTATTCCAAAAATTCAATTAACAGAAGAATTTCTTCAACATCCTGAGAAACTTACGAATCAAAAAATTAAAGTGAAAATACTTGAAGTAGATGAAAAAAAGAATAGACTAGTGGTTTCTCAAAAGGTTGCGGCCTTAAATATTTCACACAAAGATCTTTTAGCGGGATTTGATAAGATTGAAGTCGGAAAAACATATAAAGCTCAAGTACTTGGTGTTTCAGAATTTGGAATATTTTGTGAAGTAGAGGGTGTAGAAGGACTTGTTCATATTTCTGAAATTTCTTGGGAAAAAGTATCAAATCCGTCTGCATATGTTCAAATTGGGGATAAAATCGACGTAAGCGTTGTAGAAAAAAATGTTATGGACTTGAAATTAAATCTTTCAATAAAAAGACTGACAATAGATCCTTGGTCTCTTATTGAAGAAAAATACCCAAAAGACAAAGAAGTTGAGGGAGAAATAGTAAGACAGGAAAGATATGGATATTTTGTCAAATTAGAACCAGGTATCGAAGGTCTAATTCATATTAGTAAATTAACAGGAAAAGAAAATCTTAAAATCGGAACTAAAATTAAAGCATTTATTGAAAAAGCAGAAAAAAGAAATAGAAAAATGAGTCTTGTTTTAACTCAACAGAAAAAGCCAGTTACATATAGATAAAAGAGTTTTTTTCTTCTTTATACTTTCTTCTTTATACCTTATACTGATTATATATGGAGCAACATCCTATTCCACGTCAGATAACTACATTTGAATTTAAATTGATTGGGTTTATGACGTTAAAACAATTCTTATATTTAGTTATTAGTGCTCCAATTGCCTTTATTATTTATATGTTGTTTCCCATACCTATTCTTAATATCATTTTTGCAATATGCGCAGGAATTGTTGGGATTATATTTGCGTTTATTCCTTTTAATGATAGACCTATCGATGTATTGTTAAAGAATTTTTGGAAACGAATAAATTCTCCAACACAATATTTTTTTCGAAAAGATAATCCTCCTATTGCCCTTCTTCAAAACTTATACTTTGTTAGTAATCCACATAGGATAATGGCTCATATTGAATCGCAAAAAATGCTTTCAGCATATCTTACAAATACCAAACAAGTATTAATAGCAAATCAAAAAAAGAAAGCAATTCAGCACGTTGTTCAATCTCCTATTAGTTCACTTCGAGTTAACCCGCCAAAAAAGAAAACAGGCTTATTTCACTTGCCCTCGTTTTCCTCACATGATGTATCTGCACCCGTTACCAATACTACACAAGAAAAAAAGCCTTTTTTTATAGGAATTATTAAGAATAATAAACAAATTCCGTTACCAGGAATACTTATTTATATTAAAGATAAAACAAACAATCCGGTTAGATTATTAAAATCAAATCCGCATGGGGTATTTGCCACATATAGCGTACTTCCTCCCGACGAATATGTTTTTGAAATGAAGGACACAAACAACCTTTATTTTTTTGATACAATGAAAATTAGAGTAAGTGAACATAATGAAAGGCCAATTGAATTTTATTCAAAAGAAATGTTATAAAAACCTATGCCAGTTCAAAAACCAACATCACCAATTAAAGCCTCAACACAAAGTTTTATTGAAATTGAAGACATCAAAGATGATGTTATCCTCATGAAGGATTTTTCCGCCTCTATTGCTATCGAAGTAGGTGCAGTTAATTTCTGGTTATTATCCGCAGAAGAGCAATCGTCAACGATTTATGCATACTCAAGTTTATTAAATTCACTTTCTTTTCCTGTACAGATATTGATTTTATCGAAAAAAATGGATATATCATCATATCTTGAATATTTGGAAACAAAAATTAAACTCAAGCGAGACGAATTAATGAAAACACGATTGAACAGCTATAAGGAATTTATAAAAACAATTGTTAAAAAAAATACAGTTTTAGAAAAGAAATTCTATTTTGTGGTTCCGTTTTCACCTCTTGAACTTGGGATTAGTGGAACAAACACCTCTGGTATGAAAAAAGAGTATGTTATTGCTCGTGCAAAAACGGCCTTGTATCCTAAAAGAGATAATATTCTTCGGTTGCTTGCAAAAATTGGATTGAGGGCAACGGTTTTGCAAAAACAGGAATTAGTTGAATTATTTATCAATCTGTATAATCCATCAGCAACAGGTCGTCAACTTGCTCCTATTGAAAGTTATACTGATGTTGTAATGTCAAATTCATAACGTAATATGTTAGGATCAAAACAAACAAATACTACAAATGGTCCCGAAAATGTGGGCAATGTTCTTGCTGCGGGAGTTGTTTCGATAAAAGATCTCATAGCTCCTTCTTTTGTCGAAACAGATTTTAATCATCTAAAAATTGATCAAAAATATTATCGAACATTGTATGTAGTTGGATATCCCCGTTATGTTTCTGCAAATTGGCTGCATCCACTTATTACATTTGATCATCCCTTATATGTTTCAATGTATGTATATCCAACCGAATCAAAAACAGTTCTTGATGAATTGAGAAGAAAAATTGGAGAAATGGAAGCAACAATTGAGGCGGAAATAAAAGCCGGTAAAGTAGTTGATCCAACAGTTCAAGTTTCATTAGATGATGCGCTTGCCCTTCAGGCCGAGTTGGCAAAAGGATCTGAACGTTTTTTTCAGTTTGGTTTATATATAACTATTCCTGCAGATTCAAAAGAAGAACTAGATCTTATAACAAAAGAAGTTGATTCTACACTCTCGTCAGTTTTAATGATCGCGAAACAGGCAACGCTTGAAATGGAGGAAGGATTTAAATCAACTCTTCCATTATTTTATGATAAATTAGCGGTTTGGAGAAATATGGATAGCACCTCTCTTGCCATGACCTTTCCTTTTTCAACAGCTTCACTTACGCGAAATGAGGGGATTTTGTATGGAATCAATCAACACGATGGAAGCCTAATTATTTTTGATCGTTTTACTCTGGAAAATGCAAACTCAGTCATTTTAGGAAAATCAGGAGGAGGAAAAAGTTTTTACGTTAAATTGGAAGCGCTTCGTCTTCTTATGATGGATGTCGATGTGATTATTATTGATCCCGAGAATGAATACAAAAAGCTAAGCGAGTCTATGGGTGGAGAATTTGTAAAGTTTTCAAATAATTCGGAATATAAAATAAACCCATTTGATCTTACGATAGATCATCCAGAGCCTGATGAGTTATCAAATAAGATCTTAGATCTTCACTCCCTCATGAAAGTAATTATGGGTGAACTAACTCCAGCGCAAGATGCCTTACTTGATCGAGCCTTGGTTTTAACCTATCGAGAACAGGGTATTACACAGGATCCGGATACATTTAAAAACCCGCCCCCGCTTCTTGAAGATCTGTACAAGGTTTTTTTAGGAATGGAAAGTCCAGAAGCAAAAGAGATGGCTGGTCGATTAGAAAAATTCGTCATGGGTTCAGCCGCGGGTATTTTTAATCAACGATCAAATTTTGATATAAAAAATCATTTTACGATTTTCGGCATTCGAGATCTAGAAGAAAATATGAGGCCTGTTGCCATGTATATTGTTCTTGATTATATTTGGAATACCGTACGAAGAGGAGAAAAACACAAACGTGTTCTTATAGTGGATGAAGCTTGGTATCTTATTAAACACAAAGATTCTGGTGCTTATTTGCATAATTTTGCTAAACGGGCCCGCAAATATCATCTTGGATTAACAACTATTACACAAGACGCTGAAGATTTTTTAGCAACCGATGAAGGAAAAGCTATTGTTACAAACTCCAGTATGCAGATTATTTTAAAACAATCAACTGCAGCAGTTGATAAGATTACCAATACATTTTATTTAACCGGTGGAGAAAAACATTTCTTATTATCCGCAGGTGTTGGAGAAGGTCTCTTTTTTGCCGGTCAATCTCACGTAGGATTTAGAGTTATTGCTTCTGAGGAGGAGAGGAATTTAATAGAATAAGTTATATTAGGGGTATTTGGAGTTCTGTAACAAGATTTTCTTCATTTTTTTCAAAAAAACTTCCTTTCCAGTATATTTCTCTGCAATCTAATTCAGGATTACATTTTAAATGGTTGTCAATAATGTATTTATCCATAAACTGCCAAATGTAGGACATGTAGGAATATGAACCTATATGTGTATAACTTAGCGCTTTGTGTTGGGGAACTTGAATAAGATCTACTCCGATAATTGTCTTTGGTTTTGTTTCACCAAGATATACGCAGGTAGTCATTTTTGAATCATGAGGTGAATATCCCTGATTATGGAAAATAGTAAGACCAGGATAATGATATTTTTCGTCATGGATAAGTTTAAAAATTTCCCGCTGATGAGAAGCAATGTCAACATAACGTCCTTGTTTTTTTAATGCATATATCCAGTATTGTTTTATTGTTTTAATTTTTGGAGAAATCAGAAGTTTATTAGTTTTTAATGATAAAACAAATTCATGGGCTTTGTTTATGCGTTTTTCAATAACGTTTTTTTGAGCATTTAATTCTTTCTCTTTTTTTTCAAATAAAGATTGTAGCAAATCATTTCGATGGATATATATTTTTATTTCTTGAAGCTTTAAACCAAAACTTTTAAGAAGCATGATTTTTTGAAAGATAAGAGCTTGCTGTGGTTCATACAGTCTAAAAATTCCTCGTCGGCGGGATGGCTTGAGTAGTCCAATTCGGTCGTAATGGATGATGGTTTTTTTTGAAGTATCACATATCTCGGCAAATTCCTTTGTATACAACATACTGTCATTATACTCTCTATAGGGGCAAATGTGGATTATAGTCCATTGACTTATATAGTAGATTAAATACAATTTAACAATTAACGAGTTAACGGGCTAATGAATTAATAATTACAAAATGAAAATATATCGATTTGAAGACTTGGAGATTTGGAAATTAAGCTTGATAATAACAAAGGTAATTTATGATTTAGTTGCAAAAGAACGATTTAAACATGATTTTGTTTTAGTTAATCAAATAAAAAGAGCAACAATCTCAATAAGCTCAAATATTGTTGAAGGCTTTGAGAAAAACAACAATAACAAATTTATTCGATTCTTAAAAATTTCTAAAGGATCTGTGGGAGAGGTAAGAAACCAAATTAATATTGCTTTGATTACAGGTTATATTGATAACGTGGAATTTAATAGTACAAATGACAAATTACTTCAATTAGCAAAACAAATAGGTGGTTTTATTGTCTATTTACAAGAAAAAAGACACAATAAAGAATTCCTTAGAAAATAAAACAACCTCTTAATTCGTTAACTCGTTAATCCTTTAATTCTCTAATTATTACGTGTTCATTTGCGTATGACGTAAGGGCATGGTTTATAATCGCTTCATATGAACATAACAGTCCGAAATGCGTATGAACACAATTTAAAACATATTAACATTGATATACAGCGCAATAAACTAGTGGTGTTTACCGGTTTATCTGGAGCAGGGAAGTCATCCCTTGTTTTTGATGTAATTTATAAAGAAGCACAACGACAGTATTTAGAAAGTTTAGCAACTTATGCACGACAAAGATTGCCTAAAATTGGCAGGCCTAAAGCCGATGAGATTGAAGGCATATCTCCAGCAATTGTTATTGATCAAAAGCGGTTGGGAACAAATCCTCGTTCAACTGTTGGTACGGTGACAGAAATTTATACCTATTTAAGATTGTTATATAGTAGATTTGGATTGCCAACAATTGGTGATTCAAATTTGTTTTCATTTAACAACCCAGAAGGGGCATGTGAGAATTGTAAAGGACTTGGAGAGGAGCTTAAAATTGACGAAAATAGTTTATTTGATTGGGATAAATCAATTGTAGAAGGCGGAATTAGACACTCAGATTATCGATCAGGAGGAAGACGAACCAACATATTAATTGCGAGTAATGTACTTGATACTCAAAAGCCATTAAGACAGTTTAGTCGAACGGATTTGGACAAATTACTTTATAGCGAGAGGATAGTATTAAGTGATAAAACTCAAGGTTTTATCCAAAAATATAGTTTTGAAGGAGTGGTAACCGGAATTTTAAGACGTCGTGCAGATAGACGGGGATTATCTTCTTCAGTATTGAGTCGCGATCATCAATTTTTTAAGTTGTATCCATGTACAGTATGTGAAGGTTCACGTTTAAATCAGAGGGCAAGATCAGTTTTTATTAAAGATAAAAATATTATAGATCTTGCCAATATGGAACTTGATGATCTATTTGAGTTTATCAAAGACATTAATCATCCTTTAGCTCTTCCCATTATATTAAAAATGAAAGAAATGATTGGAAGTTTAAAAGAAATAGGATTGGGATATTTGTCGCTTAGCCGATCAGTACGAACTTTATCTGGCGGCGAGTCTCAGCGGGTAAAAATGGCACGGCAACTTGGGTGCAACTTAATTGAAATGTTATATATTCTTGATGAACCAACTATTGGTCTTCATCCGAGAGATATTAGTCAAATGATTAGTATCTTAAAAAAGATTCGCGATAAAGGCAATAGCGTATTGGTTGTCGAGCATGATCCTGAGGTAATAAAAGCTGCTGATTATGTCGTTGATATAGGTCCTTTAGCTGGAGAAAATGGAGGAAGAGTAATATTTGAGGGAAAGCCAAATGACCTTATTACGTCTAAAGAGTCATTAACGGGAATATACCTAAATAGAATCAGATGTCATCCCGAACTTGTTTCGGGATCTATTATAGAAAAGAAGATGCTGAAACCCTTACAGGGTAAACCAGTTCAGCATGACAAACAATCTAACGGTTATTTGTTAATCTCCAATGCAACAGCTAATAATTTAAAAAATGTTTCTGTGAGTATTCCTCAAGGAGTACTAACTGCAATAACTGGCGTTGCTGGTTCGGGTAAAAGTTCTTTGATCTTTGATTGTTTCTTGGAACAACATCCGAAAGCAGTTGTGATCGACCAATCTCCAATTGGGGCAATGAATCGTGGCAACCCTGCTACTTATACTGGCGTATTTGATCGGATTCGAAAGCTGTTTGCAAAAGAGACGGGAAAGAATATTGGTTATTTTAGCTTTAATTCTAAAGGAGCTTGTGAAAAGTGTAAAGGTTTGGGCTTTCGGGAAATTGATATGCATTTTTTAAGTAGTGTTACTTTAATTTGTTCAGAGTGTGAGGGGAAACGATATAAAAAAGACGTATTAACATATTTATACAAAAATAAGTCAATAAGTGATGTTTTAGAAATGACAATAAGTGAAGCAATAGCATTTTTTAATGACAGTGAGATTATAAGACGACTTGAAATATTGAAATCAGTCGGCTTGGACTATTTACAACTGGGTCAATCGTTGAACACATTATCAGGTGGAGAAGCTCAACGGGTAAAACTTGCGAGCGAGCTGCATAAAAAGGGTAACATTTATGTGTTGGATGAACCTACAACCGGATTGCATATGGCGGATATTGAAAAGCTCATTATTATCTTGAGACAACTGGTAGACAATGGTAATACGGTAATTGTAATTGAACATAATTTAGACGTGATATCTCAAGCTGATTGGATTATTGATCTTGGTCCGGAAGGTGGTAGAAGAGGGGGAGATGTTGTAGTGCAAGGAACAGCAAATGAGATTATTAATTGCAAACGATCGTTTACTGGTCAATTTTTAAAGAAAGTTATTAATTCGTCATTCTGGGGAGCAAAGCGACTCCAGAATCAGATTCTGGATGCGTCCCGCTAACCGGGACTTACCAGAATGACGTGTAAAAAATATGAAACTAATCCGACTTATTAAAAATATAATTTGGATATTGAAGATAAGTTATTCATTAGGTCCTCTGAAATTCATAGCTCGAATATGCACCATTATTTTATATGCTACTTTACCGATCCTATCTTTCTGGATTTTAAAACTCATTATTGATCAAGCCGTTTTGTCTTATGTTTCAAAAACAACTTTTAACAATTTGCTTTATTTAGTTGGACTAAAAATTGTATTAGATTTAACTTGGTTCTTTCTTGATAGTTTACTCGAAGGTTTATTTAAGATTATGCGTTTTGATTTGGAAGCATATTTTAGTCATACAGTTATTTCAAAGTTAAATAGTATGGATCTTGGTTTTTTCGAAGATAGTACCATCTTAGATCTCAAACAAAAAGCGCTAGATACTTATTCATGGAGGCCTACTGAGATGTTGAATATTTCGTTTTGGAGTTTGTATAACTTGATTCAAGTAACTGTCCAAAGCATGATTATTATCCAAATGAATCCTTTGTGGCTTTTACTTTTATATTTATTTCAGATACCGGCCTTTCTCATTTTATTAAAAATTGGACAATCAGCATGGAATATTTGGGATGCTGATTCAACAACACGAAGAAAATTTATGTATTTTACTGGGTTGTTTAACAATCTTGCATATATTAAAGAATTTAAATTGTATCAAGTGGGAGATTATTTTATTGAAAAGATTCAAAATCTACTTGGAGTTTTTCACACTAATCAAAAAAATATTGAAAAAAAGAGAATGATGTATGGTTTTAGCGGAGTGCTTTTATCCAATGCCCCCATGTTTTATATAACCTCATCACTTCTTGTCAAACTTATTCAAAAAACACTTACTCCTGGTCTTCTTACTTTTTACCTTAATAATTTGCAAACATTTGCAAGCAGCTTGCAGAATTTAGTTAAGAATATTATTTACGGTTTTGAGGTTAATCTTTACATTGATGAAATACGGCGTTTTTTAGAACTCCCCAATAAAATTATTGATCCAGTAAAACCAACAGTATTGTTGCTATCAGAAAATAAGGTTGATATTAATTTCAATAACATTTCTTTTACCTATCCACATAGTAAGCGTCCAGTATTTAAAAATTTTTCTTTATATATTAACGGGGAAAAGAAAGTTGCCATAGTTGGAGAGAACGGTTCGGGAAAAACTACACTGATAAAGTTGCTTTGTAGATTTTATGACGTACAAAAAGGATCAATTACTTTAAATGGGATTGATATCAGATCCATTTCTCAAATAAAACTTCATTCTTTATTTTCGGTTCTATTTCAAGATTATGTCGGATATGATTTGACTGTTAAAGAAAATATTGCAATGGGATCAGTAATAAAAATCGGAAATACGAATGATATTAAGAAAGCGTCTCAAATGGCAGGAGTTACGGAGTTTGTAAATTCATTACCGAAAAAATATAATCAATTACTTGGTGCAACTTTTGAGGGAAGTGAACAATTGTCAATTGGCCAATGGCAGAGGATTGCGCTTGCAAAAGTATTTATGAGAAATAGTCCGATTATGATTCTTGATGAACCAACAGCTGCGGTTGATGCAAAAACAGAAAATGAAATTTTTAACAAAGTTATGTCTTTGATTAAAAATAAAACAGTTGTAATGGTATCACATCGTTTTTCCACTGTCCGTCAAGCAGATGAAATTGTAGTTATAAAAGCAGGGCAAATTATTGAACGGGGAAGTCATGACCGACTTATGAAATCAAATGGTGAATATGCAAATATGTTTAATTTACAGGCAAAGGGGTATAATTAAAATTAGGAAAAGTTAATCGATTAAAGAATAAACAATTATTTATCTTGTAATTGAGGATTCTCAGTCTGTTTTGTGCTCTGAGCAGGGACTATTTTACCAGCCGCTTTTTTAAGACCATCGATTATATCTTGAGGAACATTCTGTGATACATATCTTCGATAAAGTTCAATTATAAGTGACATAGCTCTTGCTTTACCTAAATCATCTGCTTCAGGTCGTAGTAGTGCTTCGGCGCCGCCTAATGCGACAGCAATTCTCCCAGGATCATTCTTGTTTTCACTAAGTGAACGAGCAAACGTTCCATTACCTAAATCTCTTAAAATATTTAAAAGTGCAGTTTGGTTGGGTTGTGACGCATTTAGTAATTCACCTGCAAGACCTGCTTCGAAGTTGTGCACTAATTGTTGTAACTCTGTTGCAACTTCTGGACTTTTTTCCTTTAACAAACCTATTGGAGTAACAGGAGGTTGTTGATCTGGTTTAACTAATTGAGATGAAGCAACTGGCGGACGATATTCTTGTGACTGTAACATGATATTTTTATTAAATAGTAATTATATAAACATACTACTACTACTACTAATTGTCAAACCTTTTTTGGTTCAATGACAAATGTTGTGGGTAACTTTTAGTACTTTAGATTATCTTCACAGTTGG
>Ga0066650_10001011_pt1 | contig 10239 bp, 10 predicted proteins | sample CryGey092014_all_FD_59539 | JGI IMG/M metagenome (GOLD analysis project Ga0066650, IMG submission 59539) | Groundwater microbial communities from aquifer - Crystal Geyser CG23_combo_of_CG06-09_8/20/14_all | ecosystem: Environmental > Aquatic > Deep subsurface > Groundwater | place: USA: Utah...
GAGGCCGTGTCTTTCTCTCGCGGCGTTTTAAAGCTAAACTGCCAAGACTCAATCGATGCCGGCGAAGTTCAAATGATGAGCGAAGAAATTATCGCTTTTGTTAATAAAAAAATTGGCAAAGATATCGTTACTCGAATTCGAATTGTAAACACACAATAACCAGTAAAATTCCAATAACCAAATTACAATCATCAGTTAAATTACAAACCTATCTGCCGGAAGTTAGACATTAGACATTAGGAATTAGAAAATATAAATTAGATATTAGGTGTTGGGAGATTCATTTTCTGCTTCGGTTCGTTTGCCGTGAAATGCTTTGTGGATGTCGCGCAAATGCTGGTCGGTAACATGGGTATAAATTTGCGTCGTCGAAACGTTGGCGTGGCCAAGAAGCGACTGAACACTTCGAAGATCAGCGCCGTTGATTAGAAGATCGGTGGCAAAAGTGTGTCGAAGCGTGTGAGGTGAGACGTTCTTGGTGATTCCGGCCTCCTTAGCGTACTTGGCAACAATTCGCTCAATGGATCGAACGGTTAAGCGGTCGCCATCAATTTTATTCAAAATTAGCGCATCGGATTCGGGGATCATTTTTAAATATGCCGACAGAATTTGATGAGCTGATTCCGAGAGAAAAACCACCCGAACTTTGCCTCCTTTTCCACGGACGGGAATTTCGTCGCGCTCCAAGTTAATATCGGCAACATTCAATGCCTGAAGCTCGGAAACCCGAAGACCAGTAGAAAACAAAAGTTCCAAGATTAGGCGATCGCGTAAACCTTTAAAAGTTTGGATTCGAGGCATTTTAATCAATTCGACAATATCTTTCGGTTCGAGAAAATCAACTTTTCGTTCCTCGCTTTTTGCCAAAATGACTTTTTGTGGCGGTAAGGAAGCAACTCCGCGACCGGCAAGAAATCCGAGAAATGCCCGGAGAGTTATTATTGAATAATTTTGAGTTGAGCGTTTTAGTGGTCGGCCGGATTTGTCGGAGAGACGATTCAAATAAAGTCGATATTCTTTGACAGTATCGACGGTAATGTCGGCGGGAGAGATTGCCAAATTGTCAGATTCTTTGACCGGTTGATCATTTTTTGTACTTTGGTTTTTCAGTTCTGTTTCTAACCATTGTAAAAATTTTGTTAGGTAACGGTCATAATTATTAACTGTCAAAAGTGACTGGCCTTTTTCCAGCTCGCAATATTCCAAAAATTCACGTTTTAATTGCCAAAGATCCATGATTAAAAATTCTAAATACAAAATTCTAAAAAAACAAACAATTTTCAATTTAAACACAATCATCACCGATCCAATGAATAAAACATCTGGAATTTAAAATTTAAAAACTCAAATTTAAAATGAATTTAAAGTGTCAAAATGTTTTAAACATTGAAAATTATTCTTCCGAAATTGGCATATTAAAGCGTTTTGCCAGTTCATATTTGACCACTCGGCGATCTGAGAACGGTTCAAATTGATTTTCGCCGACAGCCATTACTTCCTCGGCACCTTTTCCGGTGATAATGACGATATCGCCGCGCTTGGCCATGGAGATTGCTTTGGAAATAGCTTCGTGGCGATCGAGAATCTTCCAATAATTGGTATTTAGTCGCCATTTGCCTTTTCTGCCTTTTAGAACGCCGGCGGCAACTTGGTCAATAATCGCTTGCGGATCTTCATCGTAAGGATCTTCGTTAGTAACAACAACCAAATCACTGAATTTTCCGGCCAGTGCGCCCATAATTGGTCGCTTACTTTTATCTCGACGGCCGGTGGCTCCGAGAACGGCGATAATCTTTCCGCCGCGTTTGGCCAAAGATTGGCGAATTGTTTCATAAACATTTTTTAATGAGTCGGCGTTGTGAGCATAATCGACAATAACTTCAAAATCTTGTTTTGGTGTAACCTTCATTCGCTCCATTCGGCCGGGAACGCCACTGACATTTTCCAGACCGAGCTTAATTTTTTCAAAAGGAATTCCAGATGCAATGCCGATAGCAATTGCTGCCAGTGCGTTGGAAATATTAAACATACCGGGAATTTGAAGATCGATTGTAGTTTGATTGCCACCGTAAACTGTGGTGAAAATTGAGCCGGTTGGGATTTCGAGGATTTTTCTGGCTACCAAGCCATGATCGACCGGTTTTTTAACCGAATAAAAAATCTGCCGCTTATTTTTGGCATTGAGAAATTTCGGCGCTTGCGGGTCATCAATATTGATAATCGCTGTCGCTTGCGGATTATCTTTGAACAATTTCAGTTTGGCATCGACATATTTTTCTTTTGTGCCGTGATATTCAATGTGATCGTGAGAGATGTTGGAAAAAACCAAAATATCGAATTCCAGTCCCCAGATTCGATACTGGTCAATTGCCTGTGAAGTGGTTTCCAAAATGGCATATTTGCAACCGGCGTTAATAGCTTTCTTCAAAAAATTATTAATAACTGCTGTCGGCGGAGTCGTAACCCAGCGGGATTTATCGCTGTGCATGGTAACTTGGTTGCCGATTTTGGTGTTGATAGTTGTTTCCATTGCCGATTTTTCCCCAGCCGCATCAAAAACCGCCGCCGCCAAATTGCAAATTGTCGTTTTACCTTTGGTGCCGGTAACGCCAATGAGAGTGATTTTTTTTGATGGATGAGCTGCCGAAAAATTAGCCAAGTTAGCTTGGAGTTTATGATATTTATTTTTAGTTGATTGAGGAAAAATTTTTGAAAGATAATGCTTCATGGGGAATTTAAAATTTTAAATTGTGTTTTGTCATCTTCTAACTTTCTCTGCCAGTTTGAATATTTTATATTTTGTCGGTGAGAGGATCATATCCCAACTACCGAGCGAGTGAAATTCTTTTCCACCGAACTGTTTTTTGAATCTGGTAACGCCGGTCCAAGGATGTTTCCGTTTTGATAAGCCTGAGTCGAGACGGGATTCATCATCATTCGGAGCGATTCCAAACATATCATAATATTTACAACCGTGTTTTTTGGCCTGGCGCATTATCTCCCAGTGAAGTTTGTAGGGTGCCATTTTTTCCCGTTGTTCGTCGCCTGAACCGCCAAAGAGATATGTACAAACATCTTTGTAAAATACAATGATCGCCGAGGCTAAAATTGGAAAGCTCGAAGCACTAAACTCTAAATTTGAAACAACATCTAAATTAGAATTTTGATCATTTGAATTTGATTCTGTTTGTTTAGAATTTAGTTTAGCCGTGAACACTTGAACATATCCCTTCGGGGACAAAATGTCAACTAAAGTTTGAAAATATTCTCGGCGGCGGAAAGTGATTTTTTGCCGTTTGGCCATTTTTTCATATAAATTATAAAAATCATCGATCGTTCCCTTTTCGACTTTAACGCCGTGTTTTTCGGCGACTTTAATGTTATATCGACCTTTGGATTTCATCTGTTTGAGTATGTCGTCTTCGGATTTTGTCAAGTCGATTAGCAGTGTGTGTTCCGGTTGCATCTCTTCGAATGCTTTAAGATATTTTGATTTTTCTGGTTTAATGTCGCCGTCGGCTTCCTCATCGGATTCCATTCGGAAAAAAATTGATTTTTCTTCCGTAGCATTTTTTTCAATTTGATCAAGAAAAATTTTTTGCATTGTCAATTTTGTCTGGTCGCGATTCAACATTGGTGCGTAAAGCATCGTCCCAAGTAGTGGAATTTTCTTCTCCAAGACAAGAATATCAAAAACACGCCAGCTTTTCTGCCAGCCAGTTTGAAGCTTGAATTTTTCCCATTCGGGAGTTTGAAAAATCGTTGCCATTGATTTGATCTTAACATTTTTTCTGCTGGGAAATCCAGTTTTTTTCTGCTATCATTTATTAAATGAAAAATAATATTAAAATTTTGGCAATCGAAACATCCTGTGACGAAACGGCGGCGGCGGTGATTTGCGTTGCAAAAAAAAGCAACAAGAAACAAGAAACAAATTCCAAACAAATCTCAAATCTTAAATCTCAAATTCCAAACAACAATATAGCAATACAACAATGTAACAATGACTTTCCGGTGGTTCTGTCGAGTGTTGTCAGCTCTTCAGTAAATTTGCATGCCAAAACCGGCGGAATTGTGCCCGAAGTCGCCAGTCGAGCGCAAATGGAGTGTATTTTGCCAGTTGTTATAGAGGCATTGTCAAAATCAAATGAAAAACTAATAACTAATAAAGAGAAGTTATTGAAAGGGATCACTCACATCGCGGTGACAAATGGGCCGGGTTTGATCGGTTCGCTTTTGGTTGGTTTTAATGCGGCCAAGACAATCGCATATGCTAAGAATTTACCGTTGATTCCGATAAATCACATTGAAGGACATATTTACTCGGCGTACGCTGAGTCAAATCCGAAATCCGAAACTCTAAATTCTAAACAAAACCAAAAAGCCGAATACCGAATGCAATTTCCCGTCCTTGCTTTAACGGTTTCTGGGGGACACACGTCGTTAACTTTAATGCACGATCATGGCAAATATCAGACATTGGGGGAAACTATTGACGATGCGGCGGGTGAAGCTTTTGATAAAGTCGCAAAACTTCTTGAGTTAGGATACCCGGGAGGACCGGCTGTTTCCCAGAAAGCCGCCGCTTTTCGGGGAAAATTTCCAATTTCCAAATCACAAACAAATCCCAAATTTCAAAATTCTAATAAATCTAACAGCTATCAAGCGACAGCTATTAAATTCCCTCGACCGCTTATTGACAAACCGAACTTTGATTTTTCATTTTCCGGACTAAAGACGGCGGTTTTGACCGAAGTAATAAAAAATGGCGTCAATGGTTTATATCGCAAAGAAGAAATTTGCTTTGCCTTTGAAGAAGCGGTGGTAGATGTGCTTTGCACAAAAACTGTTCGGGCAGCTAAAAAATATAAACCGAAAACGGTAATTTTGGCCGGCGGTGTGGCGGCAAACAAGCATCTGCGTGAAGAAATGCAAGTGCGGCTAGATGAAATTAATGTTAAATTTTTGATGCCGGAAATGTCATTTTGCGGCGACAATGCGGTAATGATTGGAATCGCCGCCTACTATCACATACTCAAGAGAGATATTTCCGAATTGTTCGAAACAACAGTCGATTCGAATTTAGAGCTAACATCGAGCTAGAAAATAAAAAAACGGATGCTGAGCGCATCCGGAGGACTTGGGAGTAATAGATTAGTCAGAGTCAGTCACTAAAACTTCTTTGCGCGCGTCGGCGCATCTTTTGAAACGATTAGGAAACATAAAATCATTTGCCGGGCATTTGCCATTGAATTGATATCTTCACCTTATGAGGCACAATAACTGCCGCAGATATGGCATTTCTTCTTGCAAAAGAGTTTCGTCAAATAATTCCGTAAAGTTTCGCTGCATCAATTTATTTATCCTTGCGCTAAATTGACGATCATGTTTTCGAGTTTTTCTGTAATATTTTTTCCATTGCTTTCTTGTCATTTTGATCACTCCTTTCAAGGATTAAGACAATTGCATCATTTTCTTTTTTTCAATGGTAAAATTGAGAGAAATTTGCTAAGCTTTGAATATAGTTATGAAAAAAACGTTTAAGAAAAATTGGCAACATAACACAAACACACTGATTTTTAACGCGGATAATATCAGATGAAAACATTTGGAAAAAATTGGCAACATGTAGAAAAAGAAGGCGAGCTTTATAATTACTGGGAATCATCCGGTTACTTTAAGCCGGAACAAAATTCAGACGGAAAGCCGTTTGTTATTGCTGTTCCGCCACCGAATGTTACCGGCAAGCTTCATATTGGTCACGCAATGTTTGCGACGCTTGAAGATTTAATGATTCGCTATCACCGCCTATTTGGCGATGCGGCTCTTTGGATTCCCGGTACCGATCACGCCGGAATTGCAACACAAAGCGTGGTTGATAAAAAATTGCGCAAAGATGGAGTCAACAAAAATCAACTTGGACGGGAGAAATTTGTCGCCGAAGTTTGGAGATGGAAAGAAGAATACGGTGGCAAAATTACTCAGCAACTGCGGGCACTTGGCTCATCTTGCGATTGGTCGCGGGAGAGATTTACCTTGGACGAGGGGCTTTCGGAAGCGGTTAGTCAAGCTTTTGTTCATCTTTACGAAAAAGATTTAATCTATCGCGGAGAGTATATTGTCAACTGGTGTCCAAAGTGCGGCACGGCAATTTCTGACGATGAAGTTGAACACGAAAGCCAAAAGGCCAAACTCTATTATTTTAAATATGATAAAAATTTTCCAATAACTATTGCCACCACTCGGCCGGAAACCAAATTTGGCGATACGGCTGTGGCGGTTAATCCGGCGGACAGTCGATATAAAAATTTTGTCAACCAAGAGTTCGAAATTGATCTCGATGGTGTAAAGCGAAAAATCAAAATTATTGCTGATCGGGCGGTTGACAAAGAATTCGGAACTGGCGCTGTTGGTGTAACACCAGCGCATTCAATGATTGATTGGAAAATGGCCGAGGATCACAATTTGGAAAAAATTAAAGTTATCGATGAACATGGGCGAATGACCGACACTACCGGCAAATATCAAGGGCTAAAAGTTTTAGAAGCGCGGGAAAAATTAGTCGAATTTCTGAGATTAAACGATCTTTTAGAGAAAGAGCAAGAGATTGAAAACAATTTGGCGATTTGCTATCGCTGTGGCGGGGCGATCGAACCACTGCCATCGCTTCAATGGTTTGTAAAAATGAAGCCGTTGGTAAAGAAAGCACGTGAAGCTGTGGAATCGGGTGAGATTAAAATCATTCCAAAACGGTTTGAAAAAGTCTATTTTCACTGGTTGGATAATATTCGCGACTGGTGCATTTCTCGACAACTCTGGTGGGGGCACCGTGTTCCCGTTTGGTACAAACGAGACGCGAATTTAAAATTAAAAATTGAAAATTTAAAATTATCAAAAGAAGACATTTTTGTTGGAGAAGATCTTCCAGAAGATATTGCTGATTGGGAGCAGGATCCGGATGTGCTTGACACTTGGTTTTCAAGTGCGCTCTGGCCGTTTTCGACGCTTGGTTGGCCGGACGAATCGGCAAGCGATTATCAGAAATTTTACCCGACAACAGTAATGGAAACCGGCTATGACATTTTGTTTTTTTGGGTCGCCAGAATGATAATGATGGGTTTAGAACTAACTGGCAAAATTCCATTTGAAACGGTTTATCTGCATGGTTTGGTTCGCGATGAACAAAACAGAAAGATGTCAAAATCGCTCGGCAATGTGCTCGATCCGCTGGATTTGATTGCAAAGTATGGAACTGACGCGCTGCGAATGGCCCTAATTGTCGGCTCAACGCCCGGTCAAGACCTTGCAGTCGGCGAGAGCAAAATTAAAGGTTATCGCAACTTTACCAACAAAATTTGGAACGCATCGCGTTTCGTGTCGCTGCGGGTAACCGAGGGCGATTTACAGAGTGGAGAACTGGGCGACGCAAGAATTACTGATTTAGATATCGATGAGAAACTGTTAACATCAGCAGATAAAAAAATACTCAATCAGCACGAAGAAATTAAAAAATCGGTAACCGCCCACATTGACAAATTCCAATTTTCACTAGCCGGCGAAGAGTTATATAAATATTTCTGGCATGAATTTTGTGATCAGTATATTGAGGAAGCAAAGAAACAATTGGAAGATAAAGAGAATAAAAAAGCTATAGAAAATACCAAAAAAATATTAATTAAAATACTCTCCGAGAGTCTAGTTATAATGCACCCATACTTGCCGTTTATAACCGAAGCCGTTTGGCAAGAATTACGAGAATTTACTCCCGATTTGGCTGAATCAATAATGATTAGTAACTGGCCAAAACAAATAACTTTAGAGATAACCAATGTTTAAAAACAGTAGCCATTTTGAAATGAACCCGAGTTTAGAAAATCATATATATTCGACGACAAAAGCAGAGATGAGAGATCTTCGTGAGCGTTCTTTCGAGTCGGATACCGAATACCAAGACGCAGGTGAAGTGCGAAAAAAAATTGGTGAATTTGAATTGGTTTTAAATTACCATCAAACAGAGTTGGAATTTACTGTCAAGGGTTTTGAAGATACTCCGATCTATGAAGTCGAGCAATTATATATTATTAATTCTATTTCGGGCGAAAAAGCTGGGTTAGATGATATTTTTAAAGATCCGCCGATAATTCTTTTTGCTCCGACCGCAATCAATCAAGCGTCTCTAAATTATGGAGAATTTTTATTAATCGCCGGAGACGTTCTGAATCCCTACAAAATTTTGACTATTTATCACGAAGCCGGGCATTTCCATTTTTCCATGTCTGACAAAGAGGTAAAAAACGATGAAATTTTTAGTCGTGCCACAGATCTAAGTGATATTCGCAAGAAAGTTCATTTTAAAGAGGAGATCTCCGTGGCTGAAGCTCTTAAATTGTTAGAAGATGAGGAAAGATCATGGGAATTTGCTCTGTCTCATTTTGAAAATTTTATCGGCGATAATAAATTGTTGTCAGAATCGGAAGTAAAAAATTTTATCCATAAATATTGTTTGGCTGGTTATTCAATTTTAGTTAAAAAAGCAGCAATGAAAACTGAAAAAGCCAGTGAGTTGATTTCGAAAACAGTCGAAGAAACTGAATCTTTCGTTGACGATTTGAATAAAATGGCGTAATTAAAAAAAACCGGCAGGGTGCTGCCGGAAAAGGTTAAAAAAGATTAAACTTCGGCTCCGCGAGCCAATTGGGCATAAAATTGTTCTTGCTGCTGATAATAATCAAGTGCTTCGGCGAAAAGTTCGTCGCATGGTTTGACGGTAATTGTTTCCGGATTGAAATACCAGTGAATTTTAGCCAAAATACCGCCACCGACAAACGGTTTGGGAAATTCGATGCCGGCGAGAATCATCTCCTTTATGCCGGCAGGTGTTTCATTACTGAAATTGATGCTTCCGTCATTATAGATATAAACCCTTCCGATTCTTGAAAATGATCGTTCACCAAAATTCCAAATGTCAAATTCTTTCTCCAATTTGCACATGATTTTCCTCCCTACTCCGAATTTTAAACAATCTAATCTTAGACAATTTTTGTTAATTTGGCAATAGCCAGCACGATTGACAAAAACCCAACCAAAGAATATTATTAAAATAATTGATAATTAAACAAAGGAGAAATATGGGATCAAACTGTTGTGGCTGTGCTCATCGTGATGATTGCGACGAGTCGGGAACACCGGGAAAAGCCGCCACCGGTAAATGCGAAGTTTGTGGTTGCGATCCGTGCGAGTGCGAGCCAAACGAATCAACTGAGGGAACATCAAAAGAAGAAACATCAGAAGAAAAATAGTTTGCAAATAATTCAAAATTCCCGTGCAAAAACGCGGGTTTTTTGATATTATCAAATAGTAAAAATCCAAAATTATTCGTTGTTCAGTATTAGTTTTTATCTATGATAATTGACACGCTAGCAAATTTTGCCACCGGAACAATCTCCCATCTCGGGTATTGGGGAGTTTTTTTCTTAATGGCGTTGGAATCAGCGTGCATTCCGATTCCGTCGGAGGTGATTATGCCATTTGCCGGTTTTTTGGTTTCTAGCGGCCAATTCGGATTTGTAGCGGTTGTAATTGTCGGTTCACTTGGTAACATGGCTGGATCATTTTTGGCTTTCTGGGCCGGTTATCGCGGCGGTCGGCCACTAATCGAAAAATATGGCAAATACATTTTGCTGTCGCAAAAAGATCTTGACTCATCGGATAAATTTTTCAAAAAATACGGCGACAGCACGGTTTTTTTTGCCCGACTTTTGCCAGTTGTTCGAACTTTTATCTCATTACCGGCGGGAATTTCTAAAATGAGTGTTAAAAAATTCAGCATCTACACACTGGCGGGAGTTATTCCTTTCACTGCCCTTTTGACTTGGGCCGGAGTAATTTTACGCCAAAATTGGGAAAACCTGCGAACATATTTTCACAGGTTCGATTTAATTATCGGATTGGCGATCATCTTGCTGACCATTTGGTATATTATCAGGCATTTAAAGAGGCGATAGGGCAAATTGCAAGTTAGCAAGTTGTAAGAGATAAGAAAACCAACTAAAAAAGAACCCAAGATCTTTTAACAGGTTCTTTTTTAGTTTCGATCAAAAATAGTTTTATCACTTAGCTCATGATGCGTCGGTGATTTATACAAACAGGTCACTGTCGCCTGCGGCGGCTTGTCCGACGGCTGGCGGTTGGTTGGAAGTGGCCAAAGTTGCCTCGGCTGAAGCACTGACCGGTGACGAT
>Ga0066650_10001018_pt1 | contig 10208 bp, 11 predicted proteins | sample CryGey092014_all_FD_59539 | JGI IMG/M metagenome (GOLD analysis project Ga0066650, IMG submission 59539) | Groundwater microbial communities from aquifer - Crystal Geyser CG23_combo_of_CG06-09_8/20/14_all | ecosystem: Environmental > Aquatic > Deep subsurface > Groundwater | place: USA: Utah...
GTTCCGCCCGCTGCCGCTGATCTTCCTGAATCCACAGGGCCGGGAGCCCGAAGGCCGGGTCCAGGGTGCGGATGCCCTGCACACTGCGATCTTCTTCATTCGGCCCCAGCGCCAGCAGATGCCTCGGCATCAGCTCCCCGTGCGCGATCATGTTGCCCTTGAGCAGCAGGCGGTATTCGGAGACTTTCAACTGCAGGTTGTCGCGCACGTGCAAAGCGGGCACCACGATGCCGAAATCCAGGGCCAACTGATGGCGGATAGACTTGATCCGGGTCAAAAGATCGCCGCCTTGCGAGTCATCCACCAAATAGATCAGGCCGTGCCCGACTTCCAGTTCGAGGGTATCCAGGAGCGGCGGCAGTTCGGTCCCCGGCGCCTTATCCGGTTCCGGCGCCGCCGCTTCCTGGGCCGCCTTCGCTTCCGCCGCGGCGGGACCCTGCTTGAGCAGGAGCAGCGCCGTGCCGACCAGCCCGGAACCGACCAACATCAGGGGCAGCATGGGGAACCCGGGAACGATACCCAGCACCCAGAGCATCCCCCCGGCGATGGCCAGCGGCCTCGGTTGCAGTTGAAACTGACGGCCGAACGCCCGTCCCATTCCCATATCGGTGGCCGCCCGGCTGACCAGGATACCGGTGGCCGAGGATATGATCAGGGCCGGGATCTGACTCACCAACCCGTCGCCGACGGTGAGCAGGGTGTAATTCTGGAGCGCCTCGGTCAGTTCCATGTCGTTTTGCAGCACACCGATGGCGAGCCCGCCGATGATGTTGATGAGGGTGATCAGGATACCGGCGACGGCATCACCGCGGACAAACTTGCTGACCCCGTCCATGGTCCCGTAGAAATCCGCTTCCTGGCGAATTTCGCCGCGGCGACGACGGGCTTCCCGCTCCTCGATCATGCCGGAATTGAGATCGGCGTCGATGGCCATCTGTTTTCCGGGCATGGCATCGAGGGTGAACCGGGCGGTCACCTCGGAAATGCGCTCGGTGCCCTTGGTGATCACCACGAAATTGACGATCACCAGGATCACGAAAATCACCAGCCCGATAACGTAGTTGCCGCCCACCACGAAATTGCCGAACGCGCCGATGATATGACCGGCGGCACTCATTCCTTCGTGACCCCGCATCAGGATCAGGCGGGTGCTGCTGACATTGAGGGCCAGCCGAAACAAGGTGGTGAGCAGCAGCAGGGACGGATAAATGGCGAAGTCCAGGGGGCGTTGCGCATAGATGGAGGAAAGCAGGGTGATCAGGGCGAACGAAATGTTGATCGCCAGCAGCACATCGAGGATGGCGCTGGGCAAGGGCAGCAGCATGACCGCGAGGATCGCCACGATCCCCACGCCCACCAGGGCGTCGGCATCACTGAGCTGTTTCAATCTCGGTAAGAGGAGAGCTTTCGCCTGGACCGCCATCAGTTTTTCCCAATCATTGCCGAGCGCCCATGAGTTCGAAATCAACCAACCGATCGTCCTTTCTGCTGATAGATGTAGGCCAGCACCCTGGCGACCGCCTTGTACAGGGCGGCGGGGATGACATCGCCGACATTGACCTGCTTATACAAAGCCCGTGCCAAGGCCGGGTTCCGGACCACCGGGATGCCATGCTCCCGGGCCACCTTGATCACATTGCGCGCGATCCGATTCATGCCCTTGGCCAGCACCCGCGGGGCTTCCATTCCCGGCTTGTATTCCAGGGCCACCGCGAAGTGGGTCGGGTTGGTGATCACCACCTGGGCCTTCGGCACCGCCGCCATCATCCGCCGGCGGGCCAACGCCATCTGAATCGAACGAATCTTTGACTTGACCTTGGGATCGCCTTCCGCCTGTTTGCTTTCTTCCTTTGTTTCCTGCTTGGTCATCCGTAGGTCTTTCCGGTGCTGCCAGCGTTGATAGGCAAAATCGAGCGCGCATACCGGCAGCATCCACACACACACCATCAGCACCAGCTTGATCGCAAGAGCACCGATTGAATGCAACAGAGCGTCCAGGTCCTGATCCACCAGCAGAACAAAGACCTCGCTGTTGGCCGCCATCACCCGGTAGACGGCGAAACAGATGATGGTGAGTTCGAGCAGGTTCTTGAGCAATTGGCTGAGCGAGCGGAGCGAAAAAAAACGAGCAAAACCCTTAATGAAATTGAGCTTATCCAGCTTTGGCTGGATCGCTTCCGTGGAGATGGTGAAACCCTTCATCTGGATCAGGTTCGTCAGTACTCCGACCAGAAGGATGGTCAGGCAAAACGGCCCCATCATCATGACCATGTGATAGCCGGTGTCGTAAAGCAGCCTGGCATCGAAGGGCGAATCATCGCCGCGGCTGAAACCGCCGCCCCAGGTTTCCACGACCAGTTGCTGAAAGTGGCTGTAGATCTGCCGACAGGTGAGCATGCTCAGGGCGAGGGATGCGCACAGGACCACCAGGGTATTGGTTTCCCGACTGAGCGCCACCTGGCCCTTCTTGCGGGCTTCGCTCAACCGCTTGCCGGTTGCTTTTTCGGTCTTTTCCTGAGCCCCTGCCATCGCTTCAACTCCTCAAAATCACCGCTTCGCTGAAAATCCCGGCACCGGCACCGGGAACCAGGAATCGTTCGACGGGTCAGTTTTTTGGCTTCGACTGACAATAAGTGTCATTTGAGCAGCCCAAAGATGAATCCGAAAACCTCCCGAGAGCATTGTTCGATCGCGCCTCCCCAGGCCAGGAAAGAAACCCCGGTAAAGAAGAAGCCGATCATCAAGGTGAGCGGAAAGCCGGCGATGAGCACATTGATCTGGGGCGCGAATTTGGCCGTCAGCCCCATCCCCAGTTGGGTAAGCAGGATCGCCACAATGATCGGCGCCGCAACCTTCACCCCGACGATGAAGAGCTTCCCGGAAAGTTCCAGGACCGGCTGATAGAGCACGGTATCCAGGCGGAAGCTGCCGATCGGAATGATCAGGAAGCTCTCCACCACCGCCTTGATCAGCAGTCGGTGACCACCGGCGGCAAACAGCACCAGCAGCACCAGCATATTGAAGAAAGCACCGATAATGGATTCCTGGTGGCCGCTCGAGGGGTCCATCACCTGGGCCATGGCGATTCCCATCTGGAACCCGATCAGTTGCCCCGCCAGCTGGAAGGCCCCGAACAGGACCTGCAGGGCAAACGCAAACAGTCCCGCCAGGATCAGTTCGCCGCAAAGGATCCAGGCGAAGGTGCCAAGATTGAGCAGCGGCAGCGGTTGCACCTTGGCCGCCACCAGCGGGTAGAACACGACCGCCAGGGCCAGGATGGTGGCCACCTTGATGGGGGCCGGGTACTTGGCGGCGCGAAACAGAGGCAGCATGAACAGCACCAGGCTCAGCCGCAACACGATGGCCAGTAGAATACCCAACTCAGAGAGGTGGACGGTGATGGGCAACATAGAGGGCTAACTCCTGCGCGCGCCGGCCGCCCAGTCTCCCTCTGGATGCCTGGCTGGGTCCGCCGATTCCCGGTCGAATGCACCGGCGCCACGTGCCGAGGGGCGATCCGGTCGCAGCGTCCTGGAGCGGCCCGGTTACTCGATCCAGTGAGGGAAATTGGTGAAGATCTCAACGGTCAATCCGACCATCTGATCCATCATCCAGGCGCCCAGAAAGAGCATCGCCAAGAAGGTCGCCACGATTTTGGGAACGAAGGTGATGGTCATTTCCTGAATCTGGGTAACGGCCTGGAATAGGCTGATCACCACCCCCACCACCAGGCTGATGAGCAGCACCGGGAGACTCACCAGCAGCGTGGTTTCGATCGCCTGACGGGCGATACCCATGATGAATTCAGTCGACATGACTAGGCCTCAATGAAAGCTTTTCACCAGCGAGCCGATGAGCAGACTCCAGCCGTCCACCAGCACGAACAGCATGAGTTTGAAGGGCAGTGAAATCATCACCGGCGGCAGCATCATCATGCCCATTGAGAGCAAGATACTGGACACCACCATGTCGAGGACAATGAAGGGGATATAGAGCAGAAAGCCGATTTCGAAAGCGGTGGTGAGTTCACTGATGACGAAAGCCGGAATCACCGTGACCAACGACAGGGATTCGGCATTTTTCGGCTTATCGTCGGCGGCCAGGGAAATGAACAGGGCCAGGTCCTTTTTCCGGGTCTGTTTGAGCATGAACGCCTTGAGCGGTTCCGCGGCCCGGTTGATGAATTCCTCCCCGGAAATGCTTTGTTCCTGGTACGGCACAATGGCCTGCTGGTAGATTTTCCGCCCCACCGGCTGCATCACGAAGAAGGTCAAGAACAGGGCCAGCCCGATCAGCAGTTGGGTGGGCGGCGACTGCTGGGTGCCGAGGGCCTGCCGCATCATCGAAAAAACCACCATGATGCGGGTGAAACAGGTGGTCAGGATGACGATCGAGGGGGCCAGGGACAGCACCGTGAGAACGGCCAGGATCTTGAGCAGGCCGGACACCTGTCCGGGTCCCTCAAGGCCGTCGAGATTGAGGGTGAGGGCGGGGAGATCGATGTTTTGCGCCCAAGCGAAGCGGGCGGCGCCGAGAATCACGATAATGGTCAGGGCCGACGGCAGGAAGCCGGATCCACGCCGATCCGGACGCGAACCGCCTTGGTGCCGCGACCGTATCGGCCTTGGTGCATCGGACCTGGCGGCGGGCGCGGCATGGGGCAACGATGCCGAGAGGGAAACGGCCCTGAAGCCGTGCTGCGCGTATTGGGATTTCACTGTGGATCCGTCCCGTCCGGCTGGGTCAGGGTTCGATCCAGACCATCCAACCGGCCCAGCCGATGGATCCCTTGCGGGGAGGTCCCGATCAGGAAATAGTGTTCCTCGACCTTGATCACCATGAGCTGACACTTGGGCTGGAGCGGTCGTCTGGCGATAATCTCGATCAGATTGGAAGCGCCGTTGACCCGGCCCAGGTAGCCGCTGCGCTTGAGGCCGTAAACAATCAGAAAGAGGCATGCCAACACCAATCCCAACGCACCCAGAACCCGGATCGACAGCCCTGCCAGTTCCATCGCCCAACTCACTCACTCGATCCGGCCGCCAATGCCGGATCATGCCAGTTGTTTGACCCGTTCCAGCGGGCTGATGATGTCGGTGATCCGGACCCCGAATTTTTCGTTGACCACCACCACCTCGCCGCGCGCCACCAGACGCCCGTTGACCAGAACTTCAAGCGGTTCACCGGCCAGTTTGTTGAGTTCGACCACGGAACCCTGACCCAATTGCAGCAGGTCATTGAGAATCATCGTGGCGCGTCCCAGTTCCACGGAGAGTTCCAACGGGATATCGAGAATGAAATCCATCTCCCTGGAGACCCCGTTTTTTTTCGGTTCGGACCCGGAAAATTCGGGGAATTGAGCGGCGCCCACCATCTCATCCGGAGTAACTTGGTGGACCTGGTTCTTGTCCATGTTTTCCACAGCCATGAGTGCACCTCAAAGACGAATCAAAGTTGCGGCGATCCAGCCACATCGAGGATCTGAACCGCCCGATTGCCGCGTGTTTTTCCCGGGTGTGCCGTGAATTTGGGAATCCCCTGGACCATCATGGTGACCGGCTTTTTCATTTCCTTATCGAGCACCACCACGTCTCCCACATCCAGATGCAGAAGTTCCTGGGCACTGATGGAGGTGCGTCCCAGTTCCACGCTCAAGCCCACACCGACCTCGAACAGGCGCGCCTTCAATCGCGAGATCCAGGCCTGATCGATTTCCAATTGATCGCTCTGATAGCTGGCATTGAGCACGGGACGGATGGGTTCGATGGTGGAATAGGGAACGCACAGGATGATTTCCCCGATCACCTGTTCCAGTTCCAGTTCATAGTGGATCACGATCACCAGATCGGAAGGCGGAACAATGCCGGCGAACTGCGGGTTCATCTCGGAGCGGACGAACTCGAAATCCACCTTCACCGCCGGGTTCCATGCTCCATGCAGGTCCTTCAGAGCCGATTGCAGGATCCTGCGAATGATGCGGCCTTCGATGGCGGTGAATTCCCGGCCTTCGATCTTGTAGTGGCTTTTCCCGGAACCGCCGAAAAAACAGTCCATGAGATTGAAAATGAGGCGGCTTTCGATCACCAGCAGCAGGTTGCCCCGCAGCGGATTCATCCGAATGATGTGGAGACTGGTGGGCACCGGCAGGGTGCGAATGAATTCACCGAATTTGATCATCTCCTTCTGGCTCACGGTGACGTCGAGCATCTTTCGCAGCATGCCGGAAAGCGTGAGGCGGTAGATGCGGGCAAAGCGGTCGTTGATCATCTCCAGGGTGGGCATCCGCCCGCGGATGATTCGATCCTGGTTGGTGAGGTCGAATTTCTGGATATGATCTTCGTTGCCGACCGCGGGTTCCGATTCGGTTTCAATGTCACCGCCGGAGATCCCGTTGAGCAGCGCATCCACTTCATCTTGGGAGAGTACTTTTTCCATCGTCGGCCATTCGCCCAGCTACTGGATCAAGAATTCGGTCACGTAAATATTGGTGACTCCGCCGTTTTTCAGCGCCTGGTTGATCCGGTTCATGATCTCGCGCTTCAGCGTCATCTTGCCGGTCGGCAGCGTCACGTCATCCACTTCCAGACTGGACAGGTACATGAGGATGGCATCGCGGATCTGAAAGCTCTTCTCGGTGATCTCGGTGGCGATTTCCGCGGCGCTCACTTCCAATTTGATGCTGGCCTTGAGATAGCGCTTACCGCCGGGATCGGCCAGGTTCACCAGGAACGGATCCAGTTCATGGAACACTTTCTTCTCCACCAAAGCCGCTTCCTTCTTGGGCTCCTTATCGCCGCTCAAGAAGAACTTCCATCCGGCAAAACCGCCACCCGCCAGCACCACCACCAATCCACCGATGATTATTAGTTTTTTCATGGTCCATCAGGCTCCCTGGAGTTCCCGCCGGAAGGTTTCACCGGCCCCTTGAGTTCCCCGTTCCGGTCCCCCTCCCGCATGAACTTCCGTTAGTCAAAACGGCTGTGGCGCGATTTCGGGGCCACGAAGGAGTGCAGTTTCTGCTCGATGATGCGCGGGTTTTCACCGTTGGCGATGGCCACCACCCCGCTGATGGCGATGTCTTTCACCAGGGTTTCTTCCTTGCTGCGCCCGCTGAGCTTCCCTGCCATCGGGATACACAGCAGGTTGGCCCCGACCGAGCCATAGAAGGTGGTCAGCAGGGCCACCGCCATGGCCGGACCGATACTGCTGGGATCCGACATGTTTTGCAGCATCTGGACCAGGCCGATCAGGGTCCCGATCATTCCCATGGCCGGGAAGAAATTGGCCATGGTATTCAGGATTTCCGCTCCGGATTGGTGCCGATCATTGAGATAGTCCACTTCGGTTTCCAGCACGTTGCGGATCTCGTTCGGGTCCATCCCGTCGATGGCCAACTGCAACCCGGTCTTGATGAATGGGTCAGTGACTTCGACCAGTTGCCCTTCCAACGCCAACAGCCCTTCCTTGCGCGCTTTGTCCGACAGGTCCATGAATTGATTGATGGTCTGTTCGGTACTGAAGACCTTAACGAAAAAGACGTGTTTCACCACGCCGATCATGGAAATGACTTCTTTCAGCGAATGCCTGATCATGGTGGCCCCGATGGTACCGCCGATCACGATCAGGACCGAAGCCGGATCAACAAACATCAGCGGGCTCCCGCCCAATACGATCGCAGCCATCACCAGGCCGAAAGCGAGAACAATACCGATAACGGACGCCAGATCCATGGGAGCATCTTACCTCGTTGCAAAAGGTCCCCAGCCAAAAGGTCGCGTCAAAGCCTCACACTCTCGCCGCTTGAGGTAAGCAATGAACATGCCATATATCCCCGCCGCGGTGAGGCTGACTCGGGGCAACGAGCGGGTCCGGCAATCGTCAAATTGATGACGACAAAAAACTGCCCGCGCGCCTTTCAGCGCAACGGGCAGCCGTGATTTGACCAGATCGAACAGGTCAAACAATCATCTCAGCCCCAGCGTCCCAGCTTACCGGACCAGGGAGTTTATGGTATCGAACATTTCCTTGCCGACCGTGATGGACTTGGTGTTGGCTGTGAAATCCGCCTGATATATCACCATGTTCACCAGTTCCCTAGTCATGTCGACGTTGGAGTTTTCCAGGCTTCGCGCCATAATTTTCCCATTGCCGTCAGCCCCGGCGGTACCGTCTATGGGATTCCCCGAATAGGGTCCCTGGACGTAGAGGTTGCCGCCCTGGCGAACCAATCCTTCCTGGTCCGGGAAGGTGGACACTCTGAATTCGTCGATCTGCACCGGCTCGCTCCCGTCGACCGGCATGCCGTAGATCTTGCCGTCCGCTTCGACATAGTAGTCGCTGTAAGCCGGGTTGGCTGCATCCGTTTCGATCTGAATGACCGTGCCGTCGTAACCGACCGCTTGGTAGCCCTGGGAATTCACCAGGAACCCGTTTTCATCCACATGCAGAGAGCCGTCGCGGGTGTAGTACTGGGCCGCGCCGGCGACCGAGGTGATCCCATCCGTCGCGGTTCCCGGCGGCACCATCACGAGGTAGCCGTCGCCGTTGAGCGCCACGTCGGCCCAGTTGGAAGTCGACATGACCGGCCCCTGAGTGAAATCGCTCCGCATGGCCAACAAGGTGGTGCCGGTACCGGCCCGGTTGGCCGTGCCGGCAAGGGTCGAGTAGGAAGCACCGACCAGATCGGCGAACAGGACCTCATTGGCCTTGTAGCCGATGGTGTTGACGTTGGCAACGTTGTCGCTCACCACTGAAATCGCCTTGGTGAAGCTGTCCATCCCGCTGGCTGCCGTGTACATCGTGCTGGTAATACTCATGGTGATCTCCTTTCACATGCATGGTGCCGAAAGCCTACCGGCTTACGCGCTGGTTTCTCGTGTTTTGGTGGCTCAGAACAGCGTCAACGCCAAGCCGCCAAGAGCCAGCAAGTTCTCCGTCGTCAACTGTTTGGCCAGATCTTCCGCGCTGCTCACCTCCGTGATGCTGTCAGACGGCTCTTCGACCGCTGGATTGTGGACTTCCTGAACCGATCCGATGGGCAGGCTGACTCCTTCCGGGCCGTCCAGGACCAGATAGGGCATTCCGTCCACCACCCGGAAGGCGTAACCCGTGCCGGATACGGTTGTCTCCACATCCTGCTCCTGTCCATCTTGGTCCACCGCCTTCACTTCCACTCGATAAGAGCCGTTGCCGGCCGCTTCGCCGGCATCGTTCATCCCATCCCATTGTACCTGGTAGGTCCCGGCTTCCTGGACTCCCATGGCCATGGTGCGGACCACCTGGTCGTTCTGGTCATGGATGGTCACGGTCACATCGGAAGGATCCGTGAGTTCATAAGAAGATTTTGAGGTGACGCCATCGGTCAGCTGAATCTGATCACTTGCTCCAATCACCTCCTTGCCAATCGTCTCCAGCATCTGGGCGTTGTTGATCGATCCCAGATAGGCCTGAACCTGGAGCGTCTGATCGTTGAGGTTGCTCAGCTCCTGAACCGTGCTGAACTGGGCCAGCTGTGACGCCAGTTCATAGGATTCCATTGGATTCATGGGGTCTTGATACTGGAGCTGGGTGGTGAACAGAACCAGAAAGTCATCCTGGTCCAGGGTGCTGGACGAATAGACCCCGGATTTTGGGGCCTGGGTGCCGGCGGTTGCGGTTGCTCCCTCGACAGCGATGTCCGACATGGCGATCTCCTTGCTAAACAATCAGGTTGACCAGTTGGTCCGGTGCATATTGTTGCTGAATGATGACGGATTCGCTCAGGCCCGCGGGCCCTCCGGCTTCGCTTCCGCCCCGACCGTACCTTGCGGCGATCGCCGCAAGTTCAGACCTGGCATGGCCGCTCGCGTTGGGATTTGATTGACCGCCCAGGTCGACCGAAAACCCGCTCAAGCTGAAACCCTGCTGTTCCATCTGCTGCCTCAGCGCTGGAGCGTTCTGAAGCAGGATCTGACGAGTGCTTTCATTATCCGCGGTGATGCTTGCCGTGACCATATTGTGCTTGGTACGCAGCCGCAGCACCAGGGTACCAAGGTTCTCCGGCTCCAGCCGCAGTACCAGCTGATTGACCGGCTGCTGCTGTAGGCTCTTGAATTGCCGCGCGAGCTGACTTGGCCAGGCGTCATCGGTAAAAGCCAGGCGTGGGCTTTCCCCGGTCGCCCCCGACGGCGTTCCTGAATCGCTCGCCGTTCCCAGTTGAATGCCGAGTT
>Ga0066650_10001020_pt1 | contig 10208 bp, 12 predicted proteins | sample CryGey092014_all_FD_59539 | JGI IMG/M metagenome (GOLD analysis project Ga0066650, IMG submission 59539) | Groundwater microbial communities from aquifer - Crystal Geyser CG23_combo_of_CG06-09_8/20/14_all | ecosystem: Environmental > Aquatic > Deep subsurface > Groundwater | place: USA: Utah...
AAGCCCAGCGCTTGAGCGGCGAGAGTTTTTTCCGGGTAGACACGGCTAGCTTCTGGCAAAACCATAATTCCTTGAATTTTCATTGCCGCGATTTTATCGCCTTCTTCTTCAGTTAGGCCGTGTTTGAGTAATTTATATTGTTTATCGTTATTGATTGAAGCGAAAATTTCATTTTTGGGAATGTCGATAATTGGTGCAAGTTCTTCTGCGGCTTGGTCGGGATTTTTAATATTTTGTGGTACAGCAAGAACTTGGTAATATTGGGTGTTTGTGGCCAAAGGGAACATATCTGAAGCATAAATTTTCCCTCGCCCAGCTGGGAGTTCTTTTTTGAGAATATATTGATTTTCCGCTGAGGCGGCATAAGCTTCGTGTTCTATTACCTGCTTTTGAAAAAGCCTAAATGTCAAAATAGCCGCCACTACGACAATTAGGCCGAAAGCCAGACTTAGCCTTTTACTAATCAGCGTGCTCTGCATATTAACCATAATTGTTGTTATTGTTCGAGGTTAAGACGCTCCGCATTACTTTTTATTTCATTCAAAGATTTAAGTCGGGCTGATTCTACCTCCAATTGTTTGACATCAGTTTGGGCTTTGTTTTTTTGATCTTCGAGATCCATCACTTTATATTTCAAAGTCGATGCTTGAGAGCTTTGAGCCAAATAAAATAAGGCGGCGATCGCAATTAAAATTACCGTGACAAATTTTAATGAAACAGGTCCGAGCCTGATTTCACTATTAATTGTTCTTTTCCGATACGGTGAGTGCCAAGTATTGGCGCGAGTAATAAGCATTAACCCTCCTTGAGATATTGTTATTTTTTTCTTACTGCTCTTAATTTAGCTGATCTGGCGCGCGGATTATCATCTATTTCTTTTTCGGACGGGATCACTGGCTTCGGGGTTAAAATTTCTAAGCTCTGATTTTCCCGGAAAAAATGCTTCACAATCCTATCTTCAAGCGAGTGAAACGAGATAACGACTATTCTCCCGCCTGGAGAGAGTATTTGAAGGGCTTGTTTTAGGCCATTTTCGAGCGCTAACAGCTCATCATTGACCGCAATTCTTAAAGCTTGAAAGGTTAGCGTCGCAAAATGCATCTTCCTTTTGTTTCTCTCGCGGAGATGGATGGCTTTCTCGATAACCTTAACTAATTCTCCTGTTGTTCGAATCGGCCGAGCCTGACGGGCAGCGACAATTTCTCGAGCAATTGCCGCGGCCATTGGTTCTTCGCCATATTGCCAGATGATTTGTCTAATTCTTTCGGCTGGCCATCGATTGATAATCTTTTCCGCTGTCTCCTTAATATTCGGCGACATTCTCATATCAAGAGGGTTATTTTGCTGAAAAGAAAAACCGCGGCCTGAAGAAAGTTGATAGCTTGAAGTGCCTAAATCGAATAAAATCCCGAAAATTTCTGAAACTGGCCATTTTCTGATTAAAAGACCTATTTCATCAAAATTACTATTGATGAAAGTAATTCGATCGCTGTGGTTTTTAAGGTTCTTTTTTGCTTCTTCAATTGCCACTGGATCTTGATCAATGGCCAGAAGCTTTCCTTTGGGCGAAGTTTTTTCCAAGATCAGTTTCGCGTGGCCACCAAATCCAACCGTGGCATCAATGAAGGTTTGATTCTTTCGGGGGGCTAAATACTTAATTACTTCCCTCCTTAGCACAGGTACATGCGGTTGCATGTTTTTCATGTTGCCTCCAACACAGGGAAGAAAAGATTAGCAGCCAGTGCCCCTCCTTAATTCGCCCAACGAATCTCGCGATTCGTCGAGCAATTTACCCAATTTTGTTTTGCCCCACCTCGGCCCGAATTGTGGGACGCGTAGGGCCGGAAAAATATATTCTTTGCAGCCATTCTTTGTTTTATCTGGGTGCTAATCAAACAAAATAATCCTTACACTCCCAGATCCATCATGTGGCGGGAAATCTCATCGGTTTGTTTTTCAGTCGATTCTTTGAAAGCCTGCCACTTTTGGCTATTCCAGATTTCCAAACGGCTATATAGACCAGCGATAACGGCCTGATTCTTTAAAGATGCATATTCCTTTAAATAACCAGGAATTAACGCCCGTCCTTGGGAATCGAATTCCACCTCCATGGCACCAGCCAGCATTAACCTCGAGAAAGCCCGTGATTTAGGGTCGGAAATTGGTAAAGCTCCAAGTTTTCCGGCGAGATTTTCCCATTCTTTCTTGGTAAAAACCCAGAGACAATTATCTAATCCTCTCGTAATGACCGCGCCACTGCCAAGCTCTTTCCGTAATTTTACCGGAATGGCCATCCTTCCTTTTTGATCGATTGAATGGGTATATTCGCCTATGAACATGCATTTTATCCACTACTTTTCTTAATTTTCCCCACATTTATCCACAATTAGCCACTTTGAGTCCATAATAAAACACCTTGATACACGTGTCAACATTTTGTCAATAGCTATAACCCATGCCTGCCCCGCAGACGACGCACTGCAATAACAGGACGTAGGACCCAACCGGCAGGTTGGTATGCTTTTGCAGTAAGGAGTTATACGGGGTCAACACCTAAATACCTCAACCTGTTAACCAGGAAGTTCTAGATAGAACTGTGGATAATTAATCCTTATATATAGAAAGCGGGGAGGTAGGGACGAGAGCCCCTACCTCCCCGGAAGTCGGACATGGGCGCGGATACGCCCGATGTCGGTATAGTCAAAACCAAGGAGGCCGTCCGTAAAGCGGTAGGTTTGCCCTGATGTCGCCTCTGGTGAAGCTTGCCCCCACCACTTGGGGCCTTAGCGAATGCTAAGCTAGCGGTTCTGCTGGTGAATCTCTTGGGGGAACATCACGGACAGCCTCCTAATTTTATTTTAGGAGGACAATGCGAGTTTGTCAAATAAAAAATTTTCGAGTTCTTTTATATGGTTATTTTAAGAGGCTGAATGCCTCGAAGCTTGTTTCGAGGATGAAAGCCTATTTAAAACAAACTTGCCCGCAGGGATACTTCGCAGTTTGCTGCGAAGTAGTTTATTTTAGAGCCAAAACACCAAGAAAAACAATCGTAATAATGGCAAGAATAAGAGTTGTTTGCAAAAGTAGTTTTATCGCTTCTTTTTTAGAGCCATCAAGATATAACATAAGTGGTTTGCCGATAACTAATGTTCCGACCACCAAAGCAGATAAGGTCATCAAAAGCAAAATCCCTACCCCGCTAAGTACATTCTGATCTTGGCCGAAAATTTTATTACCATAAGTCATGAGTAATGCCACAAGCGCTATATAGATCGCCGTGCCAATGCTGTTTAAGATTGCCGTTTTGAGTGAATTTTTTCCGCCAGAGGCGGATTTCTCTTCGTTCAACATTTTTTTCTCTTTATAATCCCCTCACAGTATTGAGGGGTTTAGCCTTCTTAAAAACTCCCTAATTTCCTTTACCCTGTTAAATACGACTTGAGCCTATTTTTTAAAAACATTTTGCCTAAATATGTTTTAAGATACTTTTCCCTATGGGTTGCGTCCTTTTGATCCAAACATGCTTCATAATACACCAGTTTTAACGGTCTTCTATCTCTTGTAGAAGATATAATACCATTTTGATGCTGCTCAAGTCGTAACTTTAAATTCTTTGTATATCCAGTATAAAATTTATTATCCTTCTTAGAGATTAACACGTAAGTGTAAAACACGGCTTTATTTAAAGTTATTTAACAGGGTGAACAAATAATTTTTTAATTCTTTTATTTCAACTCGCTCTTGTTTCATGGTATCGCGGTCACGGACAGTGACTTTACCGTCTTCTTCGAAATCTATCGTAATACAATAAGGCGTGCCGATTTCATCTTGTCGGCGGTAACGACGACCGATACTCCCAGATTCATCGAATTCGATCTCTCCCCAGCACGTTTTAAGGTCTTTATATATTTCCTGCGCCTTCTCCGATAGCTTTTTGACCAACGGCAAGACCGCAACTTTTACGGGTGCGAGTTTTGGATCTAAGTGTAAAACAATTTCATTGCCCTCTTCTTCTTTTGACTCTCCTCTTCCGCCAGAAACTTCCTCAAATGCGTCGCAAATTACTGCCAGCATCAACCGCTCAATTCCCAAGGTTGGCTCGATTACATAGGGTATATATTTTTCTTTAGTTTCCTCATCGAAGTATGATAAATCCTTTCCCGACGAATCCTGATGAGCCTTCAAATCAAAATCGGTCCGATTGGCCACACCAGCCAATTCTTTTTTACCGAAAGGAAAATCATATAAAATATCAACTGTTCTTTTAGAATAATGAGCCAATGATTCTTTCGCATGCTCGTGATGTTCGACTGAATCTTTTTCGATGCCACAAGATAAAACAAATTCTTCCCAATTTTTTAACCAGTCTTCAAAAGATTTTTCGTCGTCGCCTTTTTTGACAAAATATTCGATCTCGGCAATCTCGAATTCACGCACGCGATAAAGAAAGTCTTTAGTATTAATTTCGTTGCGGAATGATTTGCCGATTTGGGCAATGCCGAAAGGAATTTTCTTGCGCGAAACCTCCATCACTTGCTTAAAATCCGTAAACATTCCTTGCGCTGTTTCCGGCCGGAGATAGGTTAAAGATTTCTCTTCCTCGATAACCCCAACGTGCGTCTTAAACATCGGGTTAAACTGTTTCGCCTCGGTTAGCTCATGTTCGCCACCCGAAGGACATTTTTCTTCTGGTAGATCATCGGCTTTAAATCTTAAATGGCATTTTTTGCATTCGACCAGCTCATCGACAAAATCTTTTTCATGTCCGCTTGCCTGCCAGACTTGGCGGTTCATCAAAATCGCCGACTCGAGGCCAACGATATCGTCGCGGTCTTCAACAAACTTTTTCCACCAGAGTTTTTTGATGTTATTTTTGAGCGCCACGCCATACGGTCCAAAATCATAAATACCCGATAATCCACCGTAGATTTCACTCCCGGGCATCACAAAACCACGCCTTTTTGCCCAAGAAACTATCTTTTCCAATTTGTCAGCATTCTTTTCCATCAGAGCTCCTATTTAAAATATATCAGATAATTTCTAAAAATCATAGAACAAACCTTCTAGACTTAAATTCTTGCTGATAGTTGTGCTTAATATAATTATCCAAAAGATTGGTGATTTCTTCAATATTTTTTTTAGTTAATTTCAATTTCTCAATAATCCTCACGTCGTTTTTTAAAAAAATTCTCATCACCTTAATCGTTTCATCTGACACATTGATGCCATACTTTGCGCAACTTTTACACGCGAGTCCACCACCTTCCAAATCAAACCGACTACCGCCCGGTTCAATTTTCTTCGAGCAATGAACGCATTTAAATAATTCTGGCTGGTAACCAACCGCTGAAAGAAAATTTATTTCGAAATAGGGTAAAACCAAATCGTCCGGTAATGTGTTTATTTTTTCTAAAACTTGGGTTAAAAGCTCAAATACTTCTGGATGGCTTTGGCGCTCCTCTGTCAATTTATCGATCACCTCGCCAATGTAAAAACTAGAGTTGACAGACTTTAAGTTGTTGCGGATTTTAAAAAAACAATTAATGATTTCCGCTTCAGTCACTATATCTAAATTTCTTCCTTCGGCTAAACAGAAATTTGTCAAACAAAAAGGTTCAAGATTGCCAGCAAGTTTTGATTGTTGTCTTCTCGCGCCTTTAGCAATTGCTCTTACTTTGCCGAAGCGCTCGGTAAAGATAGTCAGCAACCGATCTGCTTCCCCAAAATTAGATCTTCTTATTATAATGCCCCGAGTTTTGTAATTAGCCATATTGAATTTTTTTCTTCATCGCTTCTTCGGCTGCTTTTAGATCTTCAGCAGTGTTAATTCCGATCCATTGGCGAGCATCAATTTTATAGGCATTTACCTTCTGATGTTCGCCTCTTGCTATCTCAATTAGATCGGTTAGATAATATTCGCCGACTTTATTCTTCTTTACTTTCTTGAGCGCGCTCCAAAGAAAATCGGCACGGAAAACATAGCAGCCGGTATTAATTTCCTTTATTTTCTTTTGTTCATTAGTCGCCAGTTTTTCTTCAACAATTTCCGCGACAGAACCGTCTTGATTACGGATAATTCGGCCTAAACCGGATGGACTCTTCGGCTCTACTGTCAATAAAGTAATCGCCGGCTGTTTTTTAAGATGATCGTTGACGAGATTTATAATTGTCTTCGGATCATAGAAAGCACTATCGTCACCATAAACTGATAATATATTTTTGGTGTTTTTATTAACAAAAGGTTCTGCCATTTTAACGGCATCAGCTGTGCCTAATTGTTCCGGCTGATTGGCATAAATCACTTGATCTTTTAGATGGTCTTTTATCTTCTGGGCCTGAAAGCCAACAATTAACACTGGTTTTTGGAAACCGGCTTTTTTTAAATTTTCCAAAGAATAATCGATCATCGGCTTACCAGCGATTTCTAACATTACTTTGGGTGAATCTGCACAATTAAGTCTAGTTCCCTTTCCTCCAGCCAAAACAATTGCTTGCAGCGCATCCATATTGTTCATCTTGCTCCTTACTTTTGACATATATGACAAAAGAATGTTCCCCGGCCACCGATTTGCATTTTTTTGACCTCATGGCCTTTGGGATCTTTTTTTTGGCTGTAAACGGCGGCCACTTCCATATATTTTCCCCGCTTCCCTTCTATATTAACATATGTATTCTCCGATGATCCGCCGCTTTTCAAGCCCAGCTTGATTACCTTTTCAATCGCCGATTTAAGTTTGTTGATTTCTTGAAGAGATAGCGATTTAGCCGACCTCGTCGGTAAGATTCCTGCCCAATACAAAGCGTCGTTGGTATAGATATTGCCAAGCCCTGCGATTTTTTGTTGATCCATCAAAACTAATTTTATCGGTTTGGCAGTCTTGAAAAAAATGTCTTTAAGATATTCGACCGTGAATTTTTCCGATCCAGGCTCGGGTCCAAATTTGTCTGGTCCTAATATTTTTTCCATCTCCGATGTTTTGACTACTCGATTCCAGCCAAATTTGCGCAAATCATTAAAAAAGAGATGCGAGCCATCGGTCAATTCGTAGATGATGTGGGTATGGGCGTGCGGTAGCGGCTGATCGTAAACCCGCTGAAAATGCCCTCCAGAGGCAACGATTTTCTCCCCTTTAGGCACATGGACAAGCTGGCCCGTCAGTTTAAGGTGGATCAAAATCGAATAGCCATTATCTAAAACAATTTCTAAAATTTTGGCCACCCGTTTTGCATTTTGAATTTTAGCGCCTATTATATCATTTTTCGCGCCAATGAAAAGTTTCGGGACGCGAATTTCAACCGCTTTAATTTTTTTCCCTTTAAGTTTCTCGATAACTCCGAGGCGGATTGTTTCGACCTCTGGTAATTCTGGCATATTATTCTTAAAACAAGCTTGCTTGTTGTGGTTCCCCAAAATCACGACCGCTAAAAATCTTTACTTTGCCATAGACCCCATCATAGCCAGGCTCGACCTTGATTTGACCACTTCTTACCCTTATAATTGCCTCAACGATCTTTGGTTTTAAATTTTTACTTAGTTCTTCTTCCGGCATATCAAGAAGGATATTAAATTCCGAACCTTGTGAATTGATTAAATTAAGATATTCATTTTGCACCGCTTTAGCGGTAACGGTTTGCCCTAAGGACGCGGCAATTATTTCTAGTAAAGGTACGAGGTGTTTTGAGCCGGGAAAAGCAGGGTCACTATGACCTAAAGCGCGGTCAGCCAATTCTTCAACGCGGTTCATTACGCCAATGGTTAATTTCTTCTGACACTTTGGACAAAGATTGCCAGGATATTTTTGTTCGAAGGGATTAATCACAATATCGCAATTGCGGTGACCATCAAAATGATATTTGCCTTCTTCGGGATAAAATTCGATCGTGTATAAAAATCGTGAGGCGTCTTTTTTCTTAATGATATCAGCAATTTCATCGTAGGTGATTTTTCCATCATCGAGCGCAAAGACATTGGCTTCCCGGCCTAAATTAGCTGGACTGTGGGCATCGGAGTTAGAAATTAAAGCAATTTTGTCTAAAGCCGAAAGTCGCCAGTTCATTTCCGGATCAGAAGATAATCCAGTTTCAATACTACTAATATACGGCGTAAGGTCTTCGTAACATTCTTTAATCGTATCGAAGCCAGAATTCGAACCAAAAATAGAAAACCATGGCGTCCAGGCATGGGCGGGAACGATGAGACACTGATCATTGATATTCAAAATTAAATCGGCTAAGTCTTTGGCCGAAATGCCCAAAATCGGCCGGCCATCAGAAGAGATATTACCAATACTGACCAAGCGCTCGTTGAGCTCGGCAACTGTTTTAAAATCTGGCGCAAAAACGATGGTATGAATTTTCCTGGTTCTGCCGCCTTGGGTATAAATGCAAGATAGTTCTGCCGTAAGCATAAAACGAAGATCTTTTTGGTCGGCATTTTTTAATTTCAATAAACCAGAGCCGTCTTCAGAAAACTTGCTTTTGAGCTCACCGAACCAAAAAGGATTGGTAAAGTCTCCAGTGCCGATTAAATTCAGGCCCTTACGCTTGGCCCACTCGGCGATATGATTAATATCCATCTCGCGCGAGGTAGCCCGGGAAAATTTTGAATGAAGATGAAAATCAGCGATAATACGCATACTCTAATTTTAATTTAATAATCCTGGCAAGGAAAGCCCCCGCCGACCTATCAAGGTTAGCGGGGGCCGATGGATGGGGGAAGGGTTTACACACAGCATCAAAGAAGAATGTTACTCTTCCCGGCCGGCTTCCCCCGGAATCGCAATGGTCGGGAGACCAACCGAGATAGGACTTTCACTTCTATCCTCGAGTTGGACCCCCGAAGATACCCAAATGGGCATTTTTCGGAAGTCCAATCGTCGAAAACAAAAAAACCGCCTTTTTGAGGCGGCTCTATCTTTAACATTATTTTATATTATTCTATCAAACTAGCCGCCTCGTAGGAGATTTAATAAGAAGGACGAGCATAAGTTGGCTGATTTGATTATATTTCATTGTAAATTTATTATATCAAAATAATTAATTAGCTGTCAACTATTTTTCCCAGGGTTTATCGGAATGCATTTTTTTGATGTAATCGTAACAAGCCAAGTTGGTGTTGCAAGGTTTTCCATTGGAATAAACTGTATTTTGAGCATCGCCATAGGAATTGAGATTGTTATCCTTAATCCAAGTGTCAATTTGACGATTTTCTTGGGTAAGCTTGGGGCCGACATAATAATATATGCCCAAACCCAAAGTAACAACGATAATAGCTCCCAAAAGAATGAATAATACTTTGCGCATAAACCCTCCTTATGCCCGCCTCCCAGCGGGCCAGGCGGTCCGCCTTTTGGCGGACTTAGCCTACTACTATTATATACAATAACATAAAAGTCGTCCAAGTGCGACTTTTTGAAATAACAAAAAAGTCGCTAAAAAGCGATCTTTTCAAAAACCTCGTAAGCTGGGTGTTGGCGCTGATCTACTTTCCCAGGACCTTGCGGTCCAAGTATCATCGACGCTGGGGTGCTTAACTTCTCTGTTCGGAATGGGAAGAGGTGTACCCACCCCGCTTCGAGCACCAACACGCAGATTGCGAAGCAATTTTTCCCAGGTAGTGAAAGTTTGACAATGCTGCGCATTTTCGAAGAAAATGTCAAACTTCTACTACCTGGTTCAGTGTCTTGATAGTTGTTCTACCATAAACCCCTACACCAAATATTTTGGTGTTGGGGTAAAAGTTTTCTTGATCTATTAGTACTCCTTGGCTAAAATCGTTACCGATCTTACACCTAGAGCCTATCAACCCGATAGTCTATCGGGGATCTCAAATGAAGTCTAATCTTAAGGTGGGCTTCCCGCTTATATGCCTTCAGCGGTTATCCCGACCGAACATAGCTACCCAGCAATGCCCTTGGTAGAACAACTGGTACACCAGAGGTTCGTCCGCTCCGGTCCTCTCGTACTAGGAGCAGCTCCTCTCAAACTTCAACGCCTACAGCAGATTAGGACCGAACTGTCTTCGCTTTATTCCATTATTACTAATGGCGCAGACTATATCTTCATCCTTGGTACTCACCAGTAACCAAGGCGTTGGCGTATGTCCTTCCGATATCTTATCGGAAAGACTCAAGCTGATTGCCTAGATCAGCTATCAGTCGTTACGGGGAAAGATTAATTTCTGCCAGATGCTTTAACACTTCTGGTGT
>Ga0066650_10001025_pt1 | contig 10200 bp, 6 predicted proteins | sample CryGey092014_all_FD_59539 | JGI IMG/M metagenome (GOLD analysis project Ga0066650, IMG submission 59539) | Groundwater microbial communities from aquifer - Crystal Geyser CG23_combo_of_CG06-09_8/20/14_all | ecosystem: Environmental > Aquatic > Deep subsurface > Groundwater | place: USA: Utah...
TGCACGAATTGTTTCTTCTGGCACACCATCAAACGGAGGCGTGGCAACTTTATATCCGAGCGTCTTCGCTGCCATACCGAGATGTGTTTCCAAAATCTGTCCAATATTCATACGTGAAGCAACGCCCAATGGATTCAAAATAATATCAACTGGTCGTCCATCTGGAAGATATGGCATGTCTTCTTGTGCAACAACACGAGAAATAACACCTTTGTTGCCGTGTCGTCCAGCCATTTTGTCTCCGACCTGGACTTTGCGAAGCTGTGCGATTGATACTTGGATTGATTTAATAACTCCTGATGGAATTTTATCTCCCTTTTCTCGTGAAAATACTTTAATATCGACAACTTTACCCTGTTCTCCGTGCTCTAAATACAATGAAGAATCTTTGACGTCTTTTGCTTTTTCACCAAAAATAGCACGGAGCAATTTTTCTTCTGCAGATAATTCTGTTTCTCCTTTTGGCGTAATCTTGCCGACAAGAATGTCTCCTGACTTTACTTGCGCACCAATGCGCACAACACCTTCTTCGTCCAAATCTTTCAATTTTTCTTCAGAAATATTTGGGATGTCTCTGGTTACAATTTCGGGTCCGAGCTTTGTATCACGAACATCGATAGTAAAATCTTCAATATGAATAGAGGTGTAGCGGTCTGCCTGTACGACGCGTTCTGAAACTAAAATAGCGTCTTCATAATTTCCGCCTTCCCACGGGATAAATGCAACGACCATATTTTGCCCGAGCGCTAATTCTCCGTTTTCTGTTGAGGCACCATCCGCGAGTACGTCGCCGGCTTTTACTTTAACACCTTTCGCAATACGTGGCATTTGATTCAAACAGGTCGACGCGTTTGAGCGGATAAATTTATTCATCGTATATTCGCGGACGTTCCCATCGTCTTCTTCAACAACAATTTTCGCGCCATCAACGGATACAACGGTTCCGCTTTTCTTTGCTAGCACGACATGGCCCGAATCTTTTGCTGCGCGCACTTCGACACCTGTGCCAACAATTGGTGACTCTGGTTTAATAACCGAAACAGCCTGACGTTGCATGTTTGTTCCCATTAATGCACGAGCTGCGTCGTTATGTTCTACAAACGGAATTAATGAGGTTGCGACAGAAATAATCTGATTTGGAGCTACATCAATATAATCTATTGCTTCTATGGGTGTTATTGTCGGCTGTCCATGAACACGAACACGTGCGCGGTCCTCAATGAAGTATCCTTTATCATCATACGGGGTTGTAGCCGCGGTTGTGACATGGCGCTCTTCTGTGAATGCATCAAGGTACGCTACCTCACTGGTAATGCGCGGCTTGACTGGAACAACCTTCAAATCTTCTTTTTTTGCAAGTTTTGCGGCGAGTGTAGCGTCAATTTTCGTACCTGCTTTTGCAATACCTTCAATATCAGAACGTAAAATTTCACCTTCTATTTTTTCAGGAATATTTTCTGGATCATGAACAATTTTGCGATACGGAGTTTCAATAAACCCAAAATCATTTATCCGTGCATATGCTGCGAGGTGTCCAACGAGACCAATATTTGGTCCTTCAGGAGTTGCAATTGGGCAAATGCGTCCATAATGCGTGCGATGTACATCGCGGACATCAAACCCTGCACGTTCACGACTAAGTCCACCAGGCCCCATGGCTGATAAACGACGTTTGTGCTCAAGTTCTGAAAGTGGATTCGTCTGATCCATGAATTGAGAAAGCTGTGATGACATGAAAAATTCTTTCAACACACCAATAATCGGGCGCGCATTCACTAATTGGTTTGGCGTTAAGGTCGCGATATCCATTGTCGACATACGATCGCGGACAATACGTTCCATGCGAGCAAGACCAATACGGAATTTATTCTGGACGAGTTCGCCAATTGCGCGAACACGTCGGTTGCCTAAGTGATCAATATCATCAGCATCCTCTTGTGACACATTCAAACGAACGATCTCACGTAAAATTGCGATAAGATCTTGTTTCTGTAAAACACGATGTTCTGCATCATTCGGCAAATCAAATGCAAAGCGTTGGTTTAATTTGTAGCGTCCAACTTTCCCAAAATCATAACGATCAAACGAAAAAAACATTTTGTGGATTAATTCACGAGCGTTATCAACTGTTGCCAAGTCTCCTGGACGAATTCTCTTATATACTTCTTTTAATCCTTCTGCCTCTGAGTGTGACGGATCCTTTGCTAATGTTTTAGCCAAATACTCTTTTGCTTCTGGCAAATTCAGATCTGCGAACAACTGAGCGAGTTCTTCATCGGATCCATAGCCAAACGCGCGAAGGAGTGCTGTAATCGGAACTTTTCGTTTGCGATCAATTTTTACCCACATGATGTCATTCATGTCGGTTTCAATTTCAAGCCACGCACCGCGATTCGGAATTATTTTTGCACCATAAAAATTACGTCCGCGAATGAACTCGGACGTAAAAAATACACCCGCGCTTCTGATGAGCTGCGACACGACGACGCGCTCGATGCCATTAATAATGAAGGTTCCGCGCTCGGTCATGACTGGGAAATCTCCAAGATAAATGGATTGTTCCTTAATTTCGTTTGTCTTCTTATTTATAAGCTTCACTTGCACGCGAAGCGCTGCTTCATATGAAAGATTCTTTTCTTTTGCGGTCTGCTCGTCAAAACGAGGCTCATCAAGATAATAATCAAGCAAATGTAACTCAAGATCGCGGCCGATAAAATCCCGAACCGGGGATACTTCATCGAATAATTCCCGCAAACCTTCGCGGAAAAACCAGTCATAACTATGACGCTGAACCTCAATAAGATCAGGGAGCGGAATCGCTTCGTGAGCATGAGTAAAAAATTTTCGGCCGTGAATTTCAGTGATTCCTAAGCCGTTTGACGCGTTTTTCCTGTTAGACATAAAAAACCCCCGCTAGCCACGCGGTTTAATGTTTAAATTGGATTTCTACCTATCTTTAGCCTGCGCTCCCTTAATGTTTTGGAGCGTAAAATAGCCAAAATCTGGCAAAATGCGCATAAAGTGAAACTAACAGAATAAAATAGTACTGTCAAGGAAATACGTAGAGACCCAAGTAGATAAACTTTTGGGCTAATATTAGGTATTTTTTGACTATTTACCTACTAAGTATATCCTAAACCAAGATTTTTATCCACAAGCTATGTGGATAAGACGCCTAATCTTTCTAATTCTTGACGCGCAACTCGACGGTCATCCCATGGTTGCTTTGTACCAAGGGGCCCCATAATCCATTGTTCGCATGCTTTGCCTGTAATAAGAACTAGATCATCGGCTTTGGCTTTTGAAATTGCCAGCCGAATTGCCTCTCGCCGATCAAAAACTCGAAACAAGTCCTCTTGGTCGTGGAGCCTCCCAACATTCACCACGCCTTGAGCTACTTGGTTGATAATTTTCATCGGGTCATCATCATAAGGATCCTCGTTAGTCACAATTGCGATATTTGCGTGCGTCCCTGCGATTTTACCAAGCAGTGGTCGACGAGCAACATCGCGCCCGCCTCCCGCGGATCCAAATACATGAATAATTCGTTCATGACTAATTGTATCTGTTAAATCATAGAGGGCCTGCAATGATGCAGGCTCTGGAGCATAATCTATTAAGACGGTAAAGGGTTTTCTTATTATAAATTCCAATCGACCAGGAACGCCAGGAAAGGTTTCAAGCGCGTGCACCGCATCCGCTGTTGAAATTCCAATCCCGTGCACTGCCGCAATTGCTGATAGCGCGTTATCTACATTGAAAATACCGAGTGCTGGCAAATGACATGTTTCGCCATCAACTACAAAAACACTCCCACCCTCGCGTCGTGATTCAATTGACGTTGGGAAAAATGTCTTTTCAAAACCTCTATTTTCGTTTCCCGATCTCGATGTTGCATAATAATGTTCTGCTTTTGTGCTAAAAAAATTCTGGCCTTCTTTATCATCCATATTTATGACTACGCAACGCTCTTGAAGTACATCTTGCTTCTTTGCTCGATCTGATGCCATATAGCGAAAGAGCGTCAGTTTTGCATCCCGATATCGCTCGAAGCTTCCGTGCGATTCAATATGTTCTGGAGTAATATTTAAAAAAACACCCACATCAAATGGTACGCTGACGTGACGGGATTGCACAAGGCCTTGTGAGGAGACTTCGAGTACCGCATGCGTGCAGCCCGCATTAACTGCATCTCGTAAAAATTTCTGTAGCACACCATGCCCCGGCATTGTCATCTTTCGTGCATTCAATTTTTCATGATCGCCTATTCGCTCAGTTGCAGTTGACATCCACGCAACCCGATTGCCCGATACCCGCAAAATATGACCAATCATCTGTACGGTTGTTGATTTGCCGTTTGTCCCTGTTACACCAATTACGGTCAGCTTATTTCCTGGATGACGGTAGTACACAGCAGCCAAGGCAGCAAGCGCATGATGATACATACGTATTGCCCAAATAGGTGATATTTTTCGCAGGAAACATTTTACATTCATATGGCTTTCATACTATACGGCCTCTGCCGAGTTTTGCAACAGCTACAATCTGCCCGTCGCAAATTCATACACAACAAAACTGACTTCTACCAAAATCCCTAAGGAGAAAACGATGCTTGCTGTGGTTAATAGCCACGTCGGCACTGGTTTTTTCGTCAAAGAGGGCTGCGTATTTTCTTTTATCGTGTGAGATCGTCGATACAACTGAAAAATCATAAATCCTTGGGATGCTAAAAAAATAGCTCCAATAATGCTAATCACCAAAACAAAATTTACTAACCCCGCGAGCATAAGCAACAATGGCGGGACAACAACGGATGCTGTGGCCGCAATTTTTTTTATTTTAACATCATACATTAATATATTTCGCGATACCCACCCAAGATTATTATACGCTAATGTAATCGTAATCATGCCGATGATCGCGCCAAGAAGAACGCTTGTACGACCAACAATTGACTCAAGACCAGCGAAAGCTTCTCTACTTGTTTCAGCACCCGTAATGCCCACAATAAATAATGCAAAAAGAAATCCCAATACCGCCACAAGTGCCTTACCTGCAACGAGAAGTTGAATTATTTTTTTTGGACTTTCGCGCATTTGATTCACAATTTCAGGAATAATGCCAGCACCCCAAAACGCAAACATAAGCGAACCATATGGCAAAATATACCCTTCAAATGACGCTGGGGATGCGATAAATTCCGTTACATGCGCATATCCTTTCACGAATAGCGTCCCGAATAAAAATGCCGCCCCAATAAGCATCACGACATCAATCCATTCAATTGTCCGGCCGCCTTTAATAATAATAACCGCTGTTATGACAAAAAAGAAAAGTGAAAATTGTATAGCGGAAAACGGAAGAACGGAACCAAAGGCAAGATACGCAAACTCACCCCAAACAAGCAGATAAGCTAAAAATGTTCCCCAAAAACCAACTACGGTAATCCAGCCAAAAACTTTTTCAGCACGCTTTCCGACATATTGACCAACGTACCCTAAAAAGCGTTCCTTGGAAGGTGTCCGCAATACTATATCTGCAAAAAGAAAATTGACCAAGAAAACTAACCCGGAAACAATAAGCATGAACAATAGAAACACCCAAACCCCAGAGCGACTCATAACATAAGGAAGACTATACAGACCAACGCCGAATACCGTACCGACATACGCCACAAATGGGAAAATAAATTTTACGGATTTTTGCTGTACCACTCCTTTAGTATACCACTCACTAAATGTGTTAAATCTATTTTATAATTTCTGCAAAATCACCCATAGCAAGGCCCGCTGCGTTTGCCTCGTCAGTGTCAATATGAAATGCGAGGGAATTTATTCCTTCTCGTGCACGTACCGCTACATCATGAAAGGTGATCGGTCGAGTCCCTTCTGTGCGAAGTGATATACGGTCACCATGCGCAATACCCAGTCGAGTAGCGTCCTGTGGCGATGCATGCACGTGTCGTTGAGCAATCATTACACCATGTGATAGTCGCACTTCTCCGCGTGTCCCAATAATAGTAATACCACCACCACTATCCTTCAGGGACCCTGAAACTAAAATCGGAGTTTCAGGAATGCCTAATCGAGCCGCATCAGTTTTTGAAAGCTCAACCTGTGTTGCATCGCGCGCAGGGCCGACTACTGCGACATTTTTTATCTCGTCCTTATGCCCACGTAATGTTACGCGTTCAGGCGTGACAAATTGATTTGGCTGCGAAATATCCTTCGCAGAACGTAGTGCTGAGCCGTCACCAAATAATACCTCCCAATCTGATTGAGAAATATGGATGTGCCGCGCCGAGATTTCAATTGGAATTTGTTTTGACATCTTATGCATAATTAAAACCTTCTTTATATATACTAACGTGCAAAAAATTGTTTAATGGGATTAATTGTATTGGCACATCTTGTTTTTCAACTTCTTGCATACGGACAAATTGACTTGGTGACAGCACACGATCGTAATACATGCCATCGCGCTCTTCAAGAACGCCGATTCCCGCCCAGAATTTTGCAACTGAAGATTTTGTTGTCCCAATTGAAACAACGCTGGGTATGAGCCCGCACGAAATAGAAAACATCGCGGGATTGTTGTCTGAAAAAGCTCGGATCGTCGGAACTTTTACGAGAGCTTCATGAAATAATACGCCCCGTTCAACAAATTTTTCTTTTTCCGCTTCTGTTAATCCTGTTAAGTCTTTCACACCATCCCATTTAATATTTAACGCTGATATGGCTAAGCTTGTTTTTAATTTTTCAGGAGTCATTTTTTCTTTCCATATCGGTTCAATCTCTTGTATTTTTTCATCCAACTCCTTTTGCAGCGCTTCTTCAGATGCATACAATGAGCTATGACGAATTATCTCTATGTCAAAATTCTTTTGCGTATATTTTTTAAATTCCTGTAGTAACGTTAGAAAGGACTGATAATAACTTTCGGTTGAAGATTTTGAAACGTTATCCATCGGCTCAACAAAAACATCGTCGGACATAAACAATAATTTGACGCCAGGCTCATACGCCGCAAGAACAGGGGCTAGATACGCGGCATAATGTGCTATAGCAAAAAACTTTGCCCAGTCCACCCCTGGAGTCGTCGGCATTCTCCATAACTTGTAGCCGCCAAATCGAAAACGAACAAGTAGCGGTAATTTTTTTGGGATACAATATTCGAGCACGCCAATAAGACGTTCACGTGCGATGTCAGATAGTTTCCAGCGTCTAAATTTTTTCTTGTGAGCTGTGTAAATAAAAAATCTTTCAAATTCTCAGACGCCAACTGCTTTTCATATTCAGTTAGGCTGTACTGCGAACATGTTTGGAGTCTATGTTCTAAATATTCTTGGGCGGTCATAGGATACATTATTGAAAAGATGTGGGCAGGAATTAAACCTGCGTCTCCTGCCTTGCGGGCAAGCACCTGAGCCACTCGGCGACCACATCAAAATAAATTCCTTTTTGTTTTTGTGAGACGATTTATTGTTATTGCCGTCCGCTGCACAATTAGTCCAAAAATTCCATACAGCGGGACAAGCCAGAGTGGTATTCCAAAAAAAACCGTGTTCGCATGAGACCATGCCCCCGCTGACACTGCGCTTAATTCAACGAAAATACCCACCCCCATCGCAATAAAGATAAACAACACATCTTCAGGCTCATGATACACAGATACTACAATGGTAAGTAGGATCACATAAAATAAAAACAAAAAGAGGGTTGTCTGCCAGAATGCAATTGCAAAGAGAAGAGAAATCAAATAGAGCGTACCATCAGGCGCTAAAGAGGATAGTTCATTTTTTATTTTTACGTGATGATGATAATGAATGCGAGCATAACTCAAATTCAAAATTGCGTCGCGTAGCCTCCTGCCAAAAAGAAAACAAAACCCCCAAAAAAATGGCGCCCACAACGCCAGCCCAAACAGCACCGGGCGAGCATACTGCCATGCGTCAAAATGTATCATGATCGCGTCTGAAAGCGATCCCAAAAAAGCACCTAAAAGAAAAAATATAATGTCCTCTTTTGTATGGAAAAATAAAAATCCAGCTGCGGTAACAATAATCCCAGTACTCACAACGATGGCCGCGTGATCCCAAAAGAGTAACATGGAAGACAAAAACACAGCGAACAAGAGTAGGTCAACAACCAGAAGTTCTCGGGCTTTTCGTTCTTCTTTTTTCTTGAATCCAAACATGATTCAATTTTAGCACATGATCAGCAACAGGTGATCTGTTCTAGATGGTGCGGCCTAGTAGAGGAAGTTCGAACCTTTTTCCTGTCTCACCCCTCTAGCTTGGCCTACCAAGAATACAAAGCACATCTTTAGAATACGATACCTACAGATTCTGCATAGAGAGGAAAAGGTACTCCGGCGGGCAACCAATTGTTAATATGTCTGTCGCCACAAATGGCTCTCGTTCAATATGTGTTCCGCAAGTTTCTTTGTACTCCCATGTCGCAACATGCCTAAGTATGATTGAAGCGTGGCATACTCGGGATGTTCGGCAATTCGTTTCAACATGCGCCGCTTCGACACCGTTCGCAAAATGCGATGTCTGGGGAAATGAACCCAGCCCAGAAAGTCGACTCCAGAGGCATACGTCTTGATGAACACTTTTGTCGGATGAAGATGGAGGGTCAGTCGGTTTTCCAGATACTCGGCAAGCTGCGGAACTAAACCTTCAAGCCACTCTCGATCCCGTGACAAAATGACAAAGTCATCAGCATAACGGATATAGTGTACCGCCTTGAGCTTGTGTTTCACGAATTGATCGAATGATGTCATGTAGATGTTCACAAAAAGCTGTAAGGTGAGATTGCCAAGCGGCAAACCGATGCCAGGCTTCCACGAAAAGCTCTGGATGGCTTCCCGAAGTAACGCCATGATTCGCATATCAGGTATATAATCTTCGAGCTGCCTCAACAAAACGTTGTGATCGATATTTGCAAAGAACTTTCTGATGTCGCCTTTCAGCGCCCAGCACGTTTGGGTGTTGTTGCTGCTCGCTTTCCCCGCAAAGAATCTAAATCGTTCCATTGCTCGGTGGGTTCCCTTTTTAAGCTGGCACGAATACGAGTCGGCAATAAAGATGCGCGAGAAGAACGGGTACAAAATGTGATAAATGGCGTGGTGAACCAAGCGATCTCTCACCGTCGCTTTGTGAATGTCTCTCGGCTTGGGGTCTGATATACGGAAATGCGTGTATGCGCCATGACGGTATTCGCCATTTTCAAGGTCGCTATGCAATGATACAATGTTATAAATAAGGAGGCGCTGAAATTGTTGCACGTCCGATTTTGATGATTTTCCGGGCAAGAATCCACGCCATGCTTCAAGCAAGTTTTCAATTGATACTAATTCTTCAAATGTATGAGCCAACTGCGCTTTCATGCTTCTAATGTTACCCCCCCAAGATTTTTCTGGCGATATTCCTATTGTACAGAAAGTTGCTGCGGCATATAAGGTTTGGCATTCACAGTTACAACATTTCCCCAGACTCTCCCGATACACGCTTGGAGCAAAGATAGACATGCTGTATTGCGAGACGCTGGAGCTGATCTTGCTTGCAGGATATTCAAGCAGGCAAACGAAACTCGTGGTGGTTGAACGAGCATCGACAAAGCTTGATGCCTTGAAATTCTTTTTGCAGACCGCATGGGAATTAAAAGTGATTGATACAAAGAAGTACAGCCTGCTTGCTTCACCCCTTGTTGAAGTTGGAAAAATGCTTGGTGGGTGGAGAAAACAACTGCAATTGAAAACTCCTCTCACCTAATAGGGAGAGGAGCCGAAGACACTTGCAGGCGACGACGAAGCGACAGCGCTGATTCCAATGATTGTCAGTCCAATTCCAATTCAGCTTCACGCCATCCTCGTTGCCATTCACGTACGCCCGATTCAAGTTGCCGTTACGCTTCACAGCAGAGCCGATCCATAATGTACGATATGTCGTCCGTCCCACTGCCCCGTGAATACTCTTGAGGCTGTATTTTATTCGGGAGCATTTACTCCGCTGATATATCGCACCAAGTATATCTTCGTTTCCGAAGCATCGTGAGACACACACTACCCCTGACCGTAGTCGTGGATATTCTGGTCATCTCAACGTACTAGAGTTCGACCGCCTGAAGCCATGGCCACAAGCTGAATCGTTTACTATCCGAAATGAAGGATAGCAAATTTCGTTGCAATAAAAAA
>Ga0066650_10001027_pt1 | contig 10184 bp, 7 predicted proteins | sample CryGey092014_all_FD_59539 | JGI IMG/M metagenome (GOLD analysis project Ga0066650, IMG submission 59539) | Groundwater microbial communities from aquifer - Crystal Geyser CG23_combo_of_CG06-09_8/20/14_all | ecosystem: Environmental > Aquatic > Deep subsurface > Groundwater | place: USA: Utah...
TTTATATGACATTATCATTATTCCTAATATGGTACTTTAATATTTTAGTTATCCCTTATGATACCGGTCAGGGGGTCGGCATCATCAACAACATGGCCCGCCTGGGAAAAAATGTTAATGCCGTTGATCGGATCATTCTTTCCCACGGGCATTACGATCATGTCGGCGGGCTGATGCCGGTGCTGAAAGAGCGGGATACAGGTGTGCCGGTTTATGTACATGACGAGGCATTCAGGAATAAAGTTGCAAGCATCCAAACGCCGGAAGAGGAAATTGGCTTTCCCATCGGATTTCAGTATTCAAGAGAAGAATACGCGGAAAACGGCGCAGAATTCAGATTCGTGGATCATTTTACCCGCATTGACGAGCGGATTGCCACGATTTCCAACATTGAAAGGCCCAGTGGCTGGAAAACCTGGGATGTCCGGCTGAAGCTTTCGATAAACGGCAAGATTTTGGAAGACCCGTTTAATGATGATCTGAGCGTTCTTTTGGCGACCAGCTCCGGGCCGGTGGTGCTGCTTGGATGCGCCCATGCCGGAATTGTGGAAATTTTAGATGATCTGAGCGCGAAAACCGGACACCGGGAATTTCATGCCGTCATCGGCGGCACCCATCTGGGGACGGCATCGGAAGAATATATCGAAAAAGCGATTGAAAGCCTCCGGAAATACAACGTGCGAGTCATCGGGACCTCCCACTGCACGGGCTTTCATGCGTCGGCCCGAATCATGGCGCAGTTTAAAAAAGAATTTGTTCCGGCCCATGTGGGGAGCGTTTTTGAATTTTGAAGATTTCGAATACGGAAAAATTATTTCGCGCAGAGGCGCAGGGACGCAGAGGATAAGAATATTAACGCATTCTCACTTTGCGGTCTCAGATTCACCGTAGGTTGGATTAGTGCGACAGCACGTAATCCAACATTTTTTTGACGCGGATGACGCGGATGAACACGGATTTTTTTGCGTTTTTCTGCGGCGGCTTTCATCAGGGGCAGGGAGGTCTCTTCCAAAACAAAATTAAAGACTCAGGTCTTTCTTTAATTTCAAAATAGCGATTTCCTTGGCCTTGGCTTCGATTTCAATGGTCAGATTCATGGTTTTCCCCAAATTTCTCCAATAGCCTGGAAAATCTCCGGGATCAAGATAATCATGATGGGGCGTGGGGTTTTTGCTGTCCCAGCCGTTGAGCGGGCTGGATACATGAAACAGAGGCTCCCGGTCCCAAGTCTTCAGCGCAAGGTCCGTTGTCTTTTCAATGCTGTTTCCGTCGCCCAGGCACCGGTGGTGGTGGACATCATAGACCAGGGGAATTTCCATGTCCCGGCACACCGGATAAATATCTTCCGGGGTAAACACCCGGTCGTCGTTTTCAAAGGTCAGTCGTGACCGGACAAAGTCCGGCAGCTTGTCAATCTCCCGGGCAAGGCGGGCCTGGGCTGCTCGTTTATCCCCATACCCCCCGCCCCCATGGATGTTGATCGCATCAGCCCCCACCCATTCGGCCACTTCCGCCTGATACATCAGATCATTGATGGATCGACACACAATTTCCCGGTCCGGGGACGAGAGCAGAATAAACTGATCCGGGTGAAACGTGGTGCGGATATTGTGCAGTTTGCAAAATTTTCCGCAGGCTTGAAACGCTTCGACAATGGCTGGGGCGTCCGGCAGGTCCGCCATGTGATAGCCGCAGTCCGGATGGGTTTTTAAGGGCAGAATCTGACTGTTGATGCGGAAATCACCGATTCCATTGGCATGGCACCAGGTCAGGGCCTGACGCAGACTTTCGGCATTGTGCCGGCAAAGGGCCGAGATATTTTCCAGTCTCCGCGGTTTCTTGAATTTGGCTTGATGCTTGGCCGTAGTGCGACGGAAGGTGATGGGCTGGTTTTTGAATACGCAGCACAGGCCCAGGCGGATCATATCAAGCCCTCGGCGTAAATTTCATAGCCACGTCTTCCCTGTGGCCGGGATCGATTTTCCAGAGTTCCCGCTCTTCCAGGCGCATCATGGAGGCGACCATGACATCGGGAAACTGCTCAATCCGGATGTTGAAGAGATTAACACTTTCATTGTAAAGTTCCCGGCGGTCGGCGATTTGATCTTCGAGCTGGGACACCCGGGCCTGGAGCTGGCGAAACGCCCGGTCCGCTTTGAGGTCCGGATAATTTTCCACCACCGCGAACAGGGACCGCAGGGCTGCGGTAATGGCGTTGCTGGCCTCGGTGACCTGTTTTTCAGAGCCGGCGGCGTCCATCATGGACCGGGCCCGGGTCACGTTTTCCAGGACCGCCTGTTCATGTTGCATATACCCTTCGCACACGCTCACCAGTTTCGGCAGTTCATCATAGCGCTGTTTCAGCAGCACATCGATGTTGCTCCAGGCTTTGGAAATATTGTGCTTCAGGTTGATCAGGCCATTGTAGATGATAATGCCGTAGGTGAGCAGAATCACTATCAGTCCCAGCAGGATCAGTAAAATAATAAGCGCCATGGGTGCCTCCTTTTTGCGGGGATAAACCCCGTGTTTAAAGATAATCTATCGCTTTATTGAATATAAAATATCTATTTGAAAAAATTGATTAAGAAATTTATGCCAAATCCCATTGTGATTGCACCGCCCGCCAGATACAGCAGCGTGAGCCACAGGAGTTTTGCGGTGAGCTTTTGTTCAGAATCCGCAATAATAAACGGCAGCAGCCCGATCCGGGGCTTTCCGACCACGACGATTTCAGAGGCTTCCGGTCCTCGGGCCAAGGCTTCGGCATAGGCCATGCGTTCCGCATCATCCCGGGCCGATTCCCATTCATCCCCGTCGATTTTTCCATCCCCGTTCACGTCATATTTAGACAGCATGGTTGGGCTTTGTTTGAGGGTGCGTAATTTATCAACGATGATTTCCAAAAGTTTTCTACCCTGTTTTTGAATGCGCGCGGAACCGAGAACATAGAGCCGCGCTTTTTCCGGGATGAGTTCTTCCACGACTTTTTTGTTCGGGTCATTCATTTGAAAGGCGAGGGTGGGGATATAACTGCCCTGAAACGACTGAACGGTCATCGGCGCCTGCATGACAGCCCCTTTTGGATGGATCAGCACCCGTCCGGTGTCGTCTTCCAGATAAAACGGAATGCCGCCGGATGAGACATCCCGGGTCTTGACCCAGCGGGAAGTATCCCCGGATTTTTCGTATCGATAATACCGGCACCGGTAATACACGCACCGGGTTTTGGTGGCTGAAGACTTGAGATCATAGCAACGCTGGGCCTTTCCTGAGAGTTCCACCATGCCCATGGACAGAGACCGGATTTTGGATGTGGGGGTATTTTCCACCATGCGGCGGTAATAGAACAGCACAAAGGCATAGCAGAACATCAAAAATCCGGCGATGGTGACGGCGAATCCGGCGCTTGCCTTCCAGAAGTCCGCATGACGGCCGATGGCGTTTACCCCGGCCATGAACAGGGAAAACGGGGATGCCGGAACCAGCAGGATCAGGATGATTTCCGGCAAAGATGACTGCAATAACTCCGTGAGCCGGGATTCAGACATGTCCGGCGGGGCCGGAAGATCGGGCGTCCCCTTCGTAGGGGAGACGATTCCGGCGTAAGCGGCGTCATCGCTGCTATCATCCGCCGGGGTTGAGGTTTCCGAAGAGGGGATTTCCGGGGTAAAGGGAAGCAGATTGTTTTTTACGGCAGCCAGAACGTAGCGGCCATATCGGCACAGTTCTTTTTCCACAGAAGGTTTGCCTTTGGACCATTCCGGACTGGCGCCGGGCAGAAGCGCGATCCCGAAATTCTCGTCCGTGATGCTTGAGCTTGCCAGTGCCATGGCTTCATGGATCATCACCCGGAAATTGGATCCTTTGCTGGGGGTCAGTTTTTCATTTAACCCCAGATAGGAAAATGTGTCTGAGTCCACATAGACACTGTTTTCCGGAGTTCCGTTCAAGTCATAAAAAATCGCGGCAGGTTTTGTGATGGAAATTTTCTTCAGGGTTTCATCAAATTCCTTGTGAACTGGGCCGCCGGTATAGGCCATGGCGGTCATTATCTGCCGGACGGCTTGTCCGGACAGATCGGTGAGGATGATGAGCACCCGGCTTTTTTGAGAGAGGGTGAGGAGGGGGTTCTTGTCGGCATCGAGAAACGCCAGGGAATCTGCGGAGAGATCCAGATGCCGGGCCGGCTGGGGAAGAGGGCCGTTTTTAATAAAATCCTTTTCCACCACCCCGGCGTTTATTCCAATGGCTTTTAAGGCGGCTGCGCATTCTTCAAGCTTAGGGAGAGGCCGATTGATGTTTAATGCCCCGATGCCCGGGCCTTTCACCCGGATGCGCAGTTCGCCGACGGATAGGCCCGTAATGGCGGCGGCTTCAGTTAATGATTCCAGCAGGGTTTCAGACAGGACAAGACGGCGGTTGACCAGAACAAACCCTTTGGGCGTTTCTTTTTTTTGCAAATCCGATGGATGTATTGGCTGGGGCATCAACTTACTCTATGACCGTAAGATCAAAAAAACGAAGTTTGTGTTACGCGTGGTTTCTAAATAATATAGCCTATATGAATTGTTTGAATAATGCGAGCGCTGGATACAAACTTTACGTTGACGTTAACGATAAAGTTCTTTACTTTTTATTTTGTTCAGGTTAAAAATCAGTAAAAAAATTTGGTTCAAAATTAAAATCAGATTATGTTAAAATTCCCAATAGGAATTTTATTTTATTTTTACCTGAAAATACAATATATTTTCAAATACCGCATCGTTTTTCCATCATGATGTGCACTTAAAGCGATTACCGCACCGAAGGAGATCGTCAGTGGACTTTGATCTTACCAAACAACAGGAGATGATTCGAAAAGAAGTCAGGAAATTTGCGGAAAAGGAAATCGCCCCGGTTGCCGCTGACCTTGACGAAACCGAGACGTTTTCTCCTGAATTGACACGAAAAATGGGCGACATCGGCCTTTTCGGCATGTTTGTATCGGAACCATACGGGGGCCAGGCCCTGGATTATATTTCCTATATTATTGGGGTTGAAGAAGTCGCCCGGGTGGACGGATCCCAGGCAGCCACGGTGGCGGCCGGCAATTCTTTGGGCATCGGTCCGCTTTATTATTTTGGCTCTGAAGAACAGAAAAAAAAATATCTGCCCAAACTCTGCACCGGCGAACATCTTTGGGGATTCGGCCTGACCGAACCCACGGCCGGGTCTGACGCCGGCGGGAGCAAAACCACGGCGGTTAGGGACGGCAACCAGTGGGTGATCAACGGCTCGAAAATATTTATCACCAACGCGGCCTGCGAATTGTCGCTGGGTGTGACGGTCCAGGCGGTGACTGGGAAGAAACCGGACGGGAAAAATGAATACACCTGTTTTCTGGTGGAACATGGCACGCCCGGTTTCAAGGCGGTTCCCATGCACAAAAAAATGATGTGGCGGGCCTCCAATACGGCGGAACTGTATTTTGACGATGTCCGGATTCCCAAAGAAAATATTCTGGGCGAGCAGGGAAGCGGGTTCCATCAGATGCTCCAGACCTTGGACGGCGGGCGTCTGTCCATTGCCGCCATGGGGCTCGGCGGGGCCCAGGGCGCCTATGAGGCCGCTTTGAAATATGCGAAGCACCGGGAACAGTTCGGCAAACCCATTTCAAAATACCAGGCCATCGCGTTCAAGCTGGCGGATGCGGCCATTGAACTCGAATGTGCCCGCAATCTCCTTTATAAGGCCTGCTGGCTCAAGGATCATCACCGGGATTTCCAGAAGGAAGCGGCCATGGCCAAGGTCTATTGCTCCGAGCTCATGGGACGCGTCGCGGACAACGCGGTTCAGATTCACGGTGGCTACGGACTGATGAAAGAATACCATGTGGAGCGCTTTTTCCGGGACCAGAAGCTTTTGGACATCGGCGAGGGCACGTCGGAAGTCCAGCGCGTTGTGATTTCACGATATATCGGGTGTTGATTGCCATACCCAAACGGAGGGAGCCATGAGTGAAAAAGTTTTAAAAGTCGATATTGAAAATCAGGCGGCGCTGCTGACCTTGAACCGGCCCGAGATCATGAATTCCTTTAATTTTGAGATGCTGTATGCGCTGCGGGACGCGGTGGAGAATATTCGTTTTAATTCCGATGTCCGGGTGGTCATCATCACCGGGGCCGGCGAAAAAGCCTTCTGCGCGGGTGCGGATTTAAAGGAGCGCATCACGCTCACCCCCATGGAGGTTAAGAAATTCATTTATACCATCCGGACCCTGTTTTCCAGCATTGAAAACTTGAACAAACCGGTGATTGCCGCGGTCAACGGCGTGGCCTTGGGCGGAGGAACAGAGTTGACGCTGGCCGCCGATATCCGCATCGCCTCCCTGACGGCCACCATGGGACTCACAGAAGCGCGGCTTGCCATCATTCCTGGAGCCGGCGGCACTCAGCGCTTGCCGCGGTTTATCGGGCGGGGCAAAGCCAAGGAATTGATTTTCACCGGCCGCCGGGTGGATGCGAAGGAAGCCCTGGAAATCGGCCTGGTGAATAAAATCTGCGAACCGGCGGTGTTGATGAATGAAGCCAAAGCCATGGCGGCCATGATCTGCGAATGCGGCCCCATCGCCATTGAACAGGCCAAATACGCCATCAACGTCGGGCTTGAAACCGATCTGGCCACCGGTCTTGCCATTGAATCCAATGCCTACTGGATCACCATTCCATCGGAAGACCGACTGGAAGGCCTGGCCGCCTTCAAGGAAAAGCGCAAACCAGTGTATAAAGGGAAATAATTTTTTGAGAGGAACGACCATGACAGATTCAGCCATGCAAAACCGGCAGCACTGGGAAAATGAGGAAAAAAAACTGGATGAACGGGTCCGTGAGGCCATGTTTCCCGGCGGGGACAAGGCCATTGAAAAACTTCGCAAGGAAGGGAAAAAACCCGCCCGGGAGCTGATTGGCCAGCTCATTGATCCAGACACCCGGTTTTATGAGTTCAGCGTCATCGCCGGGTTTGGCATGAATTACCCCGGCGTGCCGGATGTGCCCTGCGGCGGCGTAATCACAGGCATCGGCAGGATTCACGGCAACTGGACCATGATTTTCGCCAATGACAGCCGGGTCAAGGCCGGGACCTATTTTCCCATTACCTTGCGAAAACACCTCCGGGCCCAGGCCATCGCCGAAAAAAACGGGCTCAACTGCGTGTATATCGCGGATTCCGGCGGCGCGTTCCTGCCAATGCAGGCGGACGTATTTCCGGATGACGGGCATTTCGGGTCCATGTTTTACAATATGGCCCGGATGTCCGCCTCCGGCTTGAAACAGATTACGTTGAGCACCGGCGGCAACACGGCCGGCGGAGCCTATATCGTGTTCATGGCCTGCCAGTCCGTGATGATTGACCGGTTGTCCTATTCGTTTCTCGGTGGTCCGCCTCTGGTGAAAATGGCTACCGGCGAGATTATTTCCGCCGAAGATCTGGGCGGGGCCAGAGTTCATACCCATATTTCCGGCGGGGCCGATCATTTTTGTCAGAATCAGGACGAGGCCATTGAGCGGGTCCGGGAGATCCTTTCTCTGGATGCGCCTCAGAAAATGTACCTTCACCGCTATGAAGAACGGCCGCCTCTTGCGGATCCGAACAGCATCTATGATCTGTTGCCCGCTTCCACCAATCAGGCCATGGACGGCCGGGCGATACTCAAAGCCATCGCGGACGACAGTTATTTTGTGGAATATAAGCAACATTATGCACCCGGGCGCGGGGACAATATTCTGGCCGGCAAGATTCGGATCAAAGGGATTCCTACCGGTGTCATCGCGTCCCATAAAATCGGCGTGATTTTCGAGGAAGCCGCCAGAAAGGCGGCGGAATGGATTGTCCGGTGCAGTTATGAAAAAATTCCCATTATCTTTTTTCAGGGGTCACCTGGATATATGGTGGGATCGGATTCCGAACACAACGGCATCGGCAAATACGGCTCGGACATGGTCCGGTCGGTTTCCTGCGCCCAGGTGCCGAGAATTCAGATGGTCATCGGCCCGGATAACGGGGCCGCCAATTACGGCATGTGCGGCAGGGCCTACCGTCCGAATTTTCTCTTCACCACCATGCGGGGCCGCACATCGGTGATGAGCGGTAGAAGCGCCGGGGGAGTCCTGCTGTCCATTAAGGAACGCAAGCGGGAGGTCACGGGAAGCCCCATGACGGATGAGGAAAAACAGGCGTTTTTCCAGAAAATGATGGACAAATATGACGGCGAGGCCCATCCGTTTTTCTGCGGGGCGCGGCTCCTCAATGACCGGGTGTTGAAATTTTCCGAAATTCGTGACTGGCTGGCCATGGCTCTGGAAGTCAGCCTGCTGAAGCCCATCGGGGAGCCGGGTTTTGGAAATGTGCGGTTTTAGAGAACAGGTTTCGGGTGTCAGTGTTCAGGTGTCAGCAGAAAGACTACGCCGGGGTTCTGAAACCTGAAACCGGACACCTGACACCTTCAGTGCAGAGCTTTTGAATACCAAAAAATACATAAAACAATCAGCATGTGGGGGATTATATGGCGGAACTGAAGTATCCAAAAAAAGTTGTCATCGGCGATATCACGGTCAGAGATGGTTTTCAGCATGAAGAGATTTTTGTTCCGACAGAGGCCAAACTTTGGGTTCTTGAAGAACTCATTCTTTCCGGTTTTAAACATATTGAGGTCACCAATTTCGGGAACCCTGCGGGCATGCCGCAATTTGCGGACGCGGATGATCTCTACGCCAGGCTTTATAAAAGCAAAAAAGTGAGGCATCTGCTGGGTGAGGTGGAAACCACCTCCATCACCATCCGGGAGCGAGCCGTGGACCGGGCCATTGAAGCAAAAAAACGTGGGGCCGGACCGGACCGGATTCTGTTTATGGTCTCCACCAGCGAATCCCATCATAAAAAAAATTCCGGAATGTCCCTGGAAGAATACTGGAAAATGTGCGAGGCCTATATTCCCAAGGCCCATGACGCAGGAATGAAAGTCTGCGGCACGGTGAGCACCATCTGGGGGTGCCCCATCGAAGGCCCGACGGAACTGAAAAAAGCGGTGGAATTCACCCGGCGGTGGCTGGATATCGGGGCTGACGATATCGAGCACGCAGACCATGATGGGTCGGCGCCGCCGAATAAAGTTTATGAATATTTTTCCATGATCTTAGATGCCATTCCTGATCCATCCCTTCATATTGCGCATTTTCATGTCACCCGGGGATGGGGGCTTGCCAATGTTCTGGCGGCTCTTCAGGCAGGCGTGACGCATTTTGAATCTTCTATCGGCGGCACGGGCGGCCAGCCGGCCAATTTTGTCGACGGCGTGCCCGTGGCCGGGACCGGTTCCTACTATTATGAAGACCCGACCATCACCGGCCTGGTGTCCACCGAAGATATGGTGGTGATGATGGATGAAATGGGCATTGAGACGGGCCTGGATGTGGACCGGGTGCTGGCCGCCGGCCGGATGCTGGAAAAAATCCTGGGCCGGCGTCTGCGGTCGGAATGCGCGCATACCGGGCGGATCCCCAAGGAATTGACAGGGCGGGCGTGAAGTAATCGAATTCAACCATAAAGGAACTCCCCGTATGTCCAGAATATTATGGCAGCCTTCGGCAGAAAGAATCCGTCAGACCCGGATGGTTCGGTTCATCGGGTTTGTAAATGACCGCTTTGGTCTTAACCTGAAAAGTTATCCGGATCTTTACCAGTGGTCCGTCACCCGGATTTCCGATTTCTGGGCCGCTGTGTGGGATTTTGCAAAAATCCGCTGTTCAAAACCTTATGATCAGGTGGTGGACCGCACGGATACCATGCCCGGGAATATTTGGTTTTCCGGGGCCCGGCTGAATTTTGCTGAAAACTTGCTCCGGTATCAGGACGACCACCCGGCCCTGATTTTCAAGGGTGAATCCCGGGATGCAACGCGTCTTACCTATGCCAAACTCTATGATGAAGTAGCCCGAACAGCGGAATCTCTTAAAAAAATGGGGGTTTCGCCCGGAGACCGGGTGGCGGGATTCATGCCCAACATGCCCCAGACCATCATCGCCATGCTGGCCGCCACAAGCTTAGGGGCCACCTGGTCTTCCTGCTCTCCGGATTTCGGCATCAAGGGTGTCATGGACCGGTTCGGCCAGATCGCCCCCAAAGTCTTATTCACCGCCGACGGG
>Ga0066650_10001028_pt1 | contig 10172 bp, 9 predicted proteins | sample CryGey092014_all_FD_59539 | JGI IMG/M metagenome (GOLD analysis project Ga0066650, IMG submission 59539) | Groundwater microbial communities from aquifer - Crystal Geyser CG23_combo_of_CG06-09_8/20/14_all | ecosystem: Environmental > Aquatic > Deep subsurface > Groundwater | place: USA: Utah...
AAATAATTATTTAAAAGTTGAACTGCCGGTGTTGTCTCCAGCTTTAATTCCTGAATCCTATTTGAAAGTTTTTGAAACGGAATTTAAGTATTTTGAAAAAAAAGAAAAACTTTATTTGACGCCGTCGCCGGAACTTTTTTTAAAACGTTTACTAGCATATGGGGTTGGTGACTGTTATTATCTGGGAAAATCTTTTAGAAACAGTGATCTGCCCTCTTCTCTTCATTTTTTTGAATTTATGATGCTTGAATTTTATAAAATGGGAGCAGGGTATATGGAGATCGCGGATGTAGTGTTAGAAATACTAAGGTTTATTGCAGATAAAATCCGAAATAATAAAATAATTTATCAAGGCAAAAATATTTCATTGGAAAAATGGGAAAAGATTTCCATAGCAGAAGCTTTTGAAAAATATGCTGATATTTCTGAAAAAGAGTTATTTGATTATAAATTATTTACAAAAAAAACTAAAGAAAAGGGTTACCTGACGAAAAACTTTGTTTATGAAGATCTTTGGTCACAGATCTATTCTCAAGAAATTGAGCCAAATTTGGGAAAAAACGGTTACCCGACTTTAATTTATGACTATCCAAAAGAATTTGCCGCTCTGGCTAAATTAAATAAAGACGGTCGAACAACTCAACGTTTTGAATTCTATATCAATGGGGTTGAACTGGGTGATTGCTATACGGAGTTGACCGATTGGAAAGAGCAAGAATTAAGATTTAAAAAAGAAAGCAGGGTTATTCATCCGATTGACAAAGGTTATATTGAAGTATTAAAATATGGTCTTCATGATTGTTCAGGAATTGCAATAGGCCTTGAAAGATTGGGGATGATTTTTGCGGACGCAACTTCAATAGAGGATCTAAAATTAATTACAATTATATGAGAATTAATGCCGGTAATCTAAAAAAAAGTGAGTTTGTTTTTTTTCAGGGGGAAATCTGTCAGGTTCAGAAAGCTGATTTTTATTCACCGGGTAAAGGATCGGCTTTAATGAAGGCGAGATTAAAGAATCTGATATCAGCCAAAAATGTTGAATATGCTTATAAATCCAACGAGCAGGTAGAAGTATTGGATGTCACTTCAGTCGAGATGCAGTATCTATATAAAGATAACGAGAATTTATATTTTATGGATGAAAGAACCTATAATCAGTTTACGTTACCTATTTCCGTCGCTGGTGAAGTATCAAAATTTTTTAAAGAAGGAGAGAAAATGTTCGTTTATATGTATAACGATAAGCCTTTAACAATTCGTCCGCCGATGAGTGTCAAACTTAAAATAATTGAGGCGGATGATGCGGCTAAAGGCGATACTGTTTCCGGAGCTAAAAAACCTGTTAAGGTCGAAACGGGAGCAATAGTAATGGTTCCAATATTTGTAAAAATCGGTGAAACGATCAGCGTCAATCCGGAAACAGGTGAATATACAGGAAGAGTATAATAAATTTATGTTATCCGTCGGCACTATTCTTAAAAAAGAAAGGGAAAAAAAAGGCTTACTTCTTATTGATATTGAAAAGCAAATTAAAGTTAGAGAAAAATACTTAAAAGCGATTGAAGAAGAAGACTGGAATTTTTTTTCTTCAAAAATTTACATAACAGGAATTCTTAAGAACTATTCTCGTGTTTTAAACCTTGATCATAAAAACATTCTGGCTTTTTTTCGCCGGGATTATGAAAAAAAGGAAGAGGTTAAATTTAAAAGAAAAGTATCGAGCGATTCTTTAACTTCAGAGACAAAGAAATTATTGAAATTCGGTTTGATTATTTTGATTTTATTTTTTATTAGCTATTTTATCTATCAACTAAAAATATATTTTTCTCCACCCGGTTTTACTCTTTTGAACCCAAAGGTAAAAAACTTTACCATAGAAAAAAGCGTTAAGATTTCTGGAAAAACTGATCGGGATACGGCGATTGTTATTGCGGGGGAGCGAATCTATCAAAATAAAGAGGGAATATTTACTTATGATTATTCACTTAACGAAGGCGAGAATAAGCTAATAATAAATTTAACCGGAGCCAATGGAAAAAAAACTATGGTGGAAAAAACTTTCTTTAAGAAGACCCCATGACAGAATTGAATTCTTTGACGGTTTTGATTGATTTGGAAGAATATATCTTTTTAAATCCTAATCGTTTTGCTTCATCAGTAATTTTTTCTTCAAGATAAGAAGAGCGAATTTCACCCAGTAGTCCAACCTCACCAACAAAAATAGAATTAGCCGGAAGAGCGATGTTTTTAAAAGAAGAGATTAAAGAGGCAATGAAGCCGAGGTCAGCCGCCGTTGATTTGATTGAGACGCCGCCAACCACATTGACAAAAACATCAAAGCGGTCAAACGGCAGATGAAGATTTTTTTTGATGACCGCTAAAAGTAATAAAACTTTGTTGTAATCAAGACCTTTAACTACTCGACGGGGATTCATTAGACTGGTGGGAACAACTAAAGTTTGAATCTCAAAAAAGAATGGCCTTTTTCCTTCGGCCACGCCAACAATGGCTTTTCCCGGCTCCAATTTTTTATCAGTCTCTAAAAATATTAAGGGATTCTTTACTTCGGTTAATCCTTTTTGTTTCATCTCAAAAATACCAATTTCATCAGTTGAGCCAAAGCGGTTTTTCGAAGCGCGCAGTAGTCTGAAGTTTGAAATTTTTTCTCCTTCTAACTCAAGAACACAGTCAACAAAATGTTCCAAAGTCTTAGGTCCGGCAACATCTCCCTCTTTATTAATATGGCCAATCAACAAAACAGATATTTTTGTTTCTTTGGCGAAATTAATAATTTTTTTAGTAACCTCTTTTAACTGGCTGACTCCGGCCACCGGACCCCCAATGTCTTTCGAATAGATGGTTTGGACAGAATCAATAATGACAATCTCGATTTCATCTTTTATTTCCTCTAAGCTTCTAATAATGCTTTCAATTTGTAAGTCACTGGAAAAAGATAGGTTATCAAGATTGACAGAAAGTCTTTCCGCCCGGTTCTTTACCTGTTCGGCTGATTCTTCGCCGGAGATATAGAGAACTTTCAGTTTTTGAAATGCTTGAAGAACAAGGGTTGATTTTCCAATTCCCGGCTGGCCGGTTAAAAGAATCACTTCACCGGGAACAACACCGCCACCCAAAACCCTGTCAAACTCAAAAATTCCGGTTGAGAGTCGGGATTTTGTTGAGTTTTTTATTTTAGATAAGGAAGTGATAGTGATTTTTTTGACCGATTCGCCTTTTTTATTTGGAGATTTTTCAAAATTTGGCTGTTCTTTTAAAGTATTCCATTGACCACAGTCAGGGCATTTGCCAATCCAAGAGCCGGAACCAAAGCCGCAATTTGAACAAATATAAAACATAAAATTTCTAATTACTAATTATTCTAATTAACCTAAATAATAACCAAGATACAATAACCAAGAAACAAACAATAATCAATATTCAATTACCAATTAACCAAACACTGTTTCTAATATTGATTATTGGTAATTGGTTATTGTTTGGAATACTTGGAATTTGGTTATTGGAATTTTATTAATAATTAGATTAATTAGGTTAATTAGGTCAATTTCACATCTTCTCCACCGTCTTTATCCCCAACAAATACAACCCTTCCTTAATTACTTTCCTCACTGCTTGAGTTAACATTAATCGAAACCGTTTTGTTTTTTCTTCGGATTCTAAGATTTTATTTTTCTGATAAAAGTAATTATATTTTTGGGCTAATTCATAAAGGTAATTAGCAATTAAATTTGGGGCAAGCTGTATAGCAGCTTGTTGGACAACTTCCGGGAATTGGTTAATTAATCTTAAAGCGTTTAATTCATCTCTATTTAAGTTACTTTTGACTTTTGACTTTAATTTTTGACTTTTGACTTCTAACTTTTGACTTTTATTAAGGACAGATTGACAGCGGACATAGGTATAAATTAAATAAGGAGCAGAGTTTCCGTCAACAGCAATTGATTCGTCAATATCAAAGTAAATAATTGTTTGAGTGCCATTTTTTAAGAAAGAATATTTTGCCGAGGCAACTGCTAAAATTTCAGAAGTATCTTTATCACCTTTAAATTTTTCCAGGATTTTTTTCTTGACTTCGTCAATCAGCCAGTTGGCTTCAATGATATTGCCTTCCCGGGAAGACATTTTACCGGCTTTTAATTTTACCCATTCATAGATCAAGTGATATTGTTTGTTCTTATATTTTTTTTCATTAATCAGCTCTTCGACTTTAAAGGTAACCTTAAAAAAACTGGTTTGTTCTGGTGTTACAACATGAATTATTTTATCTAATTCACCAAAATCAGAGAATTCTTTTTCGGCCAAGCCCATTTCTTTACCTTCGTAAGTAGGGAATCCCAACGAATTAATAAATACTCTAGTATCGAGTCCGTATTTTTTACCGTTAAAAACGATTGCGCCTTCACTTTTCTCTAAGATTCCTTTTTTATAAATTTGTTTAGAAATCTCTAACCCACGCTTTGTTACTTCACTTTCCAGGTAAAGCCGGTCAAAGTGACTATCAACACGCTCATAAACCTTGTCAAAATACTCTAGGCTCCACTTTTTAGTTTCCTGCCAAAGCGGCATTATTTTAGGATCCTGATCGTAGATCATTTTATTAATTTTTAATATTTGTTCCTTTGCATTCGGATTATCTTCATAAGCCTTGGTTCCTGAAGAATACATCTTACCTAAGAATTCTATTTTTGCCTGCAAGTTATTTAATTTATGAATATCGAATTTTGAATTACGGATTCCGTGTAAACATTTGGCAATATGAAGACCAATATCTCCTTGATAATTACCCCTAATAACTTTGTTCCCAACCGCCTTCAAAATCCGAACCACCGATTCTCCCGTTGAAATATTTCTCAGATGGCCAATATGAAAGAGTTTGTGAGTATTCGGGTGGGCAAACTCAACCATGATTTTTTTATTTTTCCCAAGGTGATATTTAGGATAAGTAAAACCTTTTTCAACAACATCTGTCAATCGATTAATCAACTGTACATTTGAGATCCAAAAATTAACAAATCCCGGCTTAACAACTTCTATTTTCTCAATCAATTCTGTTTTTGGAAAATTATCTTTTATTTCTTCGGCAATTAATAAAGGACTTTTTTTAAGTTGTTTAGTTAATTTAAGCGCAACTGATGTTGAATAATCGCCGAAATCGGAATTGGCTGGTTTTTCCAAAGTTGGAGATACGTCTTTGACGCTAATTTTTTCCAAAACTATGGTCAAATTTTTTAATATTTCGTCTCTAATCATTGGATTATATGATAGCAGAATTTAACTCTATTTGGTTATTTAATAGAAAAATCAATAAAGACTTTTGGGCGTGAGGGCGATTTTCGGCTTGATGAAAAATAATTGATTGTTTTCCGTCAATGACTTCTGAACTAACTTCATGGTTGCGGTAGGCCGGCATGTCATGCATAAAGATAACATCTTTTTTAGCAAGATTCATGAGTTTGTTTGTTACTTGATAGGGAGGAAAAATTTTTAATCGTTTTTGTTTTTCTTCTTCATCTCCCATACTAATCCAGGTATCGGTATAAATAACATCAGCATTGTCAGCCGCCTTTTTTGGATCATCAGTTTCAATAATTTGACAGCCGTTTTTCTTAGCCGATTTTTTTGCTGTTTCCGCAATATCTTTTTTTATCCAATAACCCTTAGGGGAAGCAGTGGTAAAATTCATTCCTAAAATACCTGAAGCTAAAGCTAATGAATGGGGAATATTATTTTCACTGTCACCAAAGTAAGCAATTTTTAACCCGTGAAATTTTTTTTACATTCATAAATTGCGTGTCCACCAAGCTGAGTCATGCCGGTTTCAAATGAAACTCGAGTTCGAAGAGAAGGTTTTTCAAAAATCATCGTTAAAGTTTTATTTTTTAGATATGACATGTTTGTTCCATTATTTATAAGTTCTTCCTTTAACGTGATTGCTATCTCAATCAAGTAAATAATTTCTTCTTTTGATAAATCGGTAATTGATAGAAAATCTTTTTTCATAAATAATCTAAAAATTGTTTAATAATTTTTTTTAATTGGATTAAAGTTTTTATTTCAATCTGCTCATCAGTTGTATGTGGGTTAATAATTCCGTCGCCAAGATTAATAGTTTCTATTCCTTTCTCATTTAAAATATTAGCATCACTAACACCAAAGGAATTATAGAATTTAGTCTTTATTTTAAGATGAATAAATACACTGTTGATATCTTTAGCAAATTTACTAGATAGACTATGTTTATATCCAGGACAAAAACCATCAGTTTTAAAGATTAATTTTGTTTGATATTTTTTTGATTCGTTGTAAAAAACATCCTCTATTTTTTTTAGTTTGTTTTCGAATTGAACTTTATTATAACTTCGTAATTCTCCGGAAAGAACTATTTTATTTGGGACAACGTTTATTCCCGATCCACCGTTAATAAAACCAATGTTAATTTTTGTATTTTTATCAGTTTTTCCAATAATCAATTTATTTAAGGATTTAATAGCAGGTAGTAAAGCATTTTTTCCTTTTTCTGATGTTGATGCATGGGTTGATTGACCAATAAATTCAGCACTAAAATTAATAATGTAAGGCGAACTAAGAATAATACTCCCTAATGGCTTTGCGCAATCAAAGACTAACCCTTTTTTTGATTTAAGCCATTTAAAATGGAAGTATTCAATTCCTCCTCCGATTTCTTCTTTAACGGTAAAAAGCAGTTCGAATGACTTTTGGCTACTATTACTTTTTAAATGTTCTTCAACCGCACTTAATAATGAAGCTAAAGCAACTTTATTGTCAGCGCCTAAAATAGTATCACCTGCACTTTTAATTCCTCCATTTTTTATAACCGGTTTTATTCCTTCCCCGGGTTGAACCGTATCCGTGTGAACACAAAAAAGTACCGGCTTTCCTTTTCCCTGATTTTTTACCAAAACATTACCGAGTTTATCAATTTGATAAGATAAATTTTGTTTTTTTGCCCAGTCGGTTATAAATAAAATCATATTCTTTTCCTTCCCTGAAGGGCTATCGATTTGTACCAGTTTTAAAAATAGATCAGCAACTTTATTCATGATTAATTATCTTCAATAAAACTTTTAACTTCCTGATAAAGATTTTTTTCCGTCTGAGAAAATTTTCTCTTTGTTTTCTTAACCCATTCGTATAGTTGATTAACTTCTTTTTTAAGTAAGTTATTCACTTGAAAAACAAAGTATGGTTTAGGGGATCCTTGATAGTTATATTGATTTAGAGCATTCTCAACATTCAAAATCTCATTAATTAATTTTTGATTAATCACGAAACTTTTATTGACTGTTTCTTTAATAGCTGTTTCAATTATTATGTTATTGATCTTAGTTAAATCTCCTTTCACTAAACCAACTATTTTCCCAACGACTTTATGACTAAGTCGAAATGGAATTTGATATTCTTCAACTAATTTATCAGCCAGTTTTGTTGGCAAGGATGAAATAGTCGCTTTTTTCATCGTTTCCGGATTAGGAATAATTTTATCCAACATATCACAGGTTATAGAAACAGTGCTGAGACTTTCTTCAAGCGAATCGATAATGGCGATCTTACTTTCCGCACTATCTCGGTTATATCCAGACGGGATTCCTTTCATGGCCACAAGAACGTGATTTAAATTTCCAATCAGTTTTGCACTTTTACTTTTTACTTTTTCAGCAATGTCAGGATTCATTTTTTGCGGCATGATTGAACTGCCGGTGGTGAATTCCTCTGAAATAGTAATAAAATTAAGCTCAGGCATACTCCAAATAATCAGGTCTTCCATCATTCTTGATAAAATGGTTAAAAACACTGTTAAATTACTAATTATTAAAGCGTCTTCAATTCCTCGGGCGTTAATGGCGCTTAAGGCATTATTTAATGGTTTAGAAAAACCGAGTTTTTTTGCCGTAAACGCCGGATCAATTTTCCAGTTAACTCCATAAGAAGCACCAGCTCCTAATGGAGATTTATCAGTGATTTGATAAACGGCTTTGAGAGCCAAATGCAAATCAATTATTTGACCAAGATATGCTTGCCACCAAAAACCAAAAGTTGACGGCATGGCTGAACGTAAATGAGTAAACCCGGGCATAATCACCTCTTTATTTTGTTCAGCCTTTTTCAGTAGAATTAGTTCTAACTGACTTAACTTTTCAAAAATATCCAGCAAATATTTCTTTGTAAACAGTTTTTGATCAACCACTGATTGATCATTTCGACTTCGGCCAATATGAAACCAGCCGGCATCATCCCCAAGAGTTTTTGTTAATTGATTCTCAATGTTTTCATGAACATCTCCGATTAAAGGGTCGACCAATTGTTGTGTTTTAGCTTTTTCTACTAACTTTAGTAATTCTTTCAAAATCTTTTTGGAGATTTTTTTAGGAACAATTTCTTGTTTAGTAATCATCAGATTATGGGCAATAGTTTCCCATAGATAATAAGGGGCTAACTTATTTTCAAGCACCGTCATCGTCGGGTCCATAATAAACTGATCGGTTTTTTTGGAGGGTCCTTTTGTATAAATCCCTCCGTAAATCTTAGAGTTTTTCATATGATTAAATTAATAATTAATAACAGTCATATCCAAAATAACTACTTTTGCTTGACCTTCTTCTAAAAGAATTTTCACATTTTTTGGTTTTATAATTTCAATTGCCCCAAGATGTTTTAAAACTTTGATTGCTTTTTTACTGTTAAGATCGCAAACAGCAATTAATTGTGCATTCGGATCTTTTTCTTTCAAAGATTTGACAGCTAATTTGGTCAAATAGTGGCCATACCCTTTATGTTGAAACTCTTTATTAATTATCCAGCTACCAAACTCATATACTTTTTGACCATATTCATTTTTTCCAGCCCAAAGTTTATTTTTACCAAATCCTATCAATTGGTCTGTTTTTTTTTCGAGTAATACAACCGCGTTCCCCGGATCAAAAAATTTAGTTATCAGTTCGTCAGGCTTAAATTGCAACATAGTCTGCTTGTGTTTCTCTAATAATGCTGTAACTTTACCAGCAATTATTTTTTTAACACCTTTTGACAATTTGGCAACGTTTTTTCCTGTTATTGAGATTTCTCCATTTAATTTCATATATTTTTATCTCCTTTTTTATTTATTTTTGAAGCTATAACAGACTGCAATCCGTAAAGCTTGATAAACCCATTGACTTCCTCTTTTGTCCAACTCTTACTCTGGGAATACATAGCAATTTTTGGATCGATCAATGAATATTTAGACTTTACCGAAACGGGCAATGCATTACCATGTTCTAATTTCATTAGCACTTTTCCGGTAACGTTTTTTTGGTGTACTTTAATAAAAGCTTTAAGGGCGTCAACGTGACTGTCATAGAACTTACCGTTGTAAATATATTCGGTTATTTCCTTAGAAACTAAATCGCCGAAACATATTTGTGGTTTTGATAAAACATATTGTTCGACAGCTTGATGAGCTTTTATTAGAAACAAGATTCCTGGAGCTTCAAAGGCAATATGACCTTTAATTCCAATCATACAGTCACCCGTGTAATAATTTTTGCCGAATCCGTATTTACCAACCTCATGATTCAAATAATCTAAAATCTGCCAACTTTCGGTTTTTTTGCCATTTAATTTTATTGGAACTCCTTTTTTAAATTCAATTTCAAAATAACCATTTTTATTGATAAGTTTACCGGTTACCCAATGAAAAATATTTTTATCTGCTTCTAGATTATTATTTATTTCGCTTCCGGAATAAGTTACACCCATCAAATTAATATTGATAGAATATTTTTTATGACTTTTATCAACAGAAAACCCTTTTTTATCGAGATACTTTTTTTCTTTCTCACGATCGCCACCAATATCTTTAATAGGTTCAATAAGTTGAATTTCCGGTGCTAATATTTTTAGTGGGATATTAAATCTAATTTGGTCATTACCCATGCCGCTATTACCATTAGCAATATATTCGGCACTTTCCTTTTTGGCGATCTCTATGCATTTTTCGACAATATTATATCTTTGGGAAGAGACGATATTTGGATAAGACCCCTCATATAATCCGTTAGTTTGTATAATCCATTGTATGACTGAGTCAAAATAATACTTTTTAGCATCAATAAGATAATGTTTTATGGCTCCTAATTGTTTTGATTTTT
>Ga0066650_10001029_pt1 | contig 10171 bp, 12 predicted proteins | sample CryGey092014_all_FD_59539 | JGI IMG/M metagenome (GOLD analysis project Ga0066650, IMG submission 59539) | Groundwater microbial communities from aquifer - Crystal Geyser CG23_combo_of_CG06-09_8/20/14_all | ecosystem: Environmental > Aquatic > Deep subsurface > Groundwater | place: USA: Utah...
GCACTCTTTTTCAATTTTTATCTCTGCCATATTTCTATAGACCATTATTCCTGGAGAAAATTTTGCATGCTCGCTTCCTTTTCCCAGCCTTGCTGTTGCAACAATTTCCAGCTCCTGACCCTTGTTCAAGGAAGTTATAGGAATCTTATCATAAACAACTTTCACATCTCCCTTTAAGTTTCCGCTATAGACTAAGCCTTCTTTGTCCACATTCAATTTAAGTGTGGCTTCTTTTTTTGCAGCTCCTTTCATTTCAAGAGGGACTAAACCAAGTCTATGTGCAATTGTCTCATCATATAATGCAGAATCATTTTTTGAAATTTCTACTTCGTCAATTGCAAGAACAGGTATCTGGTAAACATATCTTCTAATCGCGTTTGCTAAACTTTCATCTATTTCTGTCCTAAAAACCATCTGATTTTCTTTTTTGCTTACAATCTTCATTTTAAAACATCAAAAAGAGGATATTTAAACTCTTCTGCCGCCAGACGTTTTCACAAAGTAAAACGACTCGGAAGACTTAAACCCTTCTTCCCCTTCGCCCTCCTTTTTTCTTTGGCCCTCCTCTGGGCATTCTTGTTGTGTCAAGTATATTCTGTATTCTAAAACCCTCTCTCGAAAGGCTTTTTATTATTGCATTTGCTCCTGGACCCGGAGCAGGATTTCTTGTTTTCGCCCTTATTCTCACATAAAGAGATTTTATTCCAAGCTCTTTTATATTTTCCGCAATTCTCTTTGCGATGAACATAGCTATTGTAGGATTTGCTTTTAATCTATCATGCTTTGTTATGATCCCTCCAGTGACTTTTGTGATTGTTTTTCCAGACATGTCTGTGACATGCACAAGAGTATTATTAAAAGAGGTATAGATATTGACAACTGCTTCTATCTCTCTCGCTTTCTTTTTTGCCTTTTGTTCGTCTTTATCTAAATCAGCTAATCTTGGGCTGTCTTTTTCTTTTTCAATTTCTTGTATTTCTTCTTCCATTTTACTCTTCTTTCTTTTCTACAGGTTTAGTTTTTTTGACTCGAGGTTTGATTGTAATCTTATTTTCCAATTCTACTGGAACAACGTATGAAGGAGCATTCACAACCATTCCATCAACCAAAATTTTTCTATGGGTTATCAATTGCCTGGCGCTTTTTGCAGTTGTTGCTATTCTTTTTTTTAAAACAACAGTTTGAAGCCTTCTCTGCAGAAAATCTTTTTTATTTAATAGCAAAACTTTAGAGATAGAATTAACATTAAAACCAATTTTTTTTAGCTTTTCTAAAAGGTTTTTCTGTTCTTCTGGTTTTGCAGAAATTAATCTTTTTGCTTTTTCCCGGATTATCTTTATCTTTGAATCCGCTTTCCAAATCTCTCTTTTGTTTTTTAATCCAAACTCTTTTTTTATTCCTACTTCTTCCTCAATTCTTGCCTTTTCAAAAGGTCTTTTTGGCCTTGAATATGTCTTGTGTTTTCGCTTCATTTTTCCACCTTCTTTTTGCTTTTAATTCCAGAGCCCTTTCTTCTGTTTGGCCTGAAATGGCCCTTTGTTCTCTGGCCCCTTACCGGAAGCTTAAGAGAATGTCTGATTCCCCTGTAACTTTTAATCTTTCTCAATCTTTTAATATCAAACTCTTTCCTAAGATCCAAATCACTTCCAACTAAAAATCTATTTTCTCCTGTCTCAAAATCTTTCTGCCTGTTAAACAGATGTTTAGGCATATCTGGATTTTTTACAAAATTGCCTATTTTCTCAATTTCTTGGCTGGTTAAAGAGCCTATTTTTCTGTTTTTATCAAGAGCAAGTTTTTTACAGAGAACATTAGAAAGACTCCAGGAGATTCCCCTTATCTTTGTCAAGCCGACATAAAGTTTCATGCCTCCTTCTATATCTTTTGAAAGAATTCTGACTACTCTTTCTTCTGCTTTTTGTTCGTTTGTTTTTGTTTCCATCTTATTGTATAAACAAATTATATCTTTCAAGCATTGTTATCTCTTTAAATATCCTTTTCTCTATAGCCTTTTTCGGATCTGGCAGATTTTGAATCCTTTTTTTCAAATCTCCAAAAGATTCAAAAGGTTTTTCTGTTCTCTGTTTTAATATATCTTGCATGTGTTTTTTTCCCATTCCAGGAAGCAATTCTATCTGGTGGATTCTTTTGTTTATCGCCTGTGATTTATTGAAAAACTCAATAAATTCTTTTTCCCTTTCCTCAACAACTTTCGAGATAAACTCTTCTAACTGGGCTTTGGCAGATTCAGTGAGTTTTTCTCTTTGAAGCCGGCCAAAAATATAATATATCTCTATCCTTTTTCCTTCTCCAATATAAACTTCTTGCCCAATCTTTAAAGTTACTCCTCGCCTAGGAACTAATTCCAAAAGAGTTAGATTTGTTTTTCCGATAGCCTGCGCTATCGGTATCATTTTTCTCTCCAAAGGATAACCATTGGGTAGGAATTCTAGTATGATTGCATATTCTTCTTTGGCCATTTTTTTTATTTGAATTCTTTAACTGTATCAAGTATTTTTTTTGTTTCATCTTCATCTAGGCTAATTCCAACAAAGATTTTATCCAGGTCTTCAGGGTTCTCTGGAAGTATATCTAATATTTTACTTAAATGTCTATCATCTACCTTTATCAATTCCAATTTCCTTATTTTTTCTCTTAATTCTTTTGCGTCTTTCACGCCCAATTTTGTGAATTTTTTTATAAATGCCCGAATTTCTTTGCCTTCGTCTTTGGAATTCTTGACATATTCCATTGCTTCTGCCATGCTTACTTGTTCGTTATTTTTTATCATTTTATTATATTGTTTTTATTTTTTTTAAATGTATAGCCTTTATTAAAAACTTTTTTTCTTTATTTATGTCTTTAATTTTCACAACATATACCCTTCCCCTTTTGCTTTCAACAACCCCTGTCTTGCCTTGCAGTCTTTTTGGGATGCTAGATGGAACAGATTTTTCTTTTATGACTGCAACAACATCACCTTCCCCAAATTCTTGAAAGTATCTACTAAGACTTAATTTTCCTCGTGTTCTGATGCTCTTCCTATTAGTCATAGATTACCCAGAAATATACCATTTAAAAAACTATCTTTTACTATCTCTTTCCCAGATCTTTATCCCTGCAAAAAGAGTCGTCATGAGAAACAAGACTCAAATCCCCTCGTTCTTTTGCATCTTGCATGTTTTCTGCTATTGCCTTGAACATTTTTTCACCCCAGACGTTTATCCCACACCTGTTGCATACGCTTAAGCATCTTCCATCATGAATTTCAGCGCCACAATAAATACATTTGTCCATTTTTCACCAATTTTAATTTAAGTTAGATAAGAACAGGAAACGGCTTTTTAAAGATTTGTATCTCTCAGAAGTTAAAAATAGAAGTTTATCTACTAATAAACATATAGTGAGGCATTAAGGGTCAAGTATTTTTTGGGGTCTTGAGTATATTCATTTAGAGAGATACATCCTTCTTCTTTGATAATTTGTTTAACTACCTTTGCACTAATATTCATTATATTGCCATTAAAATATTTAGAAATCTTTTCTTCCAAAATTCGAGCAATTGTTGTGTCTGCCAATTTCTCTTTTTTTAATTCTGCTGCTATCTTGCTGACCTTTTTACCATCAATAACAATCTTGGTTACAAGAGCACTATCTAGCCTATACTCTCCATCTTTATTTTTTTTGCAATTTTTCCAATTAATTTGGTATCCCAATTCCAATGCCTTTGCCACATCCTTTCTATCAACCCCTTTTCTTTTGGTGTTTGTGTAGTTATCCACAACAGATGCTAGATAAGACCCATAATCATCTGTATGCCTTACAGGATTTATTGTTGAATTAGAAGCAATTGAGTAAGAGGCACTTTCTTCTCCACAAATTCCTTCAATGTTTTTAGCTGAAGAATTTGAAGTATTTTTTCCACAAATCTTTTCAAGATTTGCTGAATGACTTTCTGGTTTGTCTAATTGAAATTGAAATTCTGCCTGATCTTTCATTTCTGGTTCTATATATGTTGCAAAAGAGGCTAAATACTCTCCTGTTGATAGATTTATTTTTGTCACACGAACTCTCTTATTGTTCAAGTCATCTTCTTGTAACTCTACAAATCCCTCTGGATTAGGAAGATGATTTACTCCATTAACAAGTATTCCATAATTTGGACCAGGCATCTTGATTCTATTTTCCGTATCACATCTAACTATGTTTGTTCCAAGATAAGTTGTTCCTGATTTATTAAGAAGCTCTGCTCTGATAATTCTTGAAAGATCTGGTTTTACATTTTTTGAGACATCTTTTGACTCTGCTTTTGCAAGAGAGCCAGAAACCGAAATTTGAGTGTTAGCTTGTCTTGGAGAAAAAACCTGGTCAAAAGTTTGTGATTTAATATAATGTTGATATGTGCTTGGGTGGGAAAATAGTTCTTTTATAGAATAAAGTGTTAAAGCAGAGATAACAGCAAAACCAACACTTATTTTCATTAATGTAGAATTTAAATCATAATTTTTATGTCCTCCTTTTGGCTCTGGCACTTGAAAATCATTTGATGTTTTGAGCCCACCCCAAAACTTCCCAAGCCAATTCTTAATAAATCCCATTCAAATCCATAGAAATCAAAGTATATAAATTTTACTAATAGTTATTACTTTAGAGTTAATACTAAATAGGGGAAGATTATTCATACCTCAAAGCATCAACAACCTTGATTTTGCTGGCTCTTCTGGCAGGAAGTGTTCCAGAAACAGCTCCTATTAAAAACCCAAACATCAAACAACCAAAAATTAAATACCAAGGAGTTGCAATCTGCAAAAGATTTGTTCCTAAAGCATTTGCTGCAATACTTTCAATAATCTTTCCAGCCCCATATCCCAGACCAACTCCAATTGCTGCGCCAACTAATCCCAAAAGCCCAGACTCAATTAAAAAGATAAGCAAAATATTTTTGTTTTTGGCACCGATTGCTTTCATGACCCCAATCTCTCGTGTTCTCTCTAAAACAGAAGTATACATCGTGTTTGCAATTCCAACACCCCCTACTAAAAGAGAGATTGCCGCAATCCCCCCTAAAAAACCAGTAAGAATATTAAGGATTGTCTGAAAACTTCCTAAAAGCTCTTCTGGTGTTGAGATTGAAAAATCCTGTGTCTTTTCTGTCTGCCCTTTTGACTGTCTTAATTTTTTTTCAGTTCTGTCTGCAACATCCTTAACAGTTTCTCCTGACGTAACTTGGACAACGATTTCATCGACTCTTTCTGAAATATTAAATAATGTTCGAAAATCATCTAAAGTCATTATAATGCTGGTGTCATCACTAGGATTTCCTATAGGCGTTGCTATCGACCTGACTTTGAAATCTTTCCCATTGATTGTTATCTTGTTTCCTGCTCTTACTGGTTTTTGAAAAACATTTCCTGTCTTAAACAAGTTTCCAAGTAATACAGAACCTTCATCTCCAGCCTTGAACATGGTCCCTTCTTCTGCTTTCCAAGCATTTGTTTCTGTATATATCTGTGTGTGATCTAAAGGAAGCCCAATGACCATAAAATATTTGGTTTCTCCAGAAAATTCCACTTTGGCATTAGTAATAGCAACATAAGTGTAATCTTTTATTCCTCTGATTTTGCTGATTGTTTGGATATCTTTTTCTGTCAGGATATCCCCCCCAACACTTCCTGGAAGTCCTAAAAATCCGGTTTTAGGAAGAATAAAAAATTTGTCTGTTCCTAAAGTTTCAAACTGTGCTTTGACCGCATTCTGCAAACCCAAAGACAGGCTGATTAACAAGAAGATAGTGGCAATTGAAATAAAAATTCCCAACATCGTCAGCCAGGTTCTTAGCTTTCTTTTTCTAAGGTTTCTTACAGCAAGGGTAAAATAGTCAGAGATCATCTTATCCTCTCAATGCATCAACAACCCGCGTTTTACTTGCTTGCGAAGCTGGAAGAATTCCAGACAAAACCCCAATTAAGAATGAGAATAAAACTGCTCCAATCAAAAGAGGCCATGAAATTGTGATTACAAAAATATTTTCTCCTAAAAATACACCAGCTATTTTCGAAGCTGTTATTGCTCCGCCTAATCCTATTATTGCTCCTGCTATTCCTCCAACCAATCCCAAGAGCCCAGATTCTATTAGAAAAACAAACAAAATATCTTTGTTCTTTGCACCAATTGCTTTCATTACTCCAATTTCTTTTTTTCTTTCTGTTATAGAAGTATACATTGTGTTTGCAATTCCAACACCTCCCACCAAAAGAGATATTGCAGCAATTCCTATAACAACAATATTTATCACATTAAGAATTGTTTTTACAGAGCTCAAAGCCTGTAAAGGTGTTTGGACAGTAAAGCTTTCTTCTCCGATTTTTTCATGCCTGTCTTGCCTTAATTTTCTTTCAATTTCTTTTGCTACAATGTCTATCTGTTTAGGATCTTTAACCTGCGCTACAATTAAATCATATTCATCATCTGTGTTAAAAACCTGTTTCATGTCACTATGAAGCATAAGAATTACGCCGTTTATAGTAAAGCTGCTGGATTTCTCCAAAATTCCTGCAATTTGAAAATCTTTTCCTTCAATATTTATTGTTTTTCCTACTTTGAATTCTTTTTCAAACCTCTGGCTATTGAGAAATTCATTTCCCAAAAGAACTTTTCCTTTATCTCCTGGTTCAAGAAGTTTTCCTTCTGCTACTTTGGAATTAAAAGACTCATAAACAATTTCAGCAAGTTTTTTGTCTTCAGGAATATCTCCAAAATAACCAAAATCCGCAACTTTGTTATATTCTATTTTTCCAACTCTAATCAAACGCGGAACAACCAAATTCACATCACTAACTCCTTTTATAACTTCTACATCATGTTCATTCAGTTTCACAGCCACAGTGCTGCCCGGAGGTCCAAATCCTGCTCCTTTGTTCTGGATTGTCAACTTGTCAACAGAAAGCGCTCCAAACTGTCCTGTGACAGCCGCTTCAAGCCCCTGGCCCATTGAAATAAGCGAGACAACAGCAGCAATCCCAATAAAGACTCCTAGAATTGTCAGCCAGCTTCTAAGCCCCCTGTGTCTGAGATTCCCAAACGCGAGAGAGAAATAGTCGTTTATCATAGGAGTTTACACTCCAATCTTTAATCTTGCAAATTCTGATTCTAACCAAATAGCATATTTATTTAATCCTGGAATTTCCTTTAATCCTTCTAATATTTCTTTTTCATCAATATATCCTGAAATAAAATCGTAGACCCCCCATGATAAACTTTCTTGGATATTGGGGTAAATAAAGGTATCGTGAAATTTTGGATCTCGCAGAACTAATGGCATTCCTTTAGTCAATATACTGTTTGTTGGAGGCGCTTCTGGATTGTTTTTCGCATCTTTAAAATTCCTGAGTAGCAATATGTTTGATTCTTCATTAATAGTCTTTCTCTCATTTACAACCCCAGAATATAACCCGCTCCTTGTTTTTGCTAAGATAAAAAAGTTTCCAAAAATGTCTTTGCAATAACATCCTAGAAAATTATCAATTTTTAAACTTGTTAAATCGCTGAGATCTCTTCTATGTCCGAGGTTTAATTCCGTCATTGTTTCAATTTTCTCCTCTTAACTTGTTATTCTTCTTTCTAGCTTTTTTTATTCTTCTCCAAACAAACCAGATTATTAAAAGGACAATTAAAACAAGAAAATAAGTTCCTGTGTTGCTCTTTTTTATGATTCCCAATTTAAGGGCTTCTTCTTGAGTGTAAACCTTAAATGGAAGGTTGACTGTATCTGTCTGGGCATTATTCTCAAAATCCTTGTAAGTTACTTTCGCTTTTAAAACCGGAGCAGTTGTTGTGAAGATAACATCAAATGTTGCAGTATCTGTGTCATCTGCATTTATTGTTCCTATAAAAACCTGATTAGAGGATAAAAGCTCAAATCCCTGAGGAGTCAGCTGAACATCAACTGATTTAATTTCTCCAAGTCCTTTGTTGATTATTTCCAAGGAGATTTTTCCTTGCTGATTCTGGACAGCACTTCCGCTAACATCTACACTATAACTTACTTCTGTTTTTGCACTGACTCTTATTCCAAAGCTTCCGGTTTTTGTGCCTGGTTCATTGGTCTGAGCATTTGTATATTTTATCAGATATGGAATTTCATAATCTCCTGGCTTTATGTCTGAAGAAGCCTTTATAGTGAAACTGGCTGAATCATCATCATCTTCGTTAATGTCATCAACATCTTTTTCAGAGCTCCCTATTGAGCTAAAAGGAAGATTATCAAGTAAAAGTGAAGCAGAAACTTTTTCTATGTCAAAGTTCTCATTGTTATCAATTTTGAGTGTTATTTTTCCTTCTTCTCCAGGATAAATTGTTATGTAGTTTGTATCAACAACAATAGCAGAAGCAAAGTTTAAGCTGTATAAGAAAACCAAAGTTAATGCAAATGCGATTGTAGTTAATGTTTTGTTTGTCATTTTATTTTCTTCCAATATAACTTTATAAATATTTCTATATTGTTACTTCTTAGTAATTATTACACTTCCTGCCCATTGATAATACATTTAGGGACCTTAAAGCTTTTCCATTTTCCGCCAGTCTTTTTCTCTAAAGACTCTACTCTGCCATCTCTCAAAGAATAAATGGTTCGGGCATATGTTTTGGCAATTTCTGGGTCATGGGTTACAATGATTATTGTTGTCCCTTTTTTGTTGAGCTTGACTAAAAAATCCATAACCATTCTTCCTGTTTTTGTGTCAAGATTTCCTGTGGGTTCATCTGCAAGAATTATCTCTGGATTGTTTGCAAGAGACCTAGCAATAGCAACTCTCTGCTGCTGTCCTCCAGAAAGCTGATTAGGATAAAAATTCATCCTGTCTTTTAATTCAACCAATTCCAAAAGCTCTTCAGCTCTCTCTTCCCTGTGTTCTCTATCTTCTCCCTGAAACAGCATAGGCAAAGCAACATTTTCTTTAGCAGTCAGATTAGGAATAAGATTAAACTGCTGGAAAATAAATCCGATTTTCTTCCCTCTTAATTGCGCTAATTCAGATTCTTCCAGAGTTTCTATATTCTCTCCGTCAAGATAAATATCTCCCTGAGTTGTCAAGTCCAGGCTTCCTGTTAGATTCATGGCAGTAGATTTTCCACTTCCACTAGGGCCCATAATCGCAACAAAATCTCCTTTTTCAATAATAACATCTATACAATCCAACGCCTTCACAATACTCTCTCCCATTTCATAATATCTTGCTGCGCCCTTGAGTTCTATTATTTTGTTTGCCATTTCGTATATACTCCGAGAAAGGTTTATAAAGCTTCTTAAAGCATTATTATTATGATAATTCCTGTGCGTTGCTTCAGCTGTGGGAAGCCAATCGGCCATCTTTGGGAAGAATTCAAGAAAAGAGTTAAAGACGGCGAACCCGCAAAAAAAGTTTTAGATGAACTTGGGCTTGAAAGATACTGTTGCAGAGCTGTTTTTCTTGGCCAGGAAGATTACATTGAATTAATCGGAAAGTTCAAGAAGAGCTGATTATTTTATTCTAATTAATTGGTTTGATTCCTCGTGGGGGCATTAACCCCCTCACTCCAATTTCCACCTGCTTTTATGCTCGCATTTATCGCAGGTGATATTTACAAAACCATTTTTTACATGAATGCTCGGTTCTGTATAAGGATTAAAGCATTTTTTACAAAAGAGTTTTCTTTTCTCCTCAAGCTTGATATTGTAAGACATGGCAAACTTTTTTATTTTTTTGATTTCTTTTGGGATTTTTTCTTGAATCTTCAAGAAAAAATCTTCAATCTGTTTTTCAGCTGCTGTTTTTGAAAGAGTCTTTTTCATGAATAATTAAAGAAATAAGAGTATAAAAAAATAGTGGAAGCAAATTCTAACTTTTCATCCACTTTTTTGTTAACAAAAAGAATATGAAAGACAGCACCATTGATTCACAGCTTGTCAGCTATTAAAACAAGTGGCGTAGGAGGCTTAACTTCTGGGTTCGGAAAGAGACCAGGTGTTTCCAACCTACTATGGCCGTCTTCAAAAGAACATGATTTTAAGGATTTATAAAGCTTTTTATACAAGGTTTTACATGTTTTTTATTATAAGCGGAAGTGCCGGAGTGGTCAAACGGGCGAGATTAAGGCTCTCGTAGCTTAGTGCTTGCGCAGGTTCGAATCCTGT
>Ga0066650_10001038_pt1 | contig 10147 bp, 7 predicted proteins | sample CryGey092014_all_FD_59539 | JGI IMG/M metagenome (GOLD analysis project Ga0066650, IMG submission 59539) | Groundwater microbial communities from aquifer - Crystal Geyser CG23_combo_of_CG06-09_8/20/14_all | ecosystem: Environmental > Aquatic > Deep subsurface > Groundwater | place: USA: Utah...
GGTCTGTAAAAAGTGTGCCGGTCAGAAGAAAGCACATCTTCGGTTGTTTCTAAAAAAATATCCGGGTGGGTTTTCAAAAGTTCAGTTTCCGCGCTAAGATGGTTTGGAACGAAATCAAGCATCAGACGAATATTTAATTGGTTTAGTGTTCTTTTTAGTTGAAGGAGCTCTTTTTTTGTTCCAAGTTCGGGATTGATCTCATATTTATCAATTGCGTACGGCGAACCGATTACATCATCTCTCTGCCAGTCTTTTAGAGTTCTATTATAGGATTGCATCAAGCCCTCTTCAAAACAACAACGGTCAATCAGAATAGAGGTGGTTTTCCAAACACCCATTAACCAGACAATTTCAATACCTAAGTCGGCAAGATTTTCCCAATAAGTAATAGGGATGTCTGAAAGCCTTGCCCTTTTATTATCAACAGCAAATCGCCTGAGAAGCAGTCTTATATTTATTTCCAGCAGTTTTGGGTTTTTCATCTTAAAAAAACTTATAATGAAAGAGCATTAATTGCTTCAACCAGGTCTCCGGTAACGTGAAGCGAAATAACTTTTCTGTTTTTGTTCCTCAATGCGTTAAAATCACCTTGAGCTTGGGCGGTTATCAGCACTCCGAAAGAAAATCCTTGCCCGGGAACCTCGATATCATTTTTAGTTTCGCTTGTAATTTGAATGAAGAGTCCGTTATTCTTACCTCCTTTATGCAGCTGCCCGGTCGAATGAAGAAACCGTGGTCCGAAACCAACGGTAGTTGCGAGCGGGTATTTGTTTACAATTTTGTTCCTCAACGACTGAAGTGATTTAGCGACTTGCTCTCCATATTCCGTGAAGGACATAATTGCTACATAGTCATGTTCATCTGCTTGAGAGAGAAATTTATTTAATGCGGAAGAGATAGTTTCGTTCGGGCTGAATTGGCCGGTCATATCAAGTAAGGAGAGAGCTCCCTCTGAAATTGAAACAACTTCTTCAGGAAGTTTTCCGTTTTCTTTATATGTCTTCAAACTCTCGCCCGCTAATATTTTGGCAAACTGTACATCAGGTTGATCAAAAGGATGAATTTTCAGAACAACGCTTGAAAGCGCTGTCGCAATTTCCCAGCGGTAAAATTCTTTTGCCAATTGATAAACGTCAGAAAGTTCAAAAATAAGGAGTGGCTTTTGTGCTTTTCTTAATTCTGCCGCGAAGGAATCAAGTTTTGTGTTTTCCTCGTTTTCGAACCTGATGAAGACGAATATGCGGTCATTTTTATAACTGCTGACCGGTGAAAATTCCTCATCGCAGATCGGCAAAATTCCTTTCCCATCTTTTCCGGTACTCTCTGCTACTAATTGTTCAATCCATTGAGGGAATGAAGAAAATTTAGATGAAACGAAAAAAGTTAATTTATCTTGTCCGGTTTCGTATAATTCACCGAGAACTGCGCCGAGGAAAAAACCGGGATTTTTACCGGCTTCAATATATGGTTGACATTCATCAGCAATTTCTTTTGCATTAAGTAAAAACCTTTCCACATCAATTCCCATTAATGCTGCGGGCAGCATGCCGAAATAGGTTAATGCCGAGTATCTTCCCCCAACATCGCCAGGTGTGGAAAAAATTTTTCTGAATTGTTTTTCGGCGGCAAATTTCTCAAGCCAGGTGTTCGGATCGGTCAACGCAACAAATTGACTTCCGGGATTTTTGTTGAACTTGTTTACTTCATTATAAAAAAAATAGAAGAAAGACATTGTTTCAATTGTTCCTCCCGATTTACTTGCTACAATGAATAGTGTTTTTGAGAGATCATAAGTTTCCGCAATGCGTTTTACATTTATAGGATGTGTGCTGTCTAGAATTTCGAGCTTCGGATATCCGTCCTTTGAACCAAATGTTTTCGAAAACACATCGGGAGCCAAACTGCTTCCCCCCATCCCGAGGAGCAAAACGTTTGTGAAATCGTTTTTAATTTCATCTGCAAATTGTTGAAGCTCATAAAATTTATCGAGCATTTTGTACGGTTTGTTAAGCCAGCCAAGTCGGTCGGCTAACTCTTTTTGTTCTGCGGGATTTTCTTTCCAGATAGCCGGATCAAAATTCCATAAGCGCGAAGGGATATTTTGTTCCTGCCACAGCGAAAGCCGTTTTTCTACTTTATGCTTTATTTCTTCGTTAAAATGAAAAGTCATCTTTTCCATGCTGTCCTCAAATTCTGGTTGAATATTTTTTCCTTCTGAAACTTACAAAAATTATTTTTTTGTTACTTTAGAAAGAGCAATTAATTTTAGTTATTTAGGATGAGAAAAAGAGATGAAATTAGCAACTTTATGTTATGTGAAAAACCGGGAAAAGAAAAAAACGCTGATGCTGCACCGTGTAAAGAAAGAAAATGATGTGCACGAAGGAAAGTGGAATGGACTCGGCGGAAAATTTGAAAGAAGCGAAACGCCGGAAGAGTGTGTCATTCGTGAGATAAAAGAGGAATCCGGATTAACCATTACAGAACCAAAACTTAAAGGATTTATCACTTTCCCGATGTTTGACGGGCTGCACGATTGGTATGTCTTTGTTTTCGTCGCAGATAAATTTACCGGCGAGCTGATTGACTCTGCAGAGGGGAACCTGGAATGGATCGCGGATGAAAAATTATTAAAGCTAAATTTGTGGGATGGAGATCAAATTTTTCTGGAATGGCTCAATCAAGATAAATTTTTCAGCGCAAAATTCTTCTATGAGAAGAAGAAACTTGTGCGACATGACGTTTCGTTTTATTAAAGCTATCTCTAAATTGATACTGATTCTTAATTTATTTTGAAAGTAAAACCGATGTACAAAATTTTAACGCTCATTACTATCTTTTCGTTTACGCTATTTGGACAAACATATAAGCAGGTAAAAATCTACTTAAATGAGAAAGAAGATATCCGCACGCTGGTTGCATTTAATCTGAACCTCGATCATTTCCAGCGAACAAAAGATAACACCATCGTTACATTTTTAAATGATGCGGAGTTCAACCGCCTGACGATGCTCAATTTCCGGTATGAAGTTTTGATTGATGATTGGCAAGTCCACTATAACAAGCGTGTAAAAATGACTTCATTGGAAAAAAGGCAGGCGATCGAGAAGAGCACACGGCAATTTGGCGTTACAAATTTTGGCTACGGTTCAATGGGCGGGTATTACACTTTTGATGAAGTAATTCAAAAAATTGATACGATGAAATTACTTTTCCCTGCTTTGATTACTTCAAAAACTGAAATTGGAAAGTCTGTCGAAGGTCGTTCTGTTTATTCGGTAAAAATATCAGACAATCCAGAGGTTGACGAAGACGAACCGGAAGTGCTCTATACTTCCCTGATCCACGCCCGCGAACCTGAAAGCATGATGCAGATGCTTTATTTTATGTTCTACTTATTAGAAAATTATGGCACGGATACAGAAGTAACTTATCTTGTAAACAATCGTGAACTTTATTTTATCCCGGTTATCAATCCTGACGGTTACGTTTACAATGAAACCACCACCCCAAAAGGGGGAGGAATGTGGCGAAAGAACAGAAAAAATAACAACGGTTCTTATGGAGTTGATCTAAATCGGAATTTCGGACCATCTCTTTATTGGAATGCCCCCAACGGCGGTTCAAGTTTGAATTCATCCGATGAAACTTTTAGAGGTACGGCTCCATTCTCCGAACCCGAAACAGAAAGCATCTCAAATTTTCTCATCGAACGAAAAATTAAAAATGCATTAAATTATCATACCTACAGCAATCTGTTAATATATCCTTACGGAGCCTTGGAAATAGAAACGCCGGATTCACTTATCTTCCGTGAGTTTGCAAATGATATGACCCGGTTTAACCATTACACATCCGGAACCGATCAAAGCACGGTTGGTTATTCTACGCGCGGTAACAGCGATGATTTTATGTATGATGGTTATCCTGATCAGATCGGGAAAATTTTTGCTATGACTCCCGAAGTTGGAAATGGCAGCGATGGATTTTGGCCCTCTCAGGAGAGGATTTTTCCTCTTGCCGAAGAAAATCTTTTCCCAAATTTATATTATGCATGGGTCGCCGGGGAATATGTTTCTCTTTCAAATTATTCGTTCGATAGAACTTCTTTTGCCGCCGGAGATACTGTACACCTATCGGCGGTTATTAAAAATAAGGGATTAAGTGATGCTGCAAACGTTTCATTTTTTTTGAATGCAGATGCTGCAAAAGTTGTTGTGCTTTCTTCGCCCGGAATGATTAACAACCTTAAATCAAGAGAAAGTTTTCCCCTCGATTCAAACCTCGTTTTTGTCCTCAACCCGATTCTTAAAAACGGGGAAAGCATACAAATTGTTTTAGCTACATCTTTATTAGGTGTCCCGATGTCGAGCGATACTATTACCTTTATAGTAGGGAAAGCGAACATAGTTTTTACAGATTCGTCTGAAACGCCGCTTACACAATGGGATGTCACTTCTAACGTTGCAGAAAAATGGAATGCAACAACTTCTTCCTACACCTCATCGCCTAATTCTTTTACCGACAGCCCGAACGGAGTTTACGCAAATAACGCAACAGTCGTAATGACTTTAAAAGATTCGATTTCTCTCTCGAATGTCTCCAACCCCAAATTATCTTTTTGGACAAGATTTGATTTCGAGAACGATTGGGATTGCGGTGTGGTTGAAATTTCTTCCGACCAGGGAAAAACCTGGACTGCAGTGGGAGGAAAGTATTCGAATACGGCAGTCGGGCAGGGAAGGCAATTTCCGTTCAATTCTCCCTTGTACGACGGGACCCAACAAAATTGGGTGAAAGAAGAAATTGATTTAATTCAGTTTGCCCGGAAACAAATCAAAATTCGTTTCAGCGTTCTTTCGGATGAATATGTGCAGAAAGACGGCTGGTATTTGGATGATATCAGTATCGTTACCTATGACGATATAACCTCTTTAGACGAAGTTTCGACTCCGCTTAACTTTTCTTTGTCGCAGAATTATCCAAATCCATTTAATCCGAGCACGGTAATCAGCTACCAGTTAGCAGTGGGTAGTCTTGTTTCATTAAAAGTGTTTGATGTTTTAGGGAATGAAGTTGCAACATTAGTGAATGCAGAAAAAGCGCCGGGGGAATATCAAGTATCGTTCAACACGCAACTAACTACTAACCACCAACCATTATCAAGCGGAGTTTACTTTTATCAGTTGAAGGCAGCGGAATTTATGGAAACAAAAAAAATGATTCTGCTTAGATAAAAGTTGGGAGTGAGGTGAATGATTTTAAAGAAAATTAGCAATACCTGTTGAGTGATTAAAAAAATATTTTGGTTTATGAGTTCCCAACAAAATTAAGGCAGTCATCATGAAGAATCTTATTTTCCTCCTCGTTATAATCTCAACGAGCGTAACGTTTAGTTTTAAAAATAAAAAGTTTGTTGAAATACCGGCAATATTTTCCGATAATATGGTTCTCCAACAAAAAGTAAAAGCGCCATTTTGGGGCAAAGCCGTTCCCGGTGAAATTGTTTTAATTAGGGCAAGTTGGGGAGGGTCTGCAAAAGCAAAAGTTCAGCCAGACAGCCTCTGGAGCGCTAAAATACAAACGCCGAGAGCCGGCGGTCCTTATCAAATAAAAATCAAAATTGGAGATTCAAGTTTTACTTTGAACAACGTATTGATTGGTGAAGTCTGGCTTTGTTCAGGGCAATCAAACATGGAGATGCCGATGGAAGGTTTTCCTCCGAACGATACCATCATCGGCGCGCAAAACGAGATTAAGAATGGACGAAATTTCGCACTTCGTTTTTTTACGGTTGAACGGGCTTATTCCGACAGACCGCAATTTAACGGTTCAGGGAACTGGCTCCAATCTTCGCCGGAAGCAGTTGCTAAATTCAGCGCCGCCGGGTTTTTCTTCGGCAAAAAACTTTCCGACGAATTAAAGGTTCCTATCGGATTAATCAACGCAAGCTGGGGCGGTACAGCTGTAGAATCATGGTTGAGCAAGAAGTATCTTGGTTTTGTTGATGAATACAAAGAGTTAGTAACAAAAATTGAAGACAGCGGGGCGGAATTAAAAAAACTTTACGACTGGCTGGAACGTTACCCGGTTATTGATGTATCGAAAAAAGATATTCTGCATAAATGGGAAGGTTTGAATTTTAAAGATGATGATTGTTCTTTACCGGTTTTTGATGATTCCCGATGGAAAGAGATGTATTTGCCCGTTGGCTGGGAAATCACTGAAGTTGGGAACTTTGACGGAACAATCTGGTTCAGAAGGAAAATTGAAATACCAAAAAGCTGGTTACATAAAGACCTGGTTTTAACCTTGGGACCGATTGATGATATGGATGTAACCTATGTGAATGGCAAAAAAGTTGGCGGTTACGAAACTGATGGTAACTGGCAGACTGAAAGAATTTATGAGGTTTCAAAAGAAGTAGTGAACGATTCGAGTCTTACCATTGCTGTTCGAGTCGTTGATAACCAGGGGGGCGGCGGACTTTATGGGAGCGAAGAACAACTCAATATTCATTTAAAAGATGGGGATGAAAATATTTCCCTTTCCGGTGAATGGAAATATTTACCGGTTGCTGAATATCGGAGCGGCAAATTCTTTGTCTTCGGTTCGGGAGGAGAAGAATATTATTCGCGCCCGGTTATAGCCGTTGATCTTTCTGCAAATACCCCAACAGCATTATACAACGCAATGATTGCACCACTCATTCCCTATGCAATCAAAGGAGCTATCTGGTACCAGGGAGAATCAAATGCATGGAAACCGGATTTGTATCAGACGCTTTTTTCGAAGATGATTGAAGGTTGGAGAGCAGATTGGAGGGAAGGTAATTTCCCGTTTTACTTTGTGCAAATAGCTCCATTCAAATATGATGAAAAAACAGAATCACAGAAATTACGGGAACAACAGCTTTTAACATTAGCTCTTCCAAATACCGGAATGGCGGTAACGTTAGATATTGGTAACCCGGAAAATGTTCATCCCGCAAATAAAAAGGAAGTTGGAGATAGACTTGCATTCTGGGCGCTTGCAAAGAATTATCACAAAAAAGTTTTTTTCTCCGGTCCATTGTACAAATCGCAAAAAATATCGAGGGATAAAATAATTTTATCATTTGAATATGTAGACGGAGGTTTATTGATTACAGAAGATAAAAGGGGAACCAATTTTCTTATTGCAGGTGAAGACAGGCAATTTAAAAAAGCTGATATCAAAATTGAAAAAAAAAACTTGTACTAAGCAATTCGGAAATTAAGAAACCAGTTGCAGTAAGATATGCGTGGAGTAATACCGCTGAAGCAACGCTTTTCAATAAAAAGCATTTACCTGCTTCATCGTTTAGAACAGATAACTGGAAGAAATAGAAGAGAATGTGTACCAGACAATTTATTTCATTCACCCATTCAGTCTCATTCACTCATGCTTTACGATAAATTTATTTGTGCGAGAAAAAAGAAAAGATGACCTTACCTCAACATCTGGTTCAATCGGGATTGATCTGTATGTTGATCCCAAAACTTCGCAGCCGGTATATCATTATTGCGTCAATAATTTTTACGATGATTCCCGATAGCGGAAGATTATTTCAACAGAACCCGGATGACTGGACAAAGTTTTATCAATGGGCACATGCAAGTTGGTACTGTTTCCTCATTCCGTTCTGGAACTTACATATCCTTGAAGATTATTTCATTCATCAACCCGGCGGCGGGTGGTATTGGTGGGCGTCTTCTGCTGAAGGTTTGTTGTGGCTTCTTGAAAGCGTAATGATTTATTTTATTGTCAAACGATATTTATCAAAACACCAAAGGAACTCTCAAAGAATTTTAAAATTAAAAAGTAAACTTTAGTTCGAAACCTCTAAGCATTTAGTAAAATAAATTTTGCTTTACAACTTCACACAAGTTATTCTGTCTTTAGTAACCCCATTGCACTGAGAAGACCAAATTGTTTTAAAATGTAATTTGATTCACTAGAGATTGCATTATTGGTTGCCTGGATAAAATCTCTGTACGCCTGTTGCTGATCAATAAAAGTAGCTGCGCCGAGCGTGTAAGAATCGCGTTTTATTTGCCACGTTTCTAAAGCTGATTTTAATGCCGCTTGAGTTACTTCTAATTGTAGATTAGCGGTTTGCAAATCGAGAGCTGCATTTTTTAAATCGCTCTTTATCTGCCTTTCCAACGCGTTTAAATCTTCATTGGTGTTTTTATTTTGAACTTGAGCAGACTGCATCGAAAGTTCTGTACTCCAGCGGGAAAATATGGGAAAGCTAAAAGTTAAACCAAAACTATACACTTTTCTGCTGAAGAGATCGCGGGGTTGAGTAGAGCTTGTTGAAAAACCGTAATTGCCGCTAAGGCTTGGCAGATAGCCGCCACGTGCAATAGATAATTGATATTCGGTATTTTCTAATTTCAATTTGGAACTTTGGTAATCGTTTCTATTTATGAGTGCCGTTTTATATAACGCATCAATATCATCAATATTTTTTACAGATTCCGGTAAATAAGACGAATCCATTTCAAAAGAATAATCCTTCAAAATATCTTTAGATAAATAATTCAACAATGCAATCTTAGATTTTTCATAATTATTTTTTGCCTGAAGATATGAAAGTTGAGAATTAGATGTCTGATATTCCTGCGAGTAAAGATCAACATTTGCTTTCATCTTTAGGTCAAACATTTCCTTTACTTTATTCAGCATATCTTCATTGAATTTCAAATCTGCCTCCTGGAACTTGAGGATCTTTTCGTTATTTGTAAGAACGATGAAAAGATTTACTGTTTGCAGCATTACATCCTGTCGTAATTTCTCCAAATCATATTTAGCTGATTGGAGATCGTTTTCCTTTTGATTGATAGTTGAGATGTTTGCAAGTCCGTCAAAAAGTGTAACATTTCCGCCTAGAGACATACTGTAACTTCTGGAATCTGTTTCTGTTGGACCAAGCGTTTGTGCTTCTCCGAAATAATTTATAACGGTTGCTCCTTTACTATTACTTACTCTCTGCCAGTTCCAACCACTACTAAGATTTAAAGACGGCAGCAAATTCCCATAGGCGTTTTTTACTGCTGCGTTAGAAGTTTCTAAACTATTATAACTTTTAATTACAGAAGTATTTTGATTAAGCGCAATAGTAATAGCATCGCGCAAAGTTAATTTTTCTTGTGCGTTGGTTATAAAAATCCCTGCGCAAATAAAGGCCATAATAAATATTTTGAAAAAATTCATCCGTTTATCTCTTTTTCTGCAAAAATATTATAATTGATTTAATTCCCAATTCCTAATTCCTAATTCCTAATTCCTGATTATTCACCTATTCATATCTCAAAGCATCAATGGGATTTAATGCCGACGCTTTTCGCGCAGGGTAGAAGCCGAAAAATATTCCAATCGCTCCTGCAAACCCGAAAGCGATCATTATAATTTGAGGTTTGATGTATGCCGTTTGATCCGTGTAATGATTGAGGATATAGACCATCAAGAAAGAAAAGGCAACACCGATTAATCCGCCGGTTAAACTCAGTACGGTTGCTTCGGTTAAAAATTGAACTAAAATATCCGAAGCTCTGGCTCCGACAGATAATCTAATTCCTATTTCTCTTGTTCTTTCAGTTACGGAAACCAGCATGATATTCATGATACCGATACCTCCGACGAGCAGTGAAACACCAGCGACTGAAGCTAACAGAATAGTTAAGATGCGTGAAGTTTCCGTTGCGGCTTCCGAAAGATCGGATTGATCGCGGATTGTAAAATCATCATCTTCCCCCGGGTTTAATTTGTGAGATTCTCTCATTATGCTTTTAAGTTCCGCAATTGTTGCCGGAATTTTATCACTCGATAAAGCGCTAACTTGTATTGAGTTAAGATGCAAATGATCTCCAGAAAGACGATCGCCCACAGTTTTTGAAGGAGCTAAAATGATATCGTCCTGACTGGTTCCTACTGCCGATTGCCCCTTCTCTTTCAGCACTCCGATTACCTTAAAGGGAACGCTGCGAATTCTAATTTGTTGTCCGATAGGATCATCGTTCGGGAAAAGATTTTTAACTATTTCTGCACCGAGAACGCAAACTTTAGCTCTTGCCATTACATCCCGCTCGTTAAAAAACTCACCGCTCGCTAATGGCCATTG
>Ga0066650_10001041_pt1 | contig 10137 bp, 11 predicted proteins | sample CryGey092014_all_FD_59539 | JGI IMG/M metagenome (GOLD analysis project Ga0066650, IMG submission 59539) | Groundwater microbial communities from aquifer - Crystal Geyser CG23_combo_of_CG06-09_8/20/14_all | ecosystem: Environmental > Aquatic > Deep subsurface > Groundwater | place: USA: Utah...
CAGGAGTACAAGATCCTACAAGCTACAAGCTAACTTCCTACAAGCTAAAATAAAGTGTTTAGAATTTAAAAAATTGAAAATTAGAATTTGTTTGTAATTTGTTATTTGTTATTTGAGATTTAAAATATAGGGATGAAAGAAGGAATTTTATATGTAGTCGCAACTCCTATTGGGAATCTTGCTGATATTACCTTGCGAGCTTTGGAAGTTTTGAAGAAGGTTGATTTTGTTATTTGTGAGGATACAAGGCGTACATCGAAACTTTTACAATACTATGAAATTAAAAAAAGACTAGTTTCTTATCATCAGCACTCGAAGTTAAGAAAGATAGATTGGATTACTCGTCAGTTAAAGAATGGTAAGGAAGTTGCTTTAGTGAGCGATGCTGGGACTCCTGGAATTAATGATCCAGGAGGGATATTAGTTAATGGGATTAATAAGATTAACCAAGAAACTAGAAGAAAGATTAAAATTGTTCCTATCCCTGGATCTTCTGCATCGACCGCAGCATTATCAGTATCAGGCTTTCCTTGCGATAAATTTTTGTTTTTGGGGTTTTTACCGAGGAAAAAAGGAAGAAATAAGTTGTTAGAATCTTTAAAAAAAGAAAAGAAAGTAGTAGTTCTTTATGAATCTTGTTATAGAGTTGTTAAGACATTAGAAGAATTAAAGGGGGTTTTTGGTAAAAGAGAACTTTGTGTATGTCGAGAACTTACCAAGAAGTTTGAAAGTATTTATCGAGGAAGTTTTAATGAAGTTGTTAAAAGAATTAAAGAGAAGCAAAAGGGAGAATTTGTTGTTATAATTAATAAATTATAAACAAATGATTGATAATTACAAATTTGGTGAACTCACTTTTAACGGAAAAAAATACACGGAAGATTTAGTGATTTCTCACGGAGAGGTCAGTAAGTGGGATGTAGCTGATCATCATTTTCCTCAAAAAGAAGACATAGCAGAGATCTTAGAAGGAAAGCCAGAATATCTCATTATAGGGAGAGGCTCATCAAGTTCTATGGAAATTTCAGAAGAGCTAAGAGAGTTTATTCAAGATAAAGGAATAAAGTTCTTAGCTTTACCAACAGCTGCGGCAGCGCAGAAATATAACCAGTTGTGGATCGAACAAAAAGATGTGGCAGCGTTTTTACATTTAACTTGTTAAGAAATGCTTATTGATACTCATGCTCACTTGGATTTTAAAGAGTTTGGTAACGATAGAGAAGAGGTTATTAAAAGAGCTTTCGATAATGGAGTTGAGAAAATCATTTGTGTTGGATGTGGTCCAGAACATAGCAATGGTTCGGTAGAACTTGCAAGAAAATATGATAATATCTTTGCGTCAGTAGGGATTCATCCTCATGATTTGAACAAAGTAAATCTTGAAGCTCTTTCTGAATTAGAGAAGTTATCTAAATTTTTAAAGGTAGTCGCCATAGGAGAAATTGGCCTGGATTATTTTAGACTTGAAGACAAAAAAGATAAACCGAAGCAAATTAAAGTTTTTGAGGAACAGTTAAGGTTGGTGGGAAAGTTAAATTTGCCTGTAATTTTCCATTGTCGAGATGCTTATCCAGATATATTAAAAATCCTCTGGGAGTTTAAAAAAGATTATAATTTTCGAGGAGTAACGCACTGTTTTTCAGGATCACAAGATTATGCAGAGAAGTTTTTAGATTTAGGGCTTCTTTTGTCATTTACCGGTGCAATTACTTATACTGAAGATCCTGATGCTGAGATCTTTGAGGTAATTAAAAAAACGCCTCTAGATAAAATTATGATTGAGACAGATTGTCCTTATCTTGCACCCCATCCTCACAGAGGAGAAAGAAACGAACCAGCATTTGTGAAATTTGTAGCAGAGAAAATTGCGGAAGTGAAGGGGGTAGATTTTAAAACTGTTGCTAGCAAAACTACTAGAAATGCTGAAGAGTTGTTTGAGATATAGAGTATTAGGACTACTAGGGCTACTCCGCCTGAGGCGGACTAGGATTAGATTAAATAAAGAGAGGTTTTCTAATATGCTAGAACGAGAGCAAGGGCTCTTGTCTACCCAGTTGGTAGTGTATCTAAGACCCGTAATTCATAATTCGTGATTCATGATTCGCGATCATTTGCAGCTTCTGATATTTAGATTTTTTATAAGTCATAATTAAATCAAGATTTATGCCACTTACTTTAGCGCAAGTGAAAAAAGATCCTTATCTTTATCAATTTATCGAAGCATCAGAAAGATATATTTCTAAATTGGGATTTACAGAGCATGGGTTTCGGCATGTGAATTTAGTTTCTGATATTGCAAGGAATGTAGCAGAGAGAGTTGGGTTTTCAAAGCACAAGCAAGAACTTGCGGCAATTGGAGGTTACCTTCATGATATAGGAAATTTTATTGGCAGAACTCAACATGAGTACTGGGGTGTTTTTATTGCTTATCCGCGGTTAATAGAATTAAGTGCAACACCAAAAGAAATTGAGGTAATTTCCAATGTTATTTCTTCTCACGAGAAAAGAGGATCTAAAATTTTTAGTAAAGTAGCAGCAGTGGTAGTTTTAGCTGATAAATCAGATGTTCATAGGTCCAGAGTTGAAGAGGACATTAATATTGTTGAACTTACAGAAGATATACATAATAGGGTAAATTATGCAGTAACAGATTCTTTTCTTGAAGTCAACATCAGAAGGGAAAGAATAACTTTAAAATTAAAAATTGACACCAATGCAATTTCAGTGATGGAGTATTTTGAAATTTTTACTGAGAGGATGGTTTATTGTCGGGAGGCGGCAAAGTTTCTAGGGTATAGGTTTGGGTTGGTGATAAATAAGACGAGATTGCTATAGAAGCTCCAAGATAACCTTTGCGGTCTTCTTGGGATTATGCCTGAAAACACTTCTGTCGATAGCATCTCCTTTGATTTTTTGCGCTGGAACAGTGCTTGCTACTTTACTTTTAATAATTTTAATCTTTGGATCAATATTTTCTTCGTCAATCTCTGGCATTTTTTTATTTTCTTCTTTATAAGCTTCCAGATCTTTTTTATTAGCAAGAGGCTTTGTATTAAAAACAGCAATGTCTATCCTTGGAAGCCCTGATTTTTTGAGAAAATTGATTTGATGAGAAGCATTCCAATTCTTGGGTCCCATAAGTCCCCCAATAAACATAATTGGTGCTTTTGATTTTTTTATAGTGCTAGATACCCCTTGAACTTGAAAAAGAGGGGCAAGGCTTGTTACTATACTTCCAGGTCCTACTAAAATGTAATCAGCATCTAAAATAGCTTTTTTGGCACTTTTGGTAATTTTTACATTTGGTTCGAGCCATAGGTCTTTGATTTGATCTTCAGAAAGTTTGTCAAGCTCATATTCCCCGACAATTTTTCCTCTTCTTTTTGCTAAGGCCGCTAGGTGTGATTTTTCTTTGCTTACTGGAATTACTTTGCCGCAAGTAGGAAAGGTTTTCTCAAGGAGGTCCATGCCTTTTTCTATGTCTCCTGCTGCGATTTCTGATGCTGAGACTAGAATATTTCCTGCACTGTGCCCATTAAAGTCACCATTGCATTGGAAGCGGGATGACAGAAGCTTGACCCAGAAATCCACAAGTTTTTTATCTTTATGGTCGAGTAGGGCTATAAAAATATTTCTTAGGTCTCCTGGTGCACAGACATCAAGAGTGGTTCTGAGGCCTCCTGTAGATCCCCCAGAGTCGAAAACACTGACTATGAAGTTTAAATCAAGTCTTTTAGTAAACGGTTTGAATGTATTTGCCATAACAGCTCCACCTACTCCTCCGACAAAGAAGGCTATTTTCTTTTTTGCCATTTATTTGGTTGTTATGGAATAAAAACAAGCCCTCACTGGTATTGTACAGGTTTGCCTGGGTCTATGTAAAGTTTTTGATATACACTAGATTATTAAGGCAAAGGGGTATATGATAAGGTTATGAGAATCTTTCTAGACTTTGATGATACTCTTTATAATACTACTAGGCTTAAGAAAGAGACCAATAGGGTCATCGCAGATTTTGGAGTGACTAAAGAATTTCAGGAAGTTTTGAAAAAAGATGAAGAAAAAGGAACTGGCATGAATTTTGACAGAGTTTTAAAAGATGTTTTTGATAGTTTAGGTAAGGATAAAAAGGCCAAGTTTGATTTTAAAAAATTAAAGCAAAAAATTAATAGGATTCTCAACAAGAAGAAAAGTATGCTTTATTCAGATTCTTTGCCTTTTTTGAAAGCTATTTACAAAAAACACGATCTAATATTAATTACCTATGGTGATTATCGAGCTCAGAGGTTTAAAATTAAACAAGTTGGAATAAGAAGGTTTTTTAAGGCAGTTTTAATAGTTACAGAAAAAAAAGAAGAATTTTTCAGAGATTATTTAAAGAAGAGAGAAGGGGTCTTTATCGATGATAAGGCAAGTACAGTTGATTTTGTTGCAAAGAATTTCCTAGACATTAAAACAATTGTCTTGAGACGTCCTGGAAGTTGGCATTCTAAGAAGCCTTTTGGTAAATATGATTTTTTAACAAGAAATTTAAGCCAGACCTTAAAAATCATTAATAATTTAGAAAAAACATGCAAGTAGTAATTTTAGCAGCAGGTGAAGGAGTACGCATGCGCCCTTTTACTTATACTAATTCCAAGCCTGTTATTAAATTTGCTGGAACCACAGTTCTGGAACATAATATTCGAGAGCTTCCTAAGGAGGTTAGAGAAGTAATCATTGTTGTTGGTTATTTACAGGAAAAAATTAGAAAGAAAATAGGAGATGAATTTGATGGAAGAAAAATAACTTATGTTGAGCAGAGAAAGCAGATAGGTAATGGTCATGCAATGATGCTTTGTGAAAAGAAAGTTAGAGGAAAATTTCTTGTTTTTAATGGTGATGATCTTTATTCTGGAAAAGATATTAAAAAATTATTCCAGCACAATTTATGTGCTTTAGTAAAAAAGGTAGCTGACCCTTCAACCTTTGGAGTGTATATTTTAAATAAAAAAGGAAAAGTAATAGGTTTTGTTGAAAAACCAGAAAAGTTTGTCTCTGATATTGCTAATATTGGTTGTTATCTGCTTGATAAAAGAATTTTTAAATATCAATTAAAAAAGTCCGAAAGAGGAGAATACGAAATTACAGATTATATTAAATATTTAGTAAAAGATGGAATTGATTTTGAAATAGAAAAAACAAGTTTCTGGCAACCTATAGGCTATCCTTGGAATATTCTGGATGCTAATAGTATTTTACTTAGTTTTATAAAAAAATCTGAAATTTTAGGTAAAGTTGCTAAAGACGCTGAAATTTCCGGTTTAGTTAAAATTGGAAAAGGTACAACGATTGGACCAGGAGTAGTTATTGAAGGACCAGTTATTATTGGAGAAAATTGTGTGATTGGCCCAAATTGTTTTATAAGACTAAATACTAGTATTGAAAGCAACTGTCATATTGGGCATGCAGTAGAAATAAAGAATTCAGTAATAATGAAGAATACTAGCGTTTCCCACCTCTCTTATGTAGGAGATTCTGTTTTAGGAGAGAATGTGAATTTTGGTGCAGGGACAATTACCGCAAACCTAAGGCATGATGGTAATTCTATTGGAGTAAAAATCAAAGATCAAATAGTTGATTCTACAAAAGAAAAACTAGGTTGCTTTATTGGAGATTTTTCTAAGACTGGAGTTAATACTTCTTTGTATCCTGGAGTAAAACTTGGTCCTTTTTCTTGGACTTATCCAGGCGCTTGCATAAAAAGAGATATTGAGCCTTTTCATATTGAGAAAGAAAAAATTTCTTTTGAAAAGATTGAAGGATTGATAAAAGGGGAGAGGTTGATTGAAGATTATGATTTTGAGGGGCTGTACAAAAGGCTGGAGAAAGAATAATTTAAATATCGTTGTAGGAACGTTGCAGCGCAACGTTCCTACCTTAAATTCAATGCGCATTCTAAAAGTTGATCTAGAAAACCCAGAAGATAAAGTTATAGAAGCAGCAGCAGATATTCTAAAAAGAGGGCTTGTTTTAGTTTATCCTACTGATACTGTTTATGGATTAGGTGTAAATATATTAGATGAAAATGCAGTACGCAAGATTTTTCTTATCAAAGGAAGAGATTTTATCAAGCCTCTTCCCATTGTAGTAAGAGATTTAAAAATGGCAGAGGAGGTTGCTTCTGTAGGAGAGAAAGCAAAGGTATTATTTAATAAATTTTTACCAGGGCCTTTGACTCTAGTTCTTCCTAAAAAAGACATTATATCTGATATAATATCAGCAGATCTTGAGACAGTTGGGATTAGAATACCAGAGTGTGAGGTTACTAAAAAATTAAGTGAAAAATTGGATTTTCCTTATACTACTACTAGCGCTAATATTTCTGGCAGACCCTCTACAAGTTCTATTAGAGAAGTTAGATCCCAGTTTAGTGATTCTCCAAGAAAGCCCGATCTTATTTTAAACGCAGGGACTTTGTCCCCTTCTTTATCTTCGACTATTGTCGATTTGTCGAATGAAAATGATATTAAGATTCTAAGGGAGGGACCAATCTCAAAGGAAGAAATCCTAAGCACTAAATCCGAAATCCCAAACAAATTCTAATTACCAAAATTCAAATTTTCTAAACACGTAGTTTTGAATTTAAAAAATTAGAATTTAGGTATTGTTTAGTATTTCGATATTAGGATTTAGGATTTTTCCCAAATTCATATTAAATCTTTTGATTTTTTAGTGGCGTTGGCAAAAAGTATCTCTTATGAATTCTCAAAAGCTTATTCCCAAACCCTATCTTTCTTCTCGTCTTCATCCCGAACTTGTGGCTTTATACAGTCACTTGAGCATTAAAGACTTTGCAATAAACTTGATCAGTCTTTTTAGTGCTGTTTATATTTATCTTCATTTTGGGAGATCTATTATTGCGCCTCTTATATTTTATGCTAGCATTAATTTTCTTTATGCTATTTTTCTCCCTTTGGGAGTGAGAGTGATGTCCAAGATTGGTCTTAAAAGATCAATGTCCCTAGGACTCATTTTTAGGTTTCTTTATTTTTTATGTTTATTTCTTCTAGAGAAGGATTCCTTGCTTGTAATTCCTGCGGTCTTATGCCTTACGATTCATGATCTACTTTATTGGGTTCCTTTTCACTCCGATATTGCAAGATTTACTAATAAAAAGAACAGAGGGAAAGAAATGGCGCTTTATCAAGCAGTTCAAATTGCTTTAGCAGTGGTAGCACCTATTGCAGCAGCATTTATTATTACTCGCTTCGGGTTTCCCGTGTTGTTTCTATTTGCAGCAGTCTTAGTGTTAATATCAGGTCTTCCTCTGATTATTACACCCCGTGTTTATGAAACTTTTACTTTTTCTTATAAAGGCACGTTTAAAGAGCTTTTTAGTAAAGAAAATAGAAGAAATTTTATAGCTTTTTTTGCGTCAGGTATTGAAGGGAAAATTGGAGGAGTTGTTTGGCCTATTTTTATATTTATTCTTCTTGCCGGACAAATTACAAAGATAGGATTTTTATCAGCTGCTATTGTCTTTGTTACGCTTGTTAGCAGTCTTATTATGGGTAGATTTATTGATGAACATGACACTAAGAAGATTATTAGACTTAGTACCTTGTTTTATGCTCTAGCATGGATTGTAAAAATATTTATCTCTTCTGGCGCCCAAGTCTTTATTACTGATTCTTATCATAGGGTAGCAAGTCTTGGTGCTAGGTTTCCGTTCGATACTCTGACATATGAGCGCGCAGCAGATCAAGGCCAATATGTTGATGAATTTACAGTTTTAAAAGAAATGGCATTGAATTTCGGATATGTATTTATTACTATTATTTTGATAAACATGAGCTTTTTTGTTGATATTAAATATGCTTTTGTTTTTGCTGCAGCTGCTTCGTTTTTCTTTAGTGTCTTGTGAGAGTAATTCGAAGAGAATATTGTATACATATTAGCAAGTAAGAGAAATGGTACTTTGTATATCGGAGTAACGAATAATCTGATTAGAAGAGTATGTGAACATAAAAATAAAACTATAGATGGATTTACTAAAAAGTATTGTGTTGATAAGCTTGTATATTATGAGGAAACTAATGACGTAAAATCTGCTATTGTAAGGGAAAAAAGAATGAAGAAATGGAGAAGGGAGTGGAAGATAAATTTAATTAAAAAATTCAACCCTTATTGGAAGGATTTGTACTACAATTTGTCTAGCTGAAAAGGAGATTTAAGGGCGTCAGATGTATTCCCGCTGGAGTTTATCCCGTATTTAGTACGGGGCGGGAATGACATATTCTGTCATTCGTCCGCTTGCGGCGGATTCGAGTAGCATTCGTATAATTCGCATAACCTATAATTTTAATTCCTAATTTCTAATCTCATGAATAGCTACCTTAAAGAATCCGACCCCGAAATTTATAATTTAATAGAAGAAGAAAAAAAGCTGGAATCTGAAAAATTAAGACTTATTCCTTCTGAAAATTATGCGTCTTGTGCAGTATTGGAAACCACAGGATCAATTCTTACAAATAAATATTCTGAAGGTTATCCTAAAAAAAGATATTATGAAGGCCAGCAAGCGATAGATAAAATAGAGCTACTTGCTATCAAAAGGGCAAAAAAGCTTTTTGGTGCAGAACATGTAAATGTCCAGCCAAACTCTGGTAGTCCTGCCAATATGGCTGTTTATTTTGCACTCCTTGAAATGGGTGATAAAATTTTAGGAATGAATTTAAGTCATGGAGGTCATCTTACTCATGGAAGCCCTGTGAATTTTTCTGGAAAATATTATAACTTTATTTCTTATGGTGTTGATAAAGAAACTGAAATGCTTGATATGGATGAGGTGAGAAAAATAGCAGAAAAAGAGAAACCCAAGATAATTTTAAGTGGATTTACCGCTTATCCGAGACGAGTTGATTTTAAAGCATTTCATAAAATAGCAGAATCTGTCGGTGCGATTAGCATGGCAGATATTTCTCACATTGCAGGCTTGATTGCAGCAGGAGTTCATCCTTCACCTTTTCCATTTACAGATGTCGTAACAACAACTACTCACAAAACCCTGCGGGGTCCGAGAGGCGCAATAATTTTATGTAAAAAGAAATTTGGTAAGGCAGTTGACAAAGCAGTATTTCCAGGACTACAGGGCGGTCCTCATGAGCATTCCATTGCCGCAAAAGCCGTAGCTTTCAAAGAAGCGGAAAGACCAGAGTTTAAAGAATATGCTAAGCAAATTGTAAAAAATGCCAAAGCTTTGGCAGAATATTTAATGGAAAATGGATTTAAGTTAGTAAGCGATGGAACAGATACTCATTTGATTTTAATCAATGTTGTAAAAAGTAAAGGTATCTCCGGTAAACCTTTTGCTAAAGCACTTGACAAAGCAGGGATTATCTGTAATTTTAATACTATTCCTTTTGACAGGCGACCACCATTTGATCCCTCGGGAGTCAGAATTGGTACTCCGGCGATAACTTCACGAGGTATGAAAGAGACTGAAATGAAGAAAATTGCTGACTTTATGCTTAAAGTTTCTGAAAATATTGATAATGAAGAGGCTTTGACAAAAATTGCAGAGGAGGTTAAAAGTATGTGTAGCGAGTTTCCTGCGCCGGGAATTGAGAGGATTTAGAGGACGTGTTGTATTTTAAAATTAGAGGTATAAAGCAGGCAAGAATCAGGAATTATAGATAGGCAACTAGGACTGCTAGGAAACTAGGCTGCTAGTACCGTATTACGACACTAGGACTTATTATGCTTATATTATTCTAGATTCTTTATTCCATTTTTTATTTTTCAACTTTGAACTTTTTTTGCCGGAGTGGCGGAACTGGCAGACGCGCACGACTCAAAATCGTGTCCCGCTTAGCGGGATGAGGGTTCGACTCCCTCCTTCGGCACTCGAAGTTAATCACTTTCGAACTTTCTCTATTATCTTACCAAATTTAATTCATAAGTCAAAGAAAAGGGATTTAAACCACTAAAACCTTACCCCCGACTACATACAATTTCAGTGTTAATTATATCGCCTCTTTGACGGGCTCGGTCGCTCGCTGGAGTTTACCCCGTACCGTGCTTGCTCTGGTGCGGGGCTCGCTCCCTCGCCCTTATTTTACCTGCCCCGTAGTGAAATTTATTCGTAAATTTCTA
>Ga0066650_10001056_pt1 | contig 10057 bp, 7 predicted proteins | sample CryGey092014_all_FD_59539 | JGI IMG/M metagenome (GOLD analysis project Ga0066650, IMG submission 59539) | Groundwater microbial communities from aquifer - Crystal Geyser CG23_combo_of_CG06-09_8/20/14_all | ecosystem: Environmental > Aquatic > Deep subsurface > Groundwater | place: USA: Utah...
TCTCTTTTGAAATATACATTAAAAAGAAAAGAAATCTATTTTTTTAAAGTTAACTTAAATATAAATTTATTTTTTCTTTGAGGTTTTAAAAGAAGGAAGGGGGATGTGGGGTGGCAGGTTGAGCTCCTCTTCAAATTGGAGAGCCTTAAGGCTGGATTTTCTAAAAATAAGATTAAACACACTCACTCTGAACTCTTCTGGTATCTTTTTATCTTTCCATTGTTTTAAGACTTCTTTTGCTTGTTGTGGCTCTACTGAAACAAGGAGATTTCCGTAAAACTTTAAAATTGCAATCTCTTTCTCATAATTAATAGTGTATTCGAAGCTTACTGCAATAATTTCTTCTGAAGAATTAAAGAGATCAGATTTTATTTCTTTTAAATCAGAAATATCAATGCCAGCAGTTATTTTTAAATCTTTTAGATTATCTGACTTCTTCTCTAAGTCTATTTTTCTAAAGTTAAATCCCACTAATCGCATAAGAAAGTTATTGGGAGTTTATTTTTAAATATTTTGGTGTAGACAGGTTTTTTGTAAAGATAAACAAAAATCTACAGATAATTAAACAGATAAAGCACTTCTAAGAATCTTATGTATAATTTAAATTAAGTCTTCCTCTGAAACAATCATAAAATCCCCAATAGCAATTATTGAGCTATAAGGAATTAGAAATTCTCCTGAAGAAGTCTTTTCTAAATTCAAATTTCTTGTATAAGGAGTAGGATCTCTTATAACAATTCCAATTAATTCTCCTGATCTGGTTTCAAAGGTTATATCTTTAACGAACCCCAACCTCTTACCTTCTTTTGTTACAATCATCTTTCCAACAAGAACATTGAAAGGATTTTTCTCGCTTTGCATATGAGAAATAAAAGTAAATAATTTATAAACTTTTCTGTAAAAATATATAGAGGTTTAAATGGCAGTTTCAACCCTAAATTCAGTAAAAACAAGCTTTAAAATGAAATTAATCGATTTTTTAGAGAAGATATGCAAAAGAAAGATTAAATACATATAGGGTTCTTAATTAAACTATACCCCCTCCCTCTTATTTCCTATGGAAACATTTATAAATAAAATTATTAATTTTTTTATTTTTATTTATATTATAAATTTATATATTATATAGTATATACATCAAATTATATTAAAAATAAAATGTTTATTTTTGATATTTATATTTATCCTTTACTAAGGTTTTTTTGAATCTTTATTTTTCTATTTTTTAACTAAAAAGAGATTTCCATAGGAAATATAGGTGTTTCTCTTTATTAGTGGTTATAATCTTTTATATAAGGACTTCTTTTTTTCCATCGATAACCTAACCGATTTTGCAATTTCCATAGGAAATAGACGTGTGAGGTAAGAGGCATAATGAAATTAGAAATAGGAAAGATATTTGATAACTTTGATGAGAATGGAATTTTTAAGGATAAATCTGTTTTGCAAGCAAACTACGCCCCAAGCGGGATTCCCCACAGAGAAGAACAAATAAAACAAATAGCTTCAATTCTTGCACCGGTATTAAGGGGTGAGAAGACCAGCAACCTGTTTTTGTACGGAAAAACCGGAACCGGGAAGACATTAGCAATGAAATATGTTCAGGAAGAGTTATACAAACGCGTTAAAAAAGATGCAAATTTTAAATTAAAGATAGAATATCTCAATTGCAAATTAAAAAAAGTTTCTGATACTGAATATAGAATTTTAGCCGAATTAGTTAAAAAGATGGGAGGGGAGGTTCCTATGACTGGTTTGCCTACCCAAGCAATTTATAGCAAATTTATAGAAACAATAGATTCAGAAAAGAACCTTATTGTCCTGGTTCTTGATGAAATTGACCAAACAGTTAAAAAGATTTCAAATGATTTTTTGTATAATTTAGTGAGATTAAATTCAGAATTATCAAAATCTCAGATATGCCTCGTTGGAATAAGTAATAATCTTACCTTTTTAGAAGAAATAGACCCCAGAGTAAGAAGTTCTCTTTCAGAAGAAGAAATTCTTTTTCCACCGTACAATGCTTTGCAAATTCAAGATATTTTAAACCAAAGAGCAGGATTGGCATTTAAGGAGGGAATTTTACAAGAAGGAGTTATTCAAAAATGTTCCGCGTTTGCAGCAAAAGGGCATGGAGATGCAAGGAGAGCATTAGATTTGTTAAGGATAGCAGGAGAGCTTGCAGAAAGAGACAATTCAAAAAAAATTCTTTTGAAACATATAGATGAAGCAAATGAAAAAATAGAAAAAGATAAGATCTTGGATACTGTCGTTTCATTACCAAAGCAATTTCAAGTTGTTTTAGGAGCAATAATATATCTTTTAGAAAACCAGAGAGGAAACAACCCCATTTTTACAGGAGAAGCATATGATTTTTATCAGCAACTTTGCATTAAAAACAAACTTGAAGTCTTGACTCAAAGAAGAGTCGGAGAAATAATCCAGGAATTAGACATGTCTGGAATAATTAATGTTAAGGTAATTTCTAAAGGCAGGGGGGGAAGAATGAGAGAAATTAAGATGGCTGTTCCAAAAGAGATTGTAAATAAAGCCAAAGAAATAATAGAAAATTCTTTGAATTATATTTAAAAATGGACACAAAACAACTTTTGAAGTTTTGCTTAGAGAAAGGTTTGTTACTTGATAAAGAAGTATTAAGTTTATTTAATGAAACAGGTGACATAGAATCTGTAAAACTAATAATAGAAAAAATAAAGAATTGTACGAAACAAAACGTAATAACAAAAAACGTTTTCTACGAGAATAAAGAAAAAGTCAATGAATTCCTTTACGAACTTCCACAAAAAAATCAAAAAGAACTTGAGAATCTTAAAATTAAACTGGGGCTTAGTATAGAAATCTCAACGGAAAAGCAATTTTTAGGAAATGAGAATCATCAAAAAAATATTGAAAAATTTGAAGATATTTACGAAAAAAATGAAGATAGTGATGTGATTGTTCTCTCTTCTGTTCCCGCCCAAAATAAGAAAATTGAGGTTCAAGACTTTGTAACTTCTTTTAAAAACAGGTTTATAGAAATGAGGGGGTTTTTACAAAATCATTCAGAGCTAGAAAGTCTTGTTTCAATAAGCAAAATATTTGGTGGTCGTCAGAAGATTTCTATAATTGGGATGGTTTATGATAAATCCGTTACAAAAAACAAGAATATCCTTCTTGAAGTAGAAGATGCTACAGGAAAGATAAAAGTATTAATTAGTAAAACTAAAAAAGAGGTATATGAAAAGGCAGAAAATGTTGCATTAGATTCCGTAGTGGGTTTTAGGGGTTCGGGAAACGAAGAAATTTTCTTTGCAGACGATATAATTTATCCAGATTCAAGTCTTTCCGAAAGGAAAACATCTCCTAAAGAAGAGTGGGCTCTATTTATAGGGGATTTGCATTTTGGAAGTAAACGTTTTATGAAGAATAATTTTCTTAAATTTATTGATTATTTAAATGGAGATTTTCAAAATGAAGGAGAAACTAGAAAAATAAAATATCTTTTTTTAGTGGGGGATGTTGTTACAGGTGTAGGAAATTATCCTAACCAAGAAAAAGATTTAGAAATAATAGACTTAGAAGAACAATTTTTTGGATTAGCAGAGATTCTTAGTAAAATAAGAAAAGACATTAAGATAATTATTTCTCCAGGAAACCACGATGGAGTGAGGTTAATGGAACCACAACCTTTTTTAGATGAAAAATACGCTTGGCCGCTTTATGAGATGGAAAATGTAGTTATTACCCCCAACCCTTCTTATTTAAAGATTGGAAAGAAGACAAATTTCCCTGGATTTACTGTTTTGACTTATCATGGTTTTTCATATCCCTATTATGCAGATAATATTCCTTCTTTGATCCAAAAAAAAGCGATGAATTGCCCAGAAGAGATAATGAAATACCTTTTGAAAAATCGCCACCTTGCTCCTACGCACACCTCAACACAATATTTTCCTCTTGAGAAAGATGGGCTTTTAATAAGAGAGGTGCCAGATATATTTGTTTCAGCTCACACCCATAAATGCGGAGTCACTTATTATAATAATATTCTTGTTATTTCTATCTCTTGTTGGGAAGAGATGACCCCATATCAAGAGAAATTTGGAAATATTCCAGATCATTGTAAAGTTCCAATGTTTAACCTTAAAACAAGGAAAGTTAAAATTTTAGATTTTGAAGATTTAGAAGGGAGCAAGAAGGTTATGGAGGAGAAAAATGAAAACTAGGGAGAGAATAGGTATCGATGTTGATGATACTCTTCTCGATTTTGTAGGGACATATATCTTGTACCATAATCAATCTTATAATACCAATTTGAAAAAAGAAAATTTTAAGTCTTACTCTTTTGATAAGCAAATAGGGGGAACAATGGAAGAAGCAATTAATATGATAAATCGGTTTTATGAGACCGTTTTCTTTAAGGGTGTTTTACCCCTTCCAAATTCAGTGGAGGTAATTAGTTTTTTGAAGCAAAAAAATTATGAGCTATTTATAATAACTTCCAGACCAGATTTTATAAAAGGGGAAACCGAAGAATGGCTTAATAAATATTTTCCGGATAAGTTTTCCAATATTTTTTTCTCATATAATCATTATACCCAAAGAAAGAACGGTGGAAAATCAAAGGCGGAGATTTGTTTAGATAGAAAAATTTCCTTTATGGTGGACGATTCTCTTGAGTATTGTAAGCAATGTTCAGAAAAAGGAGTAGAAGCTTTATTATTTGGTGATTTGCCTTGGAATCGGGATGGTAAATGGGCTGATAAGATAAGGGTAGAAAATTGGTTGAAAGTAGGAGAAAAATTATTAAAATGAACACCCAAGAATATTTTGAAAATCTAAAGAAAGAAGTTGATAAGATATATTCTGTTGCAAGCGAAGCTCGTTCTAAAGGATATGATCCTGTTGGAGAAGTTGAAATTCCTTTAGCTATGAGCATGGCAGAAAAAGTTGTGGGATTAATTTCAACACTATATCCTCAAATGAAAGGAACAGGAATAGCAAAGAGAATCCTTGAATTAGAAAAAGAATACGGAAAGTTAGACACAACCATTGTTTTTAAAATTGCAGAAGAGGTTGCAAAACAGAAATTTTGTGAATTTAAGAGTATTTTAGAAGCGATGGATGCTGGAATAAGGATAGGGTTTGCATATGCTACATTGGGGGTTGTTTCTAGCCCAATAGAAGGATATATTGGATTGAAGATTCGAAAGACTCGAGACGGAAAAGATTACATTGAAGCAAGCTTTTCAGGACCAATTAGAAGTGCTGGAGCCACTGCTAGTTGTATCATTTTAATTGTAATTGATTACTTAAGAGAAACCTTTGGTTTTGCAAAATATGATCCTACATTAGAAGAAACAAAGAGGCTTTATACAGAACTGGAACATTTTCATGAAAGGGTTGCAAATTTACAATATATGCCAACAGAACAAGAAGCACTTTTTTTAGCAGAAAACTTACCAATTCAAATTGCAGGAGAACCTTCTGAAAAGATAGAAGTTCCAAACTATAAAAATCTAGGAAGAGTAGATACAAATTATTTGAGAAGTGGTTTTTGTCTTATAATTGGAGAGGGTCTTGCTCAGAAAGCAGCAAAAGGATTTAGGCTTTTAGGGGGTGCAAAGAAAAATGGAATAAAGTCAACAGGATTTGATTTTTTGGAAGAGTATATAAAAATTCATGAAAAAAGAGATAAGGGAAAGGCAGAAGATTCCCCCACATATATAAAAGATTTGGTTGCGGGCAGACCCATTTTTGGACATCCTTCAAAATCAGGAGGTTTTAGATTTAGATATGGGAGGGGAAGAGTCTCGGGTTTTAGTGCAACTTCTCTTCATCCAGCAACAATGGCCGCAACAGATGGATTTATTGCAATAGGAACACAATTAAAAATAGAAAAACCAACTAAGGGATGTGCCGTTACTGTTTGTGATTCTATAGATGGACCAATAGTTAAGCTTTTTAATGGAAGTGTTAAAAAATTAACTTCAAAAGAAGAGGCAAAATCTCTTTATCCAGATATAGAAGAAATAATTTATTTGGGAGATATTCTTTTTCCATTTAGTGATTTAGCTAACAGAAACGCTAATTTGATAAAACCTGGATATGTTGAAGAGTGGTGGGCCCTTGATTTAAGAGAAAAAGAAGAGAAATTTTCTAATATAGATTATTTTTCTGTATCTCTTGAAAAAGCAATTGAGTTTAGTGAAAAATATCAAATTCCATTACATCCAAAATATATTTTTTATTGGACCCAAATCTTAAAAGAAAATTTTATTGATTTGATAAATTGGTTTGAAAATTCCAAAATAGATAAAAAGATAATTTTTCCTTTTAATAAGACAGATAGAGAAAAATTTAAACTTGGAAAAAGAACACTTGAATTGTTAGGTGTTGAGCATCAAGTTACAATAGAAAATGTTGTGATTAATGAAGAAAATAGCAAAGCTCTCTTAATAAACTTGGGTTTAGATATAGATTTTTTTAATGAGGGGCAGACAAATGTTAAGGAAATATTTGGGAAGTTTGTTTTTGATGAAGAGAAATCTGTTTTAGAAAATATTAACTCTTTTTCTAAATATGAAATAAAAGACAAGGCAGGAGAGTTTATAGGAACTCGTATGGGAAGACCAGAGAAAGCAAAGCTTAGAAAATTAATTGGAAGTCCGAATGTTTTATTTCCCGTTGGAAAAGAAGGTGGGAGATTGAGAAGCATCCAAACAGCATGTGTTGAGGGGAAAGTCTGGAGCAGTTTTCCAATTTATTATTGTGAAAATTGTAAAAGAGAAACAGTTTATCCTGTTTGTGAAGAATGTAATAAAAAATCTAAAGAGATGTATTATTTTTCAGAAACAAAAGAAAAACTTTTTAATAAAAAAAATGAAAACCTTGGGAAAGAAGGGGTTAGGTATTCAAATCAATCTTTAGATATATCCCATTACTATGAAAGTGCTATTAAAAGGTTGGGTTTAACAAAAGAAGAAATTCCTGCATTGATAAAGGGTGTAAGGGGAACTTCTTCTGCAAATCATGCAATAGAAAATTTGTCTAAGGGAATGTTAAGAGCAAAATATGATTTGCAAGTGAATAAAGATGGGACAATAAGATTTGATGCTACAGAGTTGCCCTTAATTTGTTTTAAGCCTAAAGAGATTTATGTGGATGTTAAAAAGATAAGAGAACTGGGATATACTCAAGACATTTTTGGAAATGAATTAGAAAATGAAAATCAAATTTTAGAACTTATGCCCCACGATATTTTGCTTCCAAGTTCATTTGAATCTCTTGATGAAAGAGCAGATGATGTTTTTTTTAAGGTTTCAAAATTTATTGATGAGGAATTGGAGAGATTTTATGGTATGAATAAAATTTACAATGTTGAAAAGAAAGAAGATTTAATAGGGCAGTTAGGGGTTTGTATGGCCCCCCATAATTGTGCAGGGGTAATTTGTAGATTTATTGGATTTTCAAATACACAAGGATTATTTGCTAGTCCATATATGCATGCAGCAGTTAGAAGGGACTGTGATGGTGATGAAGCAGCCATAATGCTTTTAGGGGATGTTCTTCTGAATTTTTCTAGAGAATTCTTACCTAACCATAGGGGAGGAACTCAAGATGCCCCTTTAGTATTAAATGCAAAAATAGATGCAGGAGAGGTTGATGATCAAATACTAGATTTTGAATATTTAAGAGAATATCCTATTGAGCTTTATAGGGCTGCAGAAAAAGGAAAGCACTCTTCAGAAGTAAAGGTTAATACTGTAAGGGATATATTAAGAAGAGGGGAAAATCCTTTTATCGGAGCAGGATTTACACACAATACTGAAAATTTTAATGAGGGGGTTTTATGTTCTTCTTATAAAACCCTATTAACCATGAAAGATAAAGTTGATCATGAGATGGAACTTGTTGAGAAGTTGCGTTCTGTAGATACTTCAGATGTAGCAAGACTCATTATTGATAGGCATTTTATAAGAGATATGAAGGGTAATCTTAGGAAATTCTCTATGCAAGAGTTTAGATGTGTTGCCTGCAATGAAATAGTTAGAAGAACCCCTTTAAACGGGGTTTGCCCAAGATGCAGGGGCAAGTTAATATTTACAATTCATGAGGGGGGAATAAAGAAATATCTAGAGCCTGCATTGGATTTAGCTAAGAAATATCACCTCTCAAATTATATGCAACAGAATTTAGAATTGGTTAAGAGATATGTTGAGAGTGTCTTTGGAAGAGAATTGGAAAAACAGGAGACGATAAATAGATGGTTTTAGATAAAGAAGTAACATGTAAATGTGGAATCTTTGTTGGACATAGTGTGCATGATGTTTACAAGGGGTTGAAAGCTTTGCAGCATAGAGGACAAGATAGCGTAGGTATTGCTGTCAAGAAAAATGGACATATAGATTTGATAAGATGGTCTGGGAAAGTAAGTGATTTTTCTTTAGAGAGTCTTGTTAATATTTTGGGTTCTGGAGAATTAGTTATAGGCCATGTTAGGTATAGCACAATGAAAATAAAAGAAAATGAGGGTTTGTTCAGCGGTGCTCACCCAAGATTTATGGGGGGAAAAATTATTGATAATTCTAATATGTATAAATCTCATCTAATTGTTAGAGATGCAGAGAAAGCAATTGTTCACAATGGGAATATTCCTAATTTAAATTTGCCAGATGGAAAAATAGATACCGATTTTATTTTGGAAAAATATTCCGAAAGTGGAATTTCTTTTATTTTGAAAACCTTTCCCGCTTCCTATTCTGCTGCAATACTAGATTCAGTGGGGGATGAAGTTATTGTTTTTAGGGACAGACATAAAATGAGGCCGTTATGGATTGGAGAAAAGGATGGAAATATTCTTGCATCTTCAGAAGATGTCGCTATATGGGAAATTGGCGGAAAGCCCATACGAGAAGTTAATGGGGGAGAAGTTATACACATTCCACAAAGAGGAAGAGATTTTGTTTCTGAACAAATTATTAATCCAAAACAGAAAATTTGTTTTTTTGAAGGAAATTATTTGCAATCAGCAAGCTCTTCTTTTGACGGCAGGACTGTTTTTAGTATAAGAAGAAATTTGGGAAAACAATTAGCAAAAGAATATTTTCCCGATATTGATTTTGTTAGTTTTATTCCACACAGCCCAGAACATATTGCTAGAGGATATAGTGATGAAAGAAAAATTCAGTTGAAAGAAATTTTTTATAAAATTGCGAGTGAAAGATCTTTTTTAGGAGAATGTCAGAATAAGAGGGATTTTTCCATAGGGGCAAATCTTTTTGTTTTAGATAATGTCAATCTTGTTGGGAAAAAAATTTTAATTTTTGATGATTCTCTTGTTAGAGGAACTGTTTCTAAAGATGCCGCGAAGAAATTAAGGGAACGGGGAGTTGAATGGATTGGTCTTGTGCTTGGGACACCAATAATTGGGCCAGTTGTTGCGGGGGTTCAAAGAGGTTGCTTGTGGGGAGTAGATATGCCTCCAGAGGATAATTTTGCAATTAAACGTGTTCAGACTTTGAAAAAATTAAAAGAAGAATCTGGTTTTGATGATGTTTATTTTATTTCTATGGAAGGGCTTGCAAAAGCCCATGGAAAAGACTTGAATGAAATGTGTACTTATTGTATTGGAGGAGAGAACCCAATTGAAGAATAAATGGTTTTGAATTTACTTTAGAAAAGTATTTTAATAGAATGCCCTCTTTTTAATCATGAATTTAAATCAAAAGGTAATTTTTATTACCGGAGCGAGTTTAGGGATAGGAAAAGAAACAGCATATTGCTTTGCTAGAGAAAAATGTAAATTGGTTCTTACTTATTTTAAACACAAGAGAGAAGGACAAATGGTTAAAGCAGAATGTCTAAATCTTGGGGCTTCCGAAGTTCTTCTTTTAAAATTGGATCTTAATAAAGAAAGGGATATTAAAAAAGTTGTTAGGAATATTAAAAGCAAATTTGGAAGAATTTTTCTTCTAATTAATAATGCTGCAGTTATCTCTTGGAAGAAATTAGAAAAACAATCGTTTAAAGAGATAAATGAGCAAATAGGAGTTAA
>Ga0066650_10001058_pt1 | contig 10046 bp, 6 predicted proteins | sample CryGey092014_all_FD_59539 | JGI IMG/M metagenome (GOLD analysis project Ga0066650, IMG submission 59539) | Groundwater microbial communities from aquifer - Crystal Geyser CG23_combo_of_CG06-09_8/20/14_all | ecosystem: Environmental > Aquatic > Deep subsurface > Groundwater | place: USA: Utah...
TTGATGATAAGTACATATTTGAGCTACTAGTCTCTTGTCCAACTCGTTTCCGATTATGTCAAACCGACGTTCCTCGACTATTCTTTTGCCACTAAATGCCCCGTGGCACCGTCTGACAGTCGCAGGACCGCCGTACAGTTCCTTATACCATTGTTGAGAAAACATTCCCACATCGTGGAAAAGGGCTGCACATTTTACGTAGTACTGCCAGATCGGTGACTCGCACACATTCTTGAAGCTTTCTTCTGTATGCTCTGCCTTGCCTACTATCATCGATGTGTTGTCCGAGCATTCGCTGCCTTTCTGATCGTCGTTCTTTCTCTCTAGTTGATCTTTGGCGAGAGCGGTATTTTGTGCAAACTCTATCAAGCATTTTGTATTAGCAAGCACTTCCCTCACATGATTTATTCCATGGTCGATGAAGTACTTCAGCTTCATTTGTGCTGGGTTCATGAATTCCGTTTCAAAGCCATTTTCTGATGCTCTAGCAGCCAGTTTTTCCAATGCTCCGAATCTAGAGCTGTAGGCAAACTCTTTGAGTTTTTGAACAAACCGCAAAAGAGACTGACAGATGTCAAATTGGAGTACGCCTGTTGGTATGTTCTCTATCTGTTCTCTTAACTCTGCATCGGCCCATCTCAGATTCACACCGATTCTCAGCAATTGCTCTTCGACTTCTAATCGCCCTTCCGCCTTCCCAGGTCTCTCATCCCTGTTTTTGTCTCGACTATGAATAGATCGTCCATCTTCATCTTCCTTGATGCTTCTCGCAAAAACCAGATCAAAAAATCTAAGCATTATGTCGTCTAGTCTTATCCATTCCTCCTCCGTCTTAATCCATTTCTCTCTTGAAGTACGTTGCAGCAAACCAAAGACATGGTTTTGGAGTTTCACCATATTGTTGGGGTTCTCGCCGGCGTCCAGAGGCTCAGGGCGTTGGACTCCCTTACTTGTAAAATACTCCTCAAGTCTATTGCCTATTCTCTCAACGATATCAAGACAAAGGTTTTTTATATCGTTGTAGGTCTTGGTCAGTTCTCTGGTGGTCTGACTACCCTCTTTTTCAGATTTTGGTTGTGCAATTCCTTTCTGTGTTGAATCTTTCACAAGTTGTTCATATTTTGACTCAAGAAGATCCCTAACAAAAAGACACGAAGCAGTCTTCAAGTTTCTGAGACATATCTCAGTGTCATCGATCAATTTTGACATAACTTGCGGTTCTTCTCCCCCGTAGTTGCGCGCGATATCATAGTTATAGCGTAGTATAGAAACTAACGACCGAAAATCCTCAACTAACAACTTGTAGGCAAACAACATCAGACTTCTGTTGAGTCTTCCCGCAAGTTCGGCATGTGCTAATGCTTTTGGTTTCACTCTCCTGTTCTCTGGACTGTTTGATTCATGAATTGCTGGTCTAATCTCCTCGGCGGTCGTTGTCAATTTCTGAAGATGAGTGGCGCACTCTCTCCATCTATCGTCATAAGATTCGACAACCGAGAGGGGATGATTGTCCCAGAGACTCTTCAACCTCAGGTACGTGTCCTTGTAGAATACAATATCTGCTGTTCTCGAGATCAAAAGTGCAAGATTCTTCAGCAGTTCGATTGTTGATAGTGCTTTTGCTAATGTGATCACAGAATCTCCATATTCGGTCTTGCTGATATCTGAACTCTGAGGGTTGCGCAGAAACACGCACATCTTCTCGTCATATTTATCTATCGCATCAGTTGCGGCGTTTACTAGCTCTGCATCTCTTGGCTGACTCGAGATTATGTGATATGCATTCAAATCCTTTCTGTTATCCCTGATCTCACTTTCGCTCGGAGGAGTCAGGAATTCACTCCATGCCTCAAACAAAGACAAGTCATAGCGTCTTTGTAGCAAATCTTCAAGTTCACGCAAACTCAACTTGCTTTTCCCATTCTCGCCAACGACCACGTTTATATTCTTTTTAGCGGATGGACTACTCAGGTATTCGGTCAGAAGTCGATCTCTCTCTGCACGAGGCAAATGAGTCGAATACTTTCTTTCAGGCGAGATAAGCCAATCATTAATGGCCAGAACGAGTTCCGTGAAATCTTTTTCATATATTCGCATTTTCCTCCCATCTTTATCAAACTCCTCGATTAGAACTTCTGATTCATCAGATTGGATGTGGAACTGGCCACCATAGATTATGATGCTTCCCAACCCGCCTATTTGAGCAGCTATTGCATAATTGGCTAGACCGAAGTGACATCTGTATAGAACTGTCATGTTTGTCCTTTTTGCATATTCTCCTGCTTTCTTGTCTGAGCCTTCACAATGCATGTTTCCTGTTGCACCCTTGCAGAGCTGGAGAGGTATAGGTCTGCATCCCGCGCAAGTGTACGCTCTATTCAAGAAACAAGGATTGATGATTTGCCGACAAACTGTGCAGGTTTCATATCTCCTTTTTCCGGTCACCAATCTGCCTGACGTATGGGCCATCCCAATCATTATGTCAATGTTTCTCGGAACAGAGCTTTGGAATGATTCGAAAATCTCAGTCCCTAGTAGTCGGTCTATACGTGTAATCATAGTGCGGACACCTTACCATCGTTTTTCTGATTGCTACGCTATAACTCTTCCGTTTATTCTCTCAAATCCTCGGCTTTTGCAATGAAGCACCCCCACCCGACTTTACCGGCAAAAATATGCTTGCAATATGCTCGCCGAGAATTTGAGGAATTTACAGATGACGAAGGTCAGAAACACTGACGCGTGAACAAAATGTTGGTTGAATCGAAATTCCATGTTATAGCCACTACTTGCTAGTTGTCTAATGACTGGTCTCATGTCCAAACTTCTAATGAAAGAGGCGGTTCGTATAGGAAGTTTAGTATACAGTCTCCGTGATACTTTGTTATAAGGTTCTTTTTCGTCTTTACCGAAAAATAACCTTGATTAATATGCGCCAAATGTCCATTTCGCGAAATCAACAAGAAATCTGTTTCGAGCCCTACGAGAGAACTGGCAAATTTCGTGCCATGATGTGATGCTTTTGTCACGACAAATGGTCCGAAGCGCTTCGGATTAATCTGATTCAAAGCTTCTTCCTCGGCATCTCCAAGAAAAAGAAAATCATTGGTATCACTTCTGACTACCAGAGACAACCAATTAGCAAGTCCTCGAAAATCCTTGTCAGCCCCTTGGAGTACGTCTCTTACCCTTCGTTTTTCATCTTCCGTTTCTAGCTTTCTGTCCATTTTCTTTAACATATCAGATAGCTCTCGATAGAATCTGGCGGATTGTTCTTCTTCTCTTGTCTCTAGGATTGACGTAATTCTGTCTGCTACTTGTTCAAAGATCTCGTTGAAGCCATATTTTTCTGTGATATCGTCAACGTTCTTCAGCCTTTCTTCTAAAGGCACAACTTTCTGCAACACTTTTGCAGCAAATATAGGATCTCCAAGGTCAGGCCACAATACTTCCCAATTAGTACCAGCCCAACGAAAAGTGTTGCCTTTCTTCAAAAACCTTACTCTGTCTTTAAACCCCTCAAAAACAGAAGGCAACAGAATTCCGTAGTCAAGAAAATCTGAAAGCATGCTCAAAAAAAGGTACTTTAGCATTGCCTCCCCAATTCTGCGGCTTTCACGAGTAACGGGGATTATGGGTAACCATATTTTCTTGAAAAATCGATTGCTAAAATACTTTAAGAAGTTGTAATGATCCTGATGTAAATGAGAAATCAACAAGGCAGTGCTTGGACACCTTGTTTGAATCCTGTTTGCGATGGACTGGATATTGCGATGGATTGAGTTTATACTTCCGCAATCAACAACAAGCAAGTCATTCTCATTGAAAAGTAACATGAAGTCACCATGTCCCACATCGAGGAGTACAAGTTTGGTTGCTGGGATCAAAGCAGACTTAAAACAAGGATAGCAGACTCCAGAATCACATGGTGGACCGCAAAATAGCTCAAGCACAGTTTCACCCATTGTCTTTCTCTGATCTTTATTGTGCAAGATACAAGTCGTCCTTTCTCTAGCCACTTGAAACACTCACCATCAAAAGACTGATGACTCAGAATAAAGGGTTTATCTCGTTTTTAGACGATTTGTCTGATCTGTATTCCTTGCACCTTGAACAATGTCCTCTCATTGAACCCGACAAGACTAGAAAGAAATGGGACGAACAAGTTAATTCCATTACTGCAATTCTTCCTTCGGGACAAACTTCAAATCAATTTTATAGTATTTGATCTTCACGTTGCTCAACACAGTCGCAGAATATTCCAGTCTTTCATCAACTTCATGAACAATAATAATGCCTCGAACTTCCTCATTATTTGCAAGATTTTGCTTTACCCATCCCATATACCTTGTTATCTGACCAACAGTCTTGTCGCTGCCTTTCTCTGTTTTGATTTCTATGACAACGAACTTTTTGTAGCGCGCGCGCTCCCTTCGATCTTAATTGCCGTTCTTATAACTGCAATCTACTATATTTTTCCATATCAGGAGTCGAAGTTTTTGTTATTTTTCTCGTTGTTTATCCTGAGCGCATACATGTTACTTTCTTCAAAACATTTAAGAACACCAAAAGCGGCGCATTGTTATGACTGAAGGCCATGGGATACACTGCTGAAGAGCTAAGCTACATTTTCGACAAGACGCGGGGACATTGTTGGCACTGCGGAAAACAACTTGCTTGGAAGAACTACGGTATGGTTGGAAAGCGAGGTGCTTGGGAAGTAGACCATAGCCGACCACTTGCGAGGGGGGGTACCCATTACTTGAGAAACCTTGTTCCGGCTTGCATTGAATGTAACAGAAGTAAGAGCGACCTAACGACGCACGAATTTGAAAGGTACTAAGAGCGAGGGCTATGCGACTAGTTGCTTTTGCTTTGTATCGGAGTCTTCACCCATCCTGAACCGAAGATCGAAATTCTTAATGTATTCAGCCTCCTGCTTTGAGAATTCATAGTGTTTGGCCAAAACATCGTCAATCTTATCCAAAATAGGTTTGCTTTCTTTGGGATAGAACTCCTGGTAGACTACTCTTCCAGTTCGTATGTACTTGGTCTCTTTAAGCCTTGAGTGTCTTTTGTAGTCTTCCATAAGCTCTTTGCACAGATCCTTCAATTCTTGTCTCATATCTGTGCTCATATTCCTTATGTCGAAGGGGAAATTTCTGATTTCTCTTTCTACTAGATCTCGGCAATTGGAAGTACATATAAAGAACCAATAGAAAAGCGAGCTATTCAATGCTGCTGTAATCTCCTCCCCCGAACCGAAACCATCAGAGATGTACAACTGTTTATTATGAACCGAAACTGTTTGGCCCTTTTCATTATGAAACTTGGGCATGAAGTTCATGGCACGAATCCAATATCGCGGAGCATTGTGGTAAACAAGAAAATTCTCGGATTTTTTGACAATAGCATCTGACAGGAGTTTGTCTTTCTGAATTTTCCTCAGTATTTCTTTTTCTATTTCATCACCTATTTTCGGGACTATGCCCGGTTTGACTATATTGGTCACGTCGATGAAGGACATGAACTTGAACAGTTTTTCCTTTTCTTCAGCATACCATCTATGATAATGAGTTGAGAGTACTCTACCGTCATTTGCACTCTTGTGGCCAAAAATAATTGATGACCTGCAATCCTCTAGACCCTTGAATATTTTGTCTGGTCTATCATCATAATTGCTCACTTTCAACTCTGCACTGTTCTCTATCAGCATCTCCTGCAGAGGGGCCATTCTGTCAGTACAAACTGCTGAAATAGGTACGATGTACCCGAAGTATCCGCCTGTTTTCGTTATGTTGATTGCTCTCTCAAAAAACGGAGCATACGTATTTCCACACCCCGCCGTCCCAAATTGGTAGAGTGGATAGTCGATCCCCCCAAACTCAACATAAGGCGGGTTCCCCAGCACTATGTCAAACCCACCGTTGGAGAAAACCTCGTTGAACTCCAGAATCCAATGGAATGGTCTGTGTTTCTCAAGTTCCTGAAGAGCGCTGGCCTTTCTGATTTGTTTTTTGCTGTCGAGTTTTCCAAGGAACCGCAAGTAGTGTCCGCTCATGACCTTCTGCAGGACGCTATGGACTTGTTCTACAACTTTTTTCACTTTCTGGGCCGATTTTGGGTCTTGTTCGGTTTTGTAGAGCCTAAGGAGCAAATCTCTAATGAGCAGAATGTTCTTTATTGTCGGTTTCTCGCTTAGCTCTTTGATTCTTGACACATGGTCAGGGTATTTGACGGCTATTTCTCTCACAAGTTCGTCAATGTTCAACGGTTGGAATTCATGAAGGTCGCTTATTTCGACATAATCGTCAAAACCAAGAAGCGTATTTCCACAAACAATGTTGTATTCTATATTAGGAAGTAATTCAACTTCATCCAAATTCCCAACAGAACTCACCAACTCAAGCCAAAGCCGAAGCTTTGCAATTTCAACTGCCTGCGGATTAAGATCGACACCGAAGATGTTGTTCTCGATTATCTCTTTTTTCGTCTTGTACGGATTGAAGCGTAACTCTAGTTCTTTAGTGAGACGCTTGTGAATCTGCATCAAGAAGTTGATTACAGGCATGAAGAACGCCCCGGAACCGCAACCTGGATCTACGATTCTCAGGCTTTGAATCTCACTGTATATCTCTCTCAGGTCGGCCTTGCTGAGGCTTCCGTCTGCGAGAGCGTTTTCGACCCTTTTTGCTGGAGGGGCGTTGTGTTTTCTGAGTCGGGAGTTAAAGATGTCCAAGATCAGAGCTTTCAGAGTGCCCGCTGTGATGAACTCAGTAACGTTATCGGGTGTGTAGTAAGCCCCTTTTTCATGGTTGGCCGTTCTTTCAAAGATGTAGCCAAGAATCTCAGGGCTCATAACATCTCGTCGTCGCTCAATATCAGTTCTTAGTCGACCAAGATTCTCGTCTTCAAAGCTATAACCTTCCAAGAAAGAAATAAGCTTGGCAATAATGTCGTCTTCCACGGAGTATTCGGGATGTGCTTCTTCCTCCACCGTCCTCCGGAACAAGCCTCCGTTCAAATATTTGATCCCAGCAAAGGGGCCTTCTTTTTGCTCATCAAGCGGATTGTTTAGGACGTTGAAGAAAAGTCTCTTCAAAAATGAGTCATAGAAGGATCCAGTCGGCGCTCGTTTGTAAGTTTTCCATAAATTGGAAAGAAAAGTCTTGTCTCCATTCATCCAACCTTTAGCTTCAATGAACTTGATGAAAATGAGACGATCAACGATCGCTTGAGCTATCTTGGCCTTAGCATTCTGATCATCCACACCAATTATAGAGTTTACGAGACACACCTGAGTATTCTTCTCTCCAAAAACCAGTCGCATGTATTTATCGTAGAATTTCTTGCTTATCCTTTCTTGATAGTTCTCGAGGACAACCACTTGGGTACGGAGAGTCTTCTCTATTTGATCTCTTGAAAAGAAATCAAGGAAAGTGCTAAACCGTTGAAACCTCTCTTTTTCGTGCATTAATGTCTGAAAACCAAGTTTCTCCACGAAAAAAGGTGACAAGTCAACCTTAACTTCACGATGCTTTCCATATTCAATTTGGTACTCAACAAGTATCCATCGAAATCCATCTGTGGCAATACCGTAATTAGTGTCAGTCGCCTTGTTTTGGATCCAAGTCAAAACCTGTTGTAGTCCACAATCGTCAGCATAAAGATCTGAATTCAAAGGTTCTGCTTCAGCCAGGAGATAAAATTCTTGACTTACCCATAATTTGTAATCTGGCCATCGTATTCCAAAGACTCTTAGCTCGCTTTCACTTCCTCGTCTGGACTTATCATATCCCAGGAAATCAAGCAATTCTTCAATGATGTTCTCTTTGGTAAATGTTTCTGGCTTCGCCTTGAACTCCTTGGAAAAGTAATCTGGAAGAGCTTCTCCTCTCAGGACAACTGCTTCCAAATCTACCTTATTGCCTATCTTGGTTTTGAGTAAGTGGCTAATCTTCTCGACGACTCTGATAAACTCCGAATACCTTGCTTCATTGCTCGTGATAGTGTTTTTCTTCAACCCCATTGAGACCCATACCGCTATAAGTAGCTGTTAATGAACCAAGGGAAAAGGCTTTCCTTGTATAATATCTCGCGGGCTTTTCTAATCGGAAGTCTTTTAACAATACAGACCTTCAAGAATAAATTGGGACTTCCGTTGCGCTTACGACTTACTAAAGTTGATGAATACCAATTCTTGACATGCTTGAAGCACTCCTTGTGGGGAAGCAAATCATCGCGTTTCAAAGATTGGCAGGAAGGTGACTATCTAGCATTTATCGTTAACAAAGGTCTAGCTGCTTTTGCTACAGTAGCAGGAAAACCATTCCATTCAACAGAAGTCATCTGGGACAATGGCCTTTTTCCGTACAGAATTCCTATCAAGTTTGTGCACGTTTTGAGAAGAGATCAAAGAGTGCCTATTTTGGGGGAGGTCAGAGACACATTAACATCAGCATGGGGACCGAAATATGGTTGGGGAATACTAACCCAGCGCATTCTTGAAAATGTACAGGCGGATACCTTAGTCAAGGCAATTACATCTCGTCCAAATGATCTCACTCAGATTGAGGCAGATCTAGCCACGTTGCTCCTAGATGCAAGGCAAGAGAGAGAACTCTCGTCGAAACAAAAGAGATCAGTAGAAAAGGAACGTAAAGATAAGGTTCTGCTACCTGTAGAGGAATTTGAATCTAAAGAGGAAGAGTCGCTACATTCTCAAGCTGAGAGTTCACTCATCAAGCTAGGGAAAGCCACAGGTTGTTCTGTACTCATCGCTTCCAACGATAGAAATAGGATCTTTCAAGGAAAGCCATTAGGCGAAGAATGCCTCAAAGGTCTCCCCAATCTTGGATTAAATGAAGAGGCAGTTCGTAGAATAGGCCTGATTGACATTATCTGGATAATCAAGAACTCGCCGGTTTGTGCATTTGAAGTTGAGACTACCACATCAATCTATTCAGGTCTGCTCAGAATGTCAGATCTCGTTTCGGTCGTGCCATCATTAAAGATCAGCTTGTACATCGTAGCTCCAAAGAATCGACAAGACAGAGTCAGAACTGAGCTAACAAGACCCACATTCCAAAAGATCGGACTTAATGAATACTGTAAGTTCATTCCTTTGGAAGAGCTTCAAAAATTGCAATACAGGGTTGAGGGCCTTCAGGGACACATTCAACCAACAATAATTGACACAATTGCAACAGGGTTTGAAGAAGAAACCGAAACCGTCTAGTAAGCTATTGCTTGCTTTCTAATCGATCGATGCTTGCCTTAGCACCTTCTTCTGGGAATTGCTGGTCCACCGTAGATATGATAGAACTAACCTTAAAAATAGCGTTAGAAAACTAGTGCGTGCGAACAGATCAACCCCTAAGGCAACATTAAGCCAAGGAGGTAACAACCATTTCGTTTACCGTATTTAAGATGGCTTACAGGAGCCCGCCTGTTGTTTTGGGCACTATGTAATCTTCACCAAAGGTGATTTCAACGGTCTTTGTGTCAGTTGTTCCTGGTTCTGCATAAACAGGCTTACGTTCCATTTTCTCTAGCCCTGCCCTTTCACCACTTTTCGTCTGGATCACAGCATGCCCAAAAGGTAAGATTTTGATACTGATATTAACCCTGACTTCGGAGTCTTTCATATTAAGAACCCTCCTTCCACTTTCCACCATATACTCGAACGTCAATACCTATTTCTGGAGACTGTCTCGTGATTTCTTGCTGGACAATTCGCGGAATATCCTGAGCGATTTGATTAATCATTTGCTGCAAGATGCGCTGGGCCTCCTGTGGGATTTCTTCGGGTCTAATATTCGGAGGCAAACTCAACCCTACATTGATGTTGATTTGCGGACTAGGTGGAACTTGTCTCCTTCTCTTGAGATCAATTTGTGTGTTGAAAACATGCAACTTGTTCTCACTTTCCATAATAGCAATAGGTACATTTGTCAAATGATCCTCTTCTTTTCCAGACAAAGTAACCTTGCAGGCGTTAGTAGACTCGTTGCCTCAAGCTTATTTGATACTTGGGTTTGCGGCAC
>Ga0066650_10001063_pt1 | contig 10034 bp, 10 predicted proteins | sample CryGey092014_all_FD_59539 | JGI IMG/M metagenome (GOLD analysis project Ga0066650, IMG submission 59539) | Groundwater microbial communities from aquifer - Crystal Geyser CG23_combo_of_CG06-09_8/20/14_all | ecosystem: Environmental > Aquatic > Deep subsurface > Groundwater | place: USA: Utah...
CCGTCGGACGCATCTATGCCGTCTCGTCCCTGGCCAGCATTCTTGGCACCTTCGCCTCCGGTTACGTGCTCATTCCCTTCCTGGGGGTGAAGACCATCGTCCTTTCCGTGGCGGCTGTCCTGCTCCTGACTTCAGTCGTGGCCTCGCGGGGACTGACGGCCCGTCGGCTGTCGGTTCAGGCGACAGTGGCGCTGCTGTGGCTGGGGCTCTTCGGGTCCAGTTTCTGCGACGTCGAGTCGGCCTACTACTGCATTAACGTTGAGCCGTCGTCGTCGGAGCGGGGGACCGGATACCGCTTGGTGCTCGACCGTCTGACGCACAGTTTCGTCTTTTCCGATCCGACGGTACTCGAATACGACTACGAGACGGTCTATGGCGTGGCGGCCGAATACGTTCACGAGCTTCTGGACGGACGGCGTCCGCTTCGGACCTTGAGCGTCGGCGGGGGCGGCTACACCATGCCCAAGTTCGTGCTGGAGAACTATCCTGACTCGCTGGTCGACGTGGTGGAGATAGATCCGGAAGTCACGGAAATCAACGAACGCCGCTTGGGTCTGGAGCCGCATGGCCGGATCAGGACGTTCAACGAGGACGCCCGCGTATTCTTCGCCCGCGGTGCGGAGGGCGAGCGCTACGACATTATCTTCGGTGATGCCTTCGACGACTATGCGATTCCGTATCACCTGACCACCCTGGAGTTCGCACAGGCGGTCCGTAGCCGGCTGACGCCGGACGGCGTCTACGCCCTGAACATGATCGATGATACGAGTGACGGACGGCTGCTGGCGTCCTTTTTGAGGACCATGTCCGACGTGTTTCCTCACATCGAAGTCTCTTCCGTAGGACGTCCTCTGACTACGGCCGGCCGCAACACTTTCGTCATATTGGCTTCCGACAGTCCGATCGACACGGCCGACTGGAGGCAGGCCGCGGTCACCGCCTACTCGTCGCGCATCGCCATGTCGCAGTCCCTGACCTTGGACCAGGCCAGCGGGCTGTTGAGCCGAAGGCAGATCGACGAACTGGCCGGAAGGAAGGGCAGTGTCCTGTTGACCGACAATTACGCACCGGTCGACAGCCTGGTTGCCCCGCTCTTCGGTCGGAAGCGGTGACTTTTTTCGGCTTATTCGGCGGTGGGACGGTCTTGGGACCGTTTTTTCGTCAGTGGACGTTTTGATGCAGGTAAATGTAAAAAAACGGCCAGATTTGCTATAATTGCAGAGATAAATAATCATTCCGCATCCTATGGGCTACAACCAGGAAAAACTTAAGGGCCGACGGACGGCGACTTTCGGCGTGCTGCTGACCCTCGTGCTCACCGTCGGGCTGTTCGGTGGAGCACTGTACCTGTGGTATCTGGGACTGGACGTCGTCGGACCGACTCCCGACATCAACTATCGTCCGCCGTCGACCGGACAGGACAGGGGAGAGGTCGAGACGTTCGATTCCGAGCAGGACTTTACCGACTGGCTGACCGAGGCCGACAGCCTGGCCGTCTCCAACGGTCTGGGAATGGGAATGAATGCGGGCATAATGCGTACGGCCAGCGGCATTCAGGCAGAGGACATGGCGGTGTCCGCTCCGATGGCTGCCGCTGACGAGAAGGTATCGCTCGATATGGGTGGCGGACCGGCACCCGACCGCATTTCCGAGACTAACGTCCAGGTCGCTGGTATCGATGAACCAGACATCTTGAAGACCGACGGGAGAGAGATATATTTTTCGCCCGGAGTGATGCCGTATTTCTATCGCGGAGGGGCTATTCCCATGCCGATGGACGCCATGCCGGAGGTGTTTTCCGTGGAGGAGATGCCTTACGGTCGCGAGCCGGGAATCAGCGTCGTCAATGCCTTCCCTCCCGAGGACTTGGCGTTGGATTCGAAGATCGCGGGTGACGGCGATCTGCTGCTTAAGGACGGAGTGCTGGCGGTCCTGTCCTATGACGGGATCCGTGCCAATGACGTCAGCGATCCGAAGGCTTCCAAGGAAGCCTGGCAACTCTCATACGAGAACGGAAGTTGGCTGGTCGATGCACGCCTCAAGGACGACAAGCTGTTTCTGATCCTTTCCGGCGGCATCAACCGTGCCCGACCCTGTCCGTACGTTCCGCTTGCCGGAACCGAGGGTGAGGTGGAGATCGCCTGTTCCGTCATCTGGCATCCGGTCGTGCCGACGCCGACCGACGTGACCTACACCGTGCTGAAAGTCGATATGGCCACCGGTAAGGTCGAGCGGACAGCCTCGTTCGTAGGTACGCAGGGCTCGTCTACCGTCTACATGTCCGCGGACAGCATCTATGCGACCTATTCGCTGCCGGTCGACACCTTCACGTTCGTCTACGGGTTCCTGACCGCGAACTCCGACATCGTTCCGTCGTTCGTCCTGGAGAAGCTCAAGCAGGTCGTCAGCTATGACCTGGCCGAGGAGACGAAGTCGGTCGAGCTTCGGACAGTGCTGGGACGCTGGTTCCAGACGCTCGACCAGGACGAGGCGCTGGGTCTCATGAACGAGATCGATAACCGTATGGGCGACTACATCAAGGCCCATCGGCGGGAGCTGCAGCAGACCGGCATCGTCCGGCTCGACACCGACAAGCTGGAGGTCAAGTCGTCCGGATTCGTCCCAGGCACCCTGCTGAACCAGTTCTCGCTCGACGAGTATGACGGCTTTCTGCGCGTGGCCACGACCTCGGGCGAGACCGGTGGCATATTTTGGCAATACGGCTTCGGCGGCGGACGCAGCGACAGCGTCAACGACCTCTATGTCCTGGACATGAAGCTGAAGGTAGTGGGTGAGGCCCTGGGCATGGGTCCCGACGAGCGCATCTACGCCGTACGTTTCGTGGGCGAGCGGGGCTACGTCGTGACCTTCCGCCAGACCGACCCGTTCTATGTCCTGGACCTTTCGAATCCGCGTCGGCCGACGGTCGAGGGCGAGCTGAAGATCCCCGGCTATTCCTCCTATCTGCATCCGCTCAAGGACGGGCGGATACTGGGCATCGGTCAGGAGGACAACCGAGTCAAGCTGTCGCTCTTCGACGTGACCGATCCGGCCAATCCGAGCGAACTCGACAAGTACAGCCTCAACGAGTACTGGTCCGACGTGCTCGACACACACCACGCTTTTCTCCTGGACGCCGAGCATGAGATCTTCTTCCTGCCCGGGTCAGACGGCGGCTACGTGATGTCCTATGCGGACGACAGGCTCAAGCTGTCGAAGGCAGTGAGCGGCATCCGGGCCAGACGGGCACTGTACCTGGACAACTATCTCTATGTCGTCGGCGACGACCAGATCGTGGCGCTCGACATGACCGACTGGCAGCGGGTCAACCAGCTGAAGCTCCAGTAGTCGATCGGATGGCAAACGAAAAAGGGGCGGACTGTCCGCCCCTTTTTGGTCGGTCGGGCTAGCTCTCTTTTTCGTGCCGCAGGAACAGTCCGATGGCCAGCGCATGGGTGACGTTGAGCGATTCCAGCCGTCCGTCGTGCGGTATCTCGATTCCCTGTCCGGCAAGCGGCAGCCGGATGCCGGAACCCTCCGAGCCGGCGATCAGGGCGATCCGTCGCGGTCCGACCAGTCCGTCCGGGCCGCTGCAGCCAGGTCGCCTCTCCAGGCGGAACAGCTGACGGTCAGTGCCGGAAAGGTAGGCGATAGCTTCCTCCGGCGGAAGTCGGAGCCAGGGGACGGAGAACATCGCCCCTGCCGACGACCGGATTACTTTAGGCGACGTGACGTCAGCCGACTCGATGAGCAGTAGGGACGCACCGAAACCCAGACACAGTCTCAGGACAGCGCCGACGTTGCCGGGATCCTGCACACCGTCGAGCACCACCAGAGTGGAGGAACCGTCCAGGTCGTCCTCCGACCAGCGCGGCGTGCGGGCCACAGCGGCCATGCCTTGAGGTGTTTCGGTCGAGACCAGGCGGTCAAACTCCGGCGTATCGTCACGGGAAAAAGTGAACTCGACCGCTGATCCGGCGGTGTCTATGACTTTCGTCCCCTCGACCAGACATCGGCCGGATTCCTCACGACTCTTCCCGCGATGCAGCGAACGGATCAGTTTTTCTTGGACTTTGGTCAGCATGGCGTATGTATTTATTTGACGAGTGAAGTGTAGGCTTCGGACGCGCTTCGGGTCAATCGCTTGACCTTTAGACCTGCTCCTGTTATCTTGTTATTTCGTCCGTGTGACGAATGGAGGAACCGTTGAGAAATTCAGTCTGGTCGATGGTCGCTTTTGCCATGTCGTCGTTGATATTTTCCGGCATGGCTCTCAAGGCTTGTCTGTTGGCGTCTGAAGCCGACAGCATGAATTTCCCTGTTGGTTCAGGGGATACCTTCTTAGGCGCTGCCGTTTTCTTCTCCTTATCGGCAGCCGTCAGCGGCTGGATGTTCAGGTATTTCTTGGCGCGGTATAGTCAGGAGGTCAGTTCTGACAGACGGTCGGAATTGAGGAGACAAAGGATTTCGTAGCTCGCGGCTTCGCGGGCTTCTTTTTTTGGCCAAGATGTCCATTTTTAGGGTCTGTCTTGACTTCTCCTCGGAGAAGAAGTATCTTACCTCTTGGTAAGACGGCCTTGGGCCAACGAAGACGTCACGTTTCGACGAACGATCTCGAAGGCGAGAAAGGGAAAGTCTACCGAAAGGTCGGTTAATTAAAACGAAACGACAACAAGTCGAAACGTACACACATGGACGACTTCCAGATGGGTGGAGCCCGCGCTCCTCGTCAGATGTTCGATGTCTCCTCTCTCGGCCTCAAGTGCGCCGAGTGCGGCAACGACATCAAGGAGCTCCCGTTCGAGCCCAACCAGGATCGCCCGGTCTACTGCCGCGATTGCAACCGCAACCGCCGGCCAGCTCGACCGCGATTCTAAGACATAAACCAAAAACCCCACCTTCGGGTGGGGTTTTTGGTTTATGCTGTTTACTCTTTCGAATGTGGGCGGCTAGCTGCTGGTGAAGTAGTTGATGACCTCATGAGCGACATTCATACCTGTCGCCGCCTCGAAGCCGGCGAAACCGGGTGTGCGGTTGACCTCCAGAATGACCTGGCGGCCGTCCTCGGTTTCGGCCAGGTCCACGCCGGCGAATTCATATCGGAGGGTCCCGGCGGCCAGTTCGCACATCTCTGACGTTTCGGTCGACAGGCTGGCCGGTTCGGCCCGTCCGCCCAAGGATAGGTTGCGGCGGAAGTCACCGGCCGGAGCCTTCTTGCTGATTGCCCCCAGAACGCGGAAGCCGAGCACCAGGACACGATATTCCTTCTTGATTTCCAGCTTTTCCTGCAGCAGACAGGGCCATTCGGTCTCGCTCGCCAGCGACGCCTCGGCCTCACTTCGGTTGCGGGCCAGGTGAACCCGTTCGCCTCTCGAGCCGTGCACGGACTTGACGACGATCGGCCAGCTGGTCCGGTCAAGCCGATTCCGGATTTCCGTCGGCGAGCTGGTCTGAAGGCCGTACGGCACCGGCAGTCCGGCCAGCAGCAGCTTCCAGGCGGAGTAGGTCTTGCTCTGGATGTAGACGTCCGTGGCGAGCGTCCGGTCCATGACTCGTCGGCCGGACCGGTGGAACAGCTCGGCCAGGAACAGTGACTCCGAGACATGAGGAAACAGCGAACGGAACAGCAGTCCGTCGAAGGAGTCGAGCAGGTCACGTCCGGCCAACGTCGCGGCAAAGCCGGACTTCGAGAATTCGAAGGCCATTTGCTCGACCGGTGAGACGGTCGCGGCATGACCGGCCAGCCGTGCCTCGCTCGCCAGCCGTTTATGCTCGACGAAATCCGGGTGTCCCAGTATCAGCAGTCTCATATGGGCGCAGTATAGAGATTCATTCTGCGGCCGGCAATATGCTACGCAAGATGTGACGGCAGCCAGGCGGCGGAAAAAAAGCGGGCCCGTTCGGGTCCGCTTCCGCGTTTTTGTCTCTAGTCTCAGCTTGAGCCGACTACTGCCCGACACTCCTCCCATATCTGTCTGGTTCGGCTACGCGGCAGCTGCAGCCGTCCGGATAGCCGGTCCGGATCTTCGGTAACCACCTCGCGACAGAGCAGCAGGTCGTTCTTGGCGAAGCGTTCCAGTTCCCATTGGCGCAGGCTGTCGATGACCGTGATCGGGTAGAGTGCGGTATGGTCGACCATCTCGGCCAGCGACTGGCCCATCCTCCAGCCGACCATGTTGATGCCGCGGCACTGGCCGAACTGCATGGCTCGGTCGGAGAAGGTGCCGTTGGTAACGATCCAGATTTCGTCGAACAGCGGACAGCTGCGGTTGGTCTCGGCGCCGTCGCGCAGGTCGTTGTATCTGGCCCAGGTGGCCAGCGCATCTCGGAGCGTCACCGTATCGGCGAAGCGGTTGCGGAACTTGGCTTCGATCACCACCGAGCGTCCTCCCTTGGTCGCCACGACATCGACCTCATGTCTGACGCAAAGTCCGACGTAATCTTGTTCGGGAACCGAGGCGGCGTATTCGTATGCGTTCAGGATCGAGGCTACGTACTTCTCGAACTTGAAGCCGGCCGGACCCAACCGCAGCAGGGCCGTTCGCAGGTTGTAGCGCTGGGCCAGATGTTGGCTTTCGCGTCGCAGTTCCTTGTGGACTATGGCGAAAAGCCGTCTGGTGGCCATACCGTCGCGGACTTTGGGTTGGACACGTCGCAGGACGCGGTCCGCCAGATCATCGCTGGCGCCGGCGCGCATGATCGTCGCGCGTATTTTTTCCGGATTGAACGTTACCCGTTCGCCGTTCGACTTTTTTATCAGCATGGTGGTTCGGGCTATCTTTTTAGCCTGCCGGCCAGTGCGGTCAGAAGGAAGATGGCCGTACCGGTCAGGATGATCGTAGCTCCGGACGGCAGGTCATATAGGCAGGAGACCGCCAGTCCCAAGAGGACCATCAGTTCGGACATTACGACCGACATGACGACGTGACCGCGGAAGTTCGACGACAGCAGTCGGCTGGCGGCCGGCGGCAGGATCAGCAGGGCCGAGACCAGGATGATTCCCAGTATCTTGACCCCCAGCACCGTAGCCAGGGCCAGGGCGACGTACAGGATGACCGTCTGCAGGCGTACCGGAATGCCGCTTACGATGGCCTGGTCTTCGGACAGCGACATGTAGGTCAGGTGGCGGAAGGACAGGAGCAGCCAGGTCAGAATGACGGCGCCGATCGCCAGGATGTAGGTCAGGTCGATCGAACGGACGGAAAGGATGCTGCCGAACAGGAACGACACCAGCTCCGGCTGGTAGCCGCGGGTGAAGCTCATCAGCACTACGCCTAGGGCCATGCTGGCGGTGAACAGGATGCCGATCAGGGTGTCTGACGACAGCCGGGTGCTGCGTTCCAGCCACCAGACGGCCAGGGCCACGGCCGCGGCCCAAGCCAGCGCCACCGGCAGGGGAGAGACTCCGACCAGGATGGCGATGGCGATGCCGGCCAGCGAGGCGTGGGCGATGCCGTCGCCGAAAAAGGCCATCCGCCGGACCGTGACGAAGATTCCCAGGATCGACAGCAGCAGCGCCAGCATCGCACCGGCGATCAGGGCCCGCTGCATGAAGGGAAATTGGAGCATCTCGAGCAGTAGCTGCATAGTTCAGCGTTTCTTTTTCTTGGTGACAGGTCTTTTCTTTACGATGTCGTCGTGGTCAGCGGCGTGGCTGTGGGCCGAGTCGTGAACGTGGACGTGACCTAACGACTGGATAAGGTCGTGTTCGAAGGTCTGCGTCTGGTCTCCGAAGATACGACCGATGCCCTTGACGGTCAGCAGCTTTTTGGGCGGTCCAAAACAGATCATCTTGTGGTTGAGGCAGACGACCGTGTCGACAAGCTTGGAGACTACGGACAGTTCGTGAGAGACCATCAGTACGGTCGTGTCGTGTTCGCGGTTGAGGTGGCGGATGATGTCGTAGAATGCCTTCTCGCCGACGATGTCTATGCCGCTCGCCGGCTCGTCCAGCACCAACAGGTCGGGATTGTTCAATATGGCCTGGGCGATCAGTACGCGCTGCAGCTGTCCGCCGGAAAGCTGTCCGAGCTGCTTCTTCAGGGTACTGTCCGGCAGTCCGACCTCGTCGATCATCTCGTCGATCTTTTCCCTTTCGAGGTGGCGGTGGCGTGCCAGCTCCATGAACTCGGCGACGGTGATCGGGAAACGGCGGTCGAAGTCCAGATGCTGCGGCACATAGCCGATCATGGGGTGGGCGTCGGCGATCGGATGGTCGAAGATGCGGACCTGACCGGAATCCATGGGGACCAGTCCCAGGATGGCCTTGACCAGGGTGGTCTTGCCCGATCCGTTAGGTCCGATTATGGCCGCCACCGAGCCGGACGGAATCGAAAACGACACGTCGCTGACGACCCGTTGTCCGCTGAAGGAAACCGTGCATCCGACTACGGAGATGGCTGACGGTCCGCTATTGGTTTTCGGCGATGGTCTCGGCATTGGCGAGCATGGTTTTGATGTAGGAAGTGCGGTCGCCGGTTCCTCCCAGCGGGTCGAGGACGGCGATCTTCAGCTGGTGGTCGTGGATGAACGGCTGCAGCGTGTCGGTCGAGATTTGCGGCTCGGAGAACAGCGTCTGTGAGCCGGAGCGGCTGACGGCCTGGCCCAGTGCGGCCAGATATTGCGGCGTCGGCTCCCGTCCGGGCGTCGGCACGAACGAGCCGACGATCGTCAATCCGTATTCTTCAGCGAAATAGTACCACGCGTCATGGAGGGTGACTATTTCGCGGCTGCCGGTCAGCGTGAGCGTCTCACGCAGCTGTACGTCGGCCCGATCCAACTCCGAACGGTAGCGGTCCAGGTTGGCCGAGAGGTGCGCCGATAGGTCGGGATACCTGGCGGTCAGGTCGGCGGCGACGTTGGCGGCGATCAGCTTGGCGTTGGGTATGGAGAGCCAGTAGTGCGGATCGACGCCGTCGGAATGCTCGTCGTCGTGACCCTCCTCCTCTTCCTCCTCGTCGAGCGCGCGGCGGAGCGGTATGTTCGTGTCCACTGTCGTCGTCGGTTTTTCGGCGCCGTCAGCCAATGTCTCGGCCCAGGCGTCGATGCCGTGTCCCAGGACGAAGACTACCGATGCCGAACTGACCTGGCGTATGACCGATGGGGTCGGCTCGAAGGTGTGCGGACTGGCACCGGGCGGCAGCAGGCAGGCGACGGTTAGGTCATCTCCGGCCACGTTGCGGACGATGTCGCAGAGAGGGAAGATGGTGGCGGCCACCGTCCGGTTCGGGATTCCTTCGGTTGTCTTCCGTGATGCGAGGGCGATGAGCAGCAGGGCGATCGCGGCCACGGCGACGGCCACGGCGATGATTTTCTTGGTGTTGACGTTCATGCTTTTCGGTTTAGTCGGCGACGCTTGGCGAGACAGGCTTCGCAGGTTTCGAAGAATTCGAGTAGATGGTCAGAACTGTCTTTCAGCGGGCAGGGGATGCAGCCGACTTGGCCGCAGTCGCGACAGACCGTGTGTGCATGGTGGCTCCGTTCGGCCAGCTCGTAGAGCGCCTTGCCGTCGTGGCCGACAGTCGAACATAAGATGTTCCTTTCGGTCAGGGCGGTCAGGTTGCGGTAGACGGTCGACAGGTTGACGTCTCCGAGTTTGACGAACAGCCGGTCGGCGGTCCAGGCACGGTCCGGATCGAACAGTTCGAGCAGACGCAGTCGGTCGGCGGTCTTGCGCAGGCCGGTCTGCTGGAGGGTCTTTTCGGTGGCGTCCTTGGTCATGGTTAGCGTTTGGGAGTTACCTTTTCATTTTTGCAAATCAATTCGCATCTGTCAATTGCGAGAACGTCTGTCTGTACTTTTCGAAGAAAAGACAGGTGTTTTGCTCGACCTTCCGGCGCCTCACCCCACAAGATGCGGCGCTTTTTTTCTTTCAATGCCTGTATCTCTCACCTCCGAGTACAGACAGGTACTAGTAGCCGGTCGGTTCTGGGGGCTATATACTTTAGATACATAAGGTCAAAGCCTAAATAGCCGCTGCAATGATCGAATCGGACCGACAAAAATTGCAAGACCTCTCCCGCCGATCGCAGCTC
>Ga0066650_10001066_pt1 | contig 10032 bp, 6 predicted proteins | sample CryGey092014_all_FD_59539 | JGI IMG/M metagenome (GOLD analysis project Ga0066650, IMG submission 59539) | Groundwater microbial communities from aquifer - Crystal Geyser CG23_combo_of_CG06-09_8/20/14_all | ecosystem: Environmental > Aquatic > Deep subsurface > Groundwater | place: USA: Utah...
CAGGCCAGATGCGCGCTCGGCCATTCAGCCGTTCACCATCACGGCGCCGCGGAGCTCGATCTCCTCAGAAAAGTGGCAGGCCACCCCGTGGTCGCCGCCCAGGTCTCTGAGGATGGGTTCCTCCTCGAGACAGCGCTGCCGTGCATAGCGGCAGCGGGGATGGAAGTAACAGCCCGTGGGTGGATGCGCCGGGTCGGCCACGTCTCCTTCGAGCCGGATCCGACCGCCCCGTTCGCGCATGCGGGGATCGGCGATGGGAACGGCCGACAGCAACGCTTCCGTATAGGGATGTCTCGGGTTGACATACAGGGCCTTAGTATCCGCGAACTCAACCAGCTTGCCCACGTACATGACGGCCGTTCGGTCGCTCAGGTGCTCGACCACGCTCAGGTCGTGCGCGACAAACAGGTAGGTGAGACCGAACTCGGCCTGCAGATCCTGCAACAGGTTCAGAGTCTGCGCCTGAACGGAGACGTCCAGCGCCGAGACTGGCTCATCGCAGACGACCAGCGCCGGCTCGAGAACCAGGGCCCGGGCGATGCCGATTCGTTGGCGCTCGCCGCCGCTGAGCGCATGCGGATAGCGGCGCAGGTACTCGGACCGTAATCCGACCCGACGCAACAAATCCGAAACGCGATCTTCCAATTCCGTGCCCGAGGCGATGCCGTGCACCCGAAGGGCGTCCCCCACGATATCCAGCACCGTCATGCGAGGGTTGAGCGACCCGTGCGGATCCTGGAAGATCATGCGGATCTTGCGGCGATACGGCTTCAGCTCCTCGTTGTTCAAGGCGCACAGATCCACGGTTCTGCCGTCTTCGTGGTACAAAATCTGTCCGGCAGTGGGGCGATAGACCCGCATGATACAGCGGCCCAGCGTCGTTTTGCCGCAGCCAGACTCGCCAACTAGGCCAAAGGTCTCGCCCCTCTTGACGGCCAGGCTTGCTCCGTCCACAGCCCGCACATAGTCCGTGATGCGGCGGAACACCCCCTTCTGAATCGGGAAGTGCATCTTCAGGTTCTTGATTTCCAGCAGCGGCTGGCCGGTATCCATCGGTTTTTCGGAGATGGCAGTCTCTTTCATGCCGCTCATCTCTCTTCTCTTTCCCGGGTGTCGGCGCCACCATACAGGAAACAGCGCACGGTGCGTCCGCCCTCGAGATGGGTGATCGGCGGGAGTGACCGGTTGCAGACTCCTGGCATAAAATGGTCGCAGCGGGGGTGGAAAGTACAACCATGGGGACGGTTGAAGGGATGCGGCACCATCCCTCGGATCGTTGCCAGCCGCTCCTGTTTGGTCAGCCCGATCACAGGGATCGAGCGCAGGAGCGCTGTGGTGTAAGGATGCTTGGGTTCGCGGAAGAGCGAATACACGTCTGCGCTTTCCACGATCCGGCCCAGATACATCACCGCCACCGTGTCGGCGACCTCTGCGACCACGCCCAGGTTGTGGGTGATGAGCATGACCGACATCCCCATCTCCCCCTGCAGCTCCTTGATCAAATCCAGGATGACGGCCTGCATGGTCACGTCCAGCGCGGTGGTCGGCTCATCAGCGATCAGCAGGCTTGGTCGGCAGATCAGGGCCATGGCGATCATGACTCGCTGGCGCATCCCTCCCGAGAGCTGAAAGGGGTAGGCGTGGAAGTGTCGCTCTGGCCTGGGAATGCCCACCCGCGTCAGAATGGCCATCGTCTGCTCCCGAGCCTGGAGCTTGTCGATCGGGGCATGGAGCCTGAGGGTCTCGGAGATTTGGTCTCCGACGGTGTGAACCGGGCTCAACGACGTCATCGGCTCCTGGAAGATCATGGCGATGTCGCGACCTCGGATCCGACGCAGCGCCCTCCCTTTGGGATCCATGGCGGCCAGATCGAGGGTCTGGCCGTCGTCTTGCCGCAGATGGATGCTGCCGCGGACGATTCGGCCAGGGTCCTGTACGATCTGCAGAATCGAGAAAGCGGTCACCGATTTACCGCAGCCGGATTCTCCCACCAGGCAAAAGGTTTCACCCTGGCGGATGGTGAAGTCAACGCCATCCACGGCCTTGACCACCCCTTCGTCGGTAGAAAAGTGGGTTTGCAGGTCCTGGACTTCCAGCAATGGGCCTTGTGTGTTCATGCGGCATCCTCTCCTTAGCGACCGTACGGATCGGCTGCGTCCCGCAGGCCGTCGCCGAGGAAATTCAGAGACAGCACGGCCGCGATGATAGGCACGCCAGGCAGCAGCAGCCAAGGCGCTGTGGCCACGGAGCGGATGTTCTGCGCTTCGTTGAGCAGCACCCCCCAACTGACCACCGGAGGTCGAAGCCCGATGCCCAGAAAGCTCAAGGAGGTTTCACTGAGGATCATTTGGGGTATGGCCAGCGTGATGGCGGCGATGATATGGCTCAGGAACGAGGGCACCATGTAGCGCATGATGGTGCGCACCTCGCTGGAGCCATCCAGCCGCGCGGCGATCACGAAGTCCTCGGTGCGCATGGAGAGGAACCTGCTCCGCACCTCTCTTGCCAAGCCGGTCCAGCCGATTAGGGAGAGGATGAGGGTGATGCCGAAATACACCCGCAGCGGAGGCCAGTCCAGCGGAATCGCCGCGGCCAGCCCCATCCACAAGGGGATGGTGGGAATGCCGCGTAGAAACTCGATCACACGCTGAATCAGCAGGTCCACTGCGCCGCCGTAATAACCGGAAAGGCCACCCAGCAAGATGCCCAGGAACAGGCTCAACACCACGCCGACCAGGCCGATCGACATCGAAATGCGCGTGCCATAGATGATGCGGCTAAGCATGTCGCGGCCCAGTCGGTCTGCACCCAGCAGGTACATGGGAGCTTCCTGCTCCAGCGGGCCGAAGAGATGGCGGTCAGAAGGAAAGAGCCCTATGAGCTTATAGGGGGCGCCTCTGACGAGGAGCCCGACATAGTGCTTCTGGCTTGTGTCGATTTCAAAGACACGCCGGATTGCCACCTCGTCAATCGTGACCTTGTAACCGTACACAAATGGCCGGAAGCGCACCCCCTGTTCCGTTCGCTCGAACAGATGCAGCGCCTGAGGCGGCGCGTAGGTGTACCGGGCCTCGTAGACGCCCCTGGGGAAAGGCGCTAGGAACTCGACGAAGAGCGCAACCAGGTAAATCAGCAGGGTCACTGCGCTGCCGATCATGGCCAGCTTATGCTTGCGAAATTTCCACCACATCAACTGCCACTGTCCGGCCATCTCCACCCGCTGTTCGCTGACTGGGGCGCCAGGGGTACCGGGCTTTGGCGGCGTGAGATCTGCCGTTTTGCTGACTCGCGTTTTTTGGTTGACCAGATGATTCAATGGAGTCCTCATGGATGATTCCTCTACCTCAAGTATAGCGGATCCGCGGGTCCAGCCAGGCCAGGAGGATGTCAGAGAGCAGCGTCCCGATGATTGTGAGCGTGCTGAGCAGGAGGATGAAGCTACCCGCGAGATACATATCCTGAGCCTTCAGGGCGCGCAGCATCAGGGGGCCTGAGATGGGGAGGTTCAGCACCACCGCGGTCACGACCGATCCAGAGACCAGCCGCGGCAAGACCCACCCGACGGTACTCACGAAGGGGTTCAGAGCCACCCGCACCGGATACTTGGCCAGAAGGCTGATCTCGCTCATGCCCTTGGCCCGGGCTGTGGTCACATACGGTTTGTGTAGCTCGTCCAGGAGATTGGCCCGCATGATCCGGATCAGCGAGGCCGTCTGGGAGGTCCCAAGCACGATGATCGGGATCCACAGGTGTTTGAGCATGTCCAGCACCCGCGCCCAGCTCCAGGGCACATCCACGAAGTCGGGGGAGAAGAGCCCGCCCACGCTTTGGCCGAAGTAGCGAAAGGCAACGTACATGAGAATGAGAGCCAGCATAAAGTTGGGTGTGGCCAACCCAATGAAGCCGATGAAAGTCCAGAAGTAATCCCACAGCGAGTATTGGCGCACGGCAACCAGAATCCCAATGGGGAAAGCAATGGCCCACACGAAAAGCAGAGTGCTTAAGGAGAGCATGAAGCTCAACCCGATGCGCTCCCAGATCAGGTCCTTGACGGGGCGGTTCCACTCAAAGGACTGCCCGAAGTCCCCTCTCAGGATGATGCCCGACATCCACCGCCAATACTGGACGTGCAACGGTTTATCCAGACCATAGCGCTCCGTAAGGTAGTGGAGCTGCCCCTGGGAGACCTGCTCGCCTGCTTCCAGGCCGGCCGTCAGGGTGGTGAGATAATCCCCCGGCGGCAACTGGATGATGGCGAACGATACCAGGGAGATGATCACGACCGTGGGGATCATCAAGACAAGCCGTCGTAGAATATAGGTGAGCACGTCAGACTCCTAGCGCAGATACTGCTCAGCTGGGCTGATGAAAAGTCGAACGGGCGGTCTATTTCTGGTGATCCCGTTTTTGTTCCGCTAGCACTCTGCGCGTGCGAGTGCCAAATCGCACAATTACGTGCAAAACTGCTGCACAACAGGCCGCTGGCTAGCGAAGATTGCGCGTGGCAGGGAACAAAAACGACATTGGGGCTGTCCAGGAAAATCGCCTGTCCGGGTCAATTTTCATCAGCCCACTGCTCAGCTAAGGCAGGGGAGTCCAGCCTTTGGGCGGCCCGGCTGAAGCCTTGACTCCGCCCGGCTGGGCGCTATCATGGTTTCGTCCCGATTGACTCATGCCAGACTCAATCTCCACACGGGCCTGGGACCCGTGTGGAGATTGAGCAATGGGACTACTTTCTCTTTCCGCCCACGAAGTAGAACTGGCTGATGTCCTGGGCGCCGGGATTGCAGAAATCCCAACCACCCATGTAGGAATTCGGCACGTTGTACAGGTCGTTGCTGACAATGCCGTAACCCGGTCTCGGGAGCGCGATGCCGAGATCGATGAAGTAGTCCGCGGCCATCTGCAGGATCTCTGTCAGCAGGCGCTCCTGCTCCGCGACATCGCCGGTGGTCTGGGCCTGGTCCCACAACTCGAGGCCGGTCTTGAAGGGCTCGATGGGCTCCTCCTTGTCCCCTTCCAAATCGTAGTACCAGTTGTACCAGGCGATGCCCCAGGAGGAGTCATCGTCCAGTGGCAACCAGGTCCTCGGATTCCAAGAGGCATCGATCCAGCCAGATTCGCCATCGTCAATGATGGCCTCGTGCCGATTTGTGTTCCGCAGCTCGCGCTGGAGGGATTTTTCCACCGGCCGGTTGACCGCGTGGACGCCCACAGCCTGCCACATGGGGATGACCATTTCCATGGTGTCGTTCATCCACACCTTGTCCGATCGGGTGACCACCGCGAAGGTGAAGTCTTCCGTATCACTGCCCGGCGCTTCGCGCCAGCCATCCCCGTCCTTGTCCACCAGCCCCATTTCGTCGAGCAGTGCCTTGGCCTTTTCGAGGTCATACTCGGTGTACTGCTTGGCCAACTGCTCGTTGTAGAAGCCCGAACCTTTGCGGGGGGCGATCTGCCACGGTTCGGCCTGCCCGACGTAGAGCACATCGATGATCGCCTGCCGATCGATGGCGTGGGACATCGCCATGCGGAAGTTCTTGTTGCGCAAGACCTCGCGCAACACCAGGTCGTTGACGGTCAGATTGAAGGTGATGCGCGTCCAGTTGCTGCTGGTCTCCTGGACATCGATGAAGTGGTAGTTGCCGGTGGCTTGACTGTCGGCGAACAGCGCCTTGTTATCTACCGTATTGATGCGGCGATCCATGAGATCGATCTCGCCGTTCAGGGCTTTCAGTACCATGGGCTCGATGTCGTCGTAGATCCAGAACACGATCTTGTCGATGTAGGGGAGCTGTCGTCCTTCTGGGTCCACCTTCCAGTAGTAGGGATTGCGCTCCATGACGAACTGAGTGGTCGCCGCGCCCAATGCTGTCACCGGCTTCCACGCCAGGACAACGGGCAGATCCGGGTTGTCTCCCATCGGATCGGACTTGGCGTTGAACAGGCCGACCCAGTCAGGAAAGCCCTGTTCTTTGGCTTGCTTGTCCGCATCGGAGTTGTGCTTGATGTGGAACTGCTGCATGTAATGGGAGGGGAACTGCAGCATGTTATCCCCCTCGGTCGTGGCCATCTTTTTCAAGATGAAGGCGTTGGGCTTCTCGAACCACAGGGTGAAGGTGTAGTCGTCGACTTTCGTGATGCCCCAGTCGCCGCTTTTGATCAAGAAGGTCGGCGCCTCCGGGAGCAGCTCGTTCTTGAAGATGTCGTCAATGGTGAAGACAAAGTGGTCGGCGGTCAGGGGAGCGCCGTCAGACCACTTGAGCCCCTTGCGCAGATGGAAGGTGTATTCCGTGGCGTCAGGGCTGGCTTCCCAGGACTCGGCCAGGTTGGGAATCACCTGATTTCCTTCCCTGTTCCACTTCACCAGGTGATCGTACCAGAACGAGGTGCGGAGGTAGGATTCTTCCGCGGCGCCGCGAATCGCCGTGTACAGGCTCCCGCCATATTCTCCCAGCGAATCCACAGGCTCGATGACGAGCGGTTTTTCGGGGAGCCGTTCCGCCACTGGCGGCAGTTTTCCCCCCTTCACCAGCTCGGCCAGCATTGGGGCTTCCCTGGCTACCTCGGGCGTGACCTCAACGACCTTTTGCACCTCGACGGTGACCGGGACAGCTTTCTCTACCTCGACGGTGACCGGGACAGCTTTCTCGACCTCGACGGTGACCGGGACCTGTTTTTCCACCGTCTGGGAGGTAGGTGTGGCGCAGGCCGTGATCACCATAGCCAGTACGATCACGGCTCCCAGAATGCTCCAAAGTTTGCCTCTCATGGTTTTCCTCCTTGAATGATCCTGCTCTGAACGAACGCGATTGACACGCCTCAGGCAGAGCGACAGCAACGCCGAACCGGATCGAATCCGATACACCTCACCTCCTCTCCCTTGTGCAGACCTCTCCGACAGCTTCCGAAGCCGCTTCCGGCGCGGCAGCCCTTGCCTCAGCCCTCGGCCTGGAGTAGTCGCGGCTCTCTGTGGTCACGGCGACAGGCCGCCGGGTGATATGCCGATGTTCTCCAAAGCGGCCAAAAAGTCACCGTACGATACCGGATCGCACAGACAGCCGGCCACCCCAACCATGGGTTGACTGGTTTCCTCGATCAGGCCGACATATGAGACGACCGGTATGCTGCGCGTGGCGGCACTCTTCTTCAGGCGACTCAGCACGTCCTGTTCCCGGAGGAGCTCAGCCTGCAGGATGATGGCCGCCGGCTTGATTTGCTGGGCCACGGCCACCGCGTCCTCGCCCGGACTCAGGCAGGTAGTGTCGAATCGGCTTTCCTCCGCGTAGCGTCGCAGCAAGTAGAGGATGTTCATGTCGTTTCCCACAAGCAACAGAGCTTCTGTCATCGGCTACCACCCTGCATCATGTTGAGAATTGTACCTGCTGCCCAGTGCTAGAGGCGGCCCGGGCGCTGCTTCGAGAATCGTTCAGGACCAACTTCGCGTCAAACGGATCGTGGAACCCTCTTATCATATCCTTTTCCGAGCAGGCGCGTCAGGTACTTTTCGAGCATCTTGGCGTATCTTTCGCGCATCTTTTGGCGTGCGAACTGCCGCGCGAGCTCGTATCTTCTCGATTCTCCGGACCTGGCGTGTCAGACGCTGACGTGCCAGGCACTGGCAACTTACGGTCGGCGACCCTTGATCGCTTGAAAGTGCCTGGCACGTGGCGAGAGGCGCTGCGATTTATAGTATAGTATTACCCTACAACATTCGTGTTCATCGCGAGAGTCTTTCACGGCGCCATTGCGAGCGTTTTCTTGCGAAGCGCAGGTTGCGCCGCAATCCTCTTACGACCGCAATCGCAACCGTAATCACGACCGCGATCAAAAAAGGATTGCTTCGGGCTATCGCCCTCGCAATGCTCGTCGGTACCCCGGTGTGTTGGTCGAGCAGATCCCGCAGGTCGCGGAAGCAGGAATCGGATGCGGAGTCGAGTACGAGGGGGCTCAGGAGGGGCGAGGTTCACCACGCCGGTAGTCGCTGGGCGACATCCCTTCCTCGCGTCGAAATGAGCGGGCAAAGTAGCTGCCGTCCGAGAACCCAACCTTCATGGCTATCTCGGTGATATTGCCGTCCGTGACCTTCAGCAATTCCTTGGCTTGCTGGAGACGATAGCGGTTGAGGTAGGCCACAGGCGTCAGCCCGGTTTCCATGCGGAAGCAGCGGGTCAAATGGCTTGCGCTCACGCTGACGTGTCGGGCAATGTCCTGGCAGGAGAGCGGCTCGGCAAAGTGTTCGTGAACGTAGGCCATGGCCTTGCGAACCAGCCATCGAGTCTCGCCGCGCAGATGCTTGCTCCGGGTCAGCGCTTCGGTTATGTGCGCCAGGGTCTCCTCCGCGCTGAACATCCCTTTCTTCAGCACGGTCTCGACACCTCGATTCAGGCGCGCCATGTCCTCCTCGGTCAGGGCCCGCGCTGTCAGTACGATGACCGGGACTTCTCGGGTCGGCTCACGTTCACGCATGGCCTTCAGCACGCCAAATCCATCCAGCTCGGGCATCATCAGATCCAGCAGTACCAGGTCTGGCTGCTCTCTTTCCATCATCGCCAGGGCTTCCCGCCCATTGGCGGCCCTGAGCACCTGGGTACCCGGTGACTGTGTCTCTATCAGGCGGGCATGCATCTCCAGGATCTGCGGCTCGTCATCCACCACCAGGATCGTCCTTTTTGTTGACTCGTCGGCAGAAACCAATCCCAGACGCTCCAGCGCACGCACCAGCGCCGAGTTGTCCAGTGGTTTGGCGAGATAATCCAGGGCCCACACCGCGCCCCTATCCTGGCCTTCCGGCAACGAGTAGAACAGCACCGGGATGTCCTCTGTCGCCGGGTGGTCCCGGAGGGCTTCCATCAGTTTCCAGCCCTGTTCCCCAGCCGGCTCAAAATCCAGCACCACCGCGCCGGGCGGAGACGCCAGTACCCGAGAAACCCAGTCCTGGGTCTTCTCCACATCTATGACCCGCACCGCCAGCCCGGCTTGCGTCAGATGTTCCAGTAGATGCGTTCCCGCGCTGGTGGGACGGGTCAACAGCAGCGCCTGGGAACGTATGCCTTCGCCGGACTCCGCGATCGCTTCGATCTGGATCGTGGGCAGGGTGAAGAAGAAGGTCGAACCCGCCCCCTCTTCCCCCGATGAGCACACGCCCATCGTCCCCCCGTGCAGCTCGACCAATTGCCGGCAGAGCGCCAGTCCGATGCCCAGGCCGCCGTACCCGCGCGCGGCCGTGCGCTCTGACTGCCGGAACTCGTCGAAGATCGCTTCCCGCTCCTCTTTCGGCACCCCCAGTCCTGTGTCATAGACCTGGACGACCACCTGCTCTGCCCCGGCCTCGATCCTGAGCCCTACCGTGCCCTGTTCGGTGAACTTGATAGCGTTGCTCACCAGGTTCAACACGACTTGCTGCAACCGCGTCCGGTCCCCCGAGATCCACGGCAGTTGCTCGGGCGCCTTGACTTGCCAGATCAGTCCCCTTTCTCGCGCCATCTGCTCGCCGATCAAGGATACCGCATTGACGACCTCGCTCAGCCTGAGTGGTTTCCGCTCCAGTTTGAGCTGTCCCACCTGGCTGCGGCCCAGGTCAAGCACGTCTCGAATCAGGCCGTGGAGATGTCGGGCGCTGGCATGGATGCGGGCCAGATCGTGGCGGTAGGGCTTGGGCAAAGGCAACGCATCGGCCGAGGTCTTCTGCAGCAACATCGCACTCAGACCTGTCACCAGGCTCAGGGGCGTGAGCAGCTCGTGACTGACCGTGGAGAGGAACCGACTTTTCAGGCGATTTGCTTCTTCGGCCTCCGCTTGTGCTTGTAGGGCCTTGTGGTAGAGCTGAGTTCTTTCGACGACGAGCGAAGCGCTCTTGAGGGCGGTACTGATCTGCTGGCCCAGCACGTCGTACACCAGGCCGCTCCCCGGTCCGGCCTCGAACACGACGAAGCCCAGGCGCTCATGTTGAAAATGGAGCGACTCGACCACCAGGCGATATCGCCTCCCGGTCGGCAGCAACCCGTCTGGCATCAACTTGGGGGACGGGAA
>Ga0066650_10001076_pt1 | contig 10008 bp, 20 predicted proteins | sample CryGey092014_all_FD_59539 | JGI IMG/M metagenome (GOLD analysis project Ga0066650, IMG submission 59539) | Groundwater microbial communities from aquifer - Crystal Geyser CG23_combo_of_CG06-09_8/20/14_all | ecosystem: Environmental > Aquatic > Deep subsurface > Groundwater | place: USA: Utah...
GGGATTAAAGTAGCCATACTCGCGCCTGATGCAGTATTAAAAGACAGGATAAAACTTGATGAGAATCTTATTCAGAAATTAAAACAGAATGAAGAATCACTAATGACTCAAATTAAAGAAACAAAAAAGAAGAGAATAAAGAATAAATAAAATGACAAGATTAAAAACAAAAGAAATCGAGAAGATGCCTGAACAGGACAGGAATAAAAGAATCAAAGAACTAAAGATGGAGCTTATCAAAGCAAGAGCCAGCGCTTCAAAAGCAGGAAGTTCAAAGATAAAAGAAACCAAAAAGGTAATTGCAAGAATACTCACAATCAACCAATCCGAAAAGGAGAGGTTGAAGCAATAAATAATATGGAAATATGCCCAAAATGCGGCTTGCCCATGCAAGCATGTGTGTGTGAACAGATAGTAAAGAGTTCACAGAAAATAAAGGTAACAACAGACAAGAAAAGATATGGAAAAATCGTCACTGTTGTTACAGGATTCGAGAACGACGTCGATGTAAAGAAAATCGCGAAAACTCTGAAAAATGAGCTGGCTTGCGGTGGAACTTACAAAGATAGGGTAATCGAACTCCAAGGAGACCATACCAAAAGAATAAAAGCCATCCTGGTCAACCTTGGGTTTGGAGAAGAATCCATCAGCTAATAAACATACACAGAGGAAGATGAAAAAAACAGAAGAGAAAAAAACAGAAAAGCGAGTAGCTAAAATCATAGTTGGAGCTCCATGTAATGATAAAGACTGCCATATTCACGGAAAGTTAAATGCAAGGGGGAGAATTTTCGAGGGAAATGTGATAAAAAAATTCCCAAAGAGGATAACTATTGAGTTTGAAAGAATGATCTATGTCACCAAGTATGAAAGATACAAGAAGTCCAGAACAAAAATTCACGCAAGGCTTCCTGACTGCATGAAGGATAACATTAATATTGGGGATTATATCAAGGTTCAGGAGTGCAGACCATTGAGCAAGATAATTCACTTTGTAGTAATCGGCAAAATAAAAAGCGTAGAGGAGAAAACCAAATGAAAGCAGTAAGCGCTAGAGTGACGGCTGGATTAAATTTAGGCGCATTGGTGGTTGCGGCAGACAATAGCGGGGCAAAAATAGTAAAGATTGTTGGTGTAAAAAGAAGCAAAGCAAAAAAAGGAAAGCAGGTTACTGCAAAAATTGCTGACTGGGTCAAAGTCAGTGTAAGAAGAGGCCTTCCTGAAATGAAGGGGAAGGTTTTTGATGCGGTTGTTGTTAGGCAGAAAAAATCTTATAGAAGATATAGTGGGGAGAGGATTGCCTTTGAAGACAATGCCGTCGCAATATTAAAAGATGAAAAAGGGAATCCTAAAGGAACTCAGATTAAAGGACCTATTGCAAGGGAGGTTATGGAGCGATGGCTACAAGTGGCAAAACTCGCTTCAATGATTTATTAAAATGAAAGAATTCAATAAAGACTGGAAGGCAAGCAAAAGACCGAACAAACAAAGGAAATATTTAGCAAAAGCTCCATTGCATCTTAGAAAAAAATTTGTTATGGCCAATTTATCAAAGGAATTAAGAAAGAAATACAACAAAAGGAATATTCAAATCAAGAAAGGTGATGTTGCCAGGATAATGAGAGGAAAATTTAAGAAAAAGCAAGGAAAAATTTTAAGCGTGAACCTCAAAAGGTTAAAAATAACAGTGGAGGGGATACAGGTAAAGAAGATAGACGGATCAAAAGTCAATGTTCCTCTAAAAGCTTCAAACCTTCAGATAATTGAACTTAATCTAGACGGCAACAAGAGAATAAAAAATATCCCAAAAGAAACCAAAACAGGAGAAAAGAAAAATGCACCTTAAACGACAGAAAGTCCCAAAGAGCTGGCCAATAAACAGGAAAGGAACAAAATATGTTGTCAGGCCAAACTTCGATCTTAAAAAAGGAATTCCAATACTAGTTATACTAAGGGATATTTTAAAAATAGCAAGAACAAGAAAAGAAGTTAAGGGTGTGATTCACAACAAATATATACTGCTAAATCAAAAAGCAGTCAAAGATGAAAAGAATGCTGCCTTGTTGTTTGACAAGATTTCTATCCTGCCTGCAAAAAAATATTATGAACTAATCCTTTCAGGACTCGGGAAATTCGGGCTGAGAGAAATAACCGAATCTGAAACCAGCAAAAAAATAATCAAGGTTGTTGATAAAAAAATCCTGAAAGGAAAAAAGATACAATTAAACTTAAGCGACGGAAGAAATTTCATTTCAGATATAAAATGTGGAATCAATGATTCTGTTGTTGTTGATTTTAAGACCAGAAAAATATTAAAAACCATCCCCTTAAGAGAAAAAGCGAAGGTGACGGTGTTTGCTGGAAAACATACTGGTGAAACCGGGATTATTAACAGCATGAATATCGAGAAAAAAATGGCAGAACTTGATTCCAACAAAGGAAAAGTCAATGTTTTAATTAAACAGATGATAGTTACTGAATAATATGGAAAATATCATGAGAGAGATAAAAATTGAGAAGGTTGTTTTAAATGTGGGCGGGACAGCAGAAGCTCTGGAAAAGGGAGTGAAACTGCTTAAATTAGTCACTGGAAAAAAACCTGCCAAGATGATGTCTAAAAAAAGAATTCCCACCTGGGGAGTGAGGCCAAGACTTGAAGTTGGAGCAGTGGTAACTTTAAGAGAGGGGCTTGAAGAATTTTTAAATAGGATGCTGAACACAATTGACAATACTCTAAAAGAAAAACAGATAAGCGAAAATAATTTTTCATTTGGGATAAAAGAGTATATAGAGATTCCTGGGATAGAATACCAAAGAGACATTGGCATTATGGGGTTTGATGTTACTGTTGTCTTCAAAAGAACCGGCAAAAGAGTGGGAATTAAAAAAATAAAAAAAGGAAAAATTCCAAAAAAACAGATAATCACTAAAGAAGAAATAATTAAATTTATGAAGGAAAAATTCGGGACAGAATTTATTTAAACATGGCAGAAAAAAATAAACTTTGGGGATATTTCAAATGACAACAAGCGACTGGAAAAAAGTAACCAAGCAACTGAAGAGAAAGCCAGCAGTCAAAGAAAAATTTATAAAACACAACAAGCCCAAAGAAAGAAAAACAGGTATATCCACAAAACAATGCCAGCGGTGTGGAAGGTTTGGGGCGCATATAAGTTCATACGGATTAAATTTATGCCGTCATTGCTTCAGAGAAATTGCTGAAGAAATAGGCTTCAAAAAATATTCATAGGAGGAAAAAATGAGCCAAGATATTGTTGCTGACGCACTTAACATGATAAGAAATGCAAAAAAATCTGGAAAGGAAAATGTAGAGATAAAAAGAATTTCAAATCTTTTAATTGAAATTCTTAAAATAATGAAACAGAAAGGTGCCATAAAGAAATATAAGATAGACAGCAAAGAAAAGTCCATTGAAGTTTCAATCGGGGAATTGTTTGAATGCAAGGCTATAAAGCCGAGATTCACTGTGGATAAAACCCAGTTTGAGAGATACAGAAGAAGATATCTGCCTTCAAGGAATATTGGGACAATAATCATCTCTACCAACAAAGGTTTGATGACACATGAAGAAGCGCAAAACGAAGGGACTGGAGGATGTTTAATAGCGTATTTTTATTAAAATAAAATGAAAAAAATATTATTCAAGGAAATAGAGATACCAGAAGGTGTTGAGGTTAAGATAGATGGCTCTGTGATAATTGTAAATGGAAAAGAGGGGAAAAATAAAAGAGAGTTTAATTTGAACGGGCTGGAATTGAAAAAAGAAGGCAATAAAATAATCCTTGGAAGCAAGAAGGCGACAAAAAAAGAAAAAAAGAGAATCAACACAACCATTGCACATATCAATAATATGGTTAAAGGGGTGCAGGAAAAATTCAGATACGAGTTAAAAATTTGCTTTAGTCATTTCCCATTCACCCTGGATATAAAAAATGATGAGGTTTTGGTGAAGAATTTTTTGGGGGAAAAAATACCAAGGAAAAAAAATATTTCAAAAGGTGTTGATATAAAGATTGACAAGCAAAAAATCATAGTGGAGTCTGTCAGCAAAGAACTGGCTGGCCAGGCTGCTGCAGATTTAGAGAGAGTTACTTTAGTGAGGGGGAGAGACAGAAGAATCTTTCAGGATGGGATATTCATGATAAACAAAGCAGGGAGGGAATTATAATGCCCAAATTTCTGCGAAGAACCTGGAGCAGATACTCCAAATTGGGAAAGAGAAGAAAGAAAAAGCAAGTTTGGAGAAGCCCAAAAGGAAGAGATAATAAGATGAGAGAAAAACAAAAAGCATATCCTGCAGTTGTCAGTATGGGGTATGGAACAAACAAAAAAAATAAAACCAGGATAAGGGGAAAAATCCCGGTTCTTGTGAAAAACTTAAACGACCTCAAAAAGATGAATGAAAAGCAGATAGCAATCATCGGAAAGATTGGCAGGAAAAATAAAATTGAAATGGTAAAAAAAGCAAAAGAAATGAAGATTCAAATTCATAATCTGAACACAGAAAAATTCCTCAAACAAAATCCCAGAATGAAGAAGGAGGAAAATAAAAAATGAACCTAAAAAAGAAAAAGATGCTTGCGGCAAAAACACTGAATGTTGGAAAAGGAAGAATTATTTTCTTGAAACCAAGGCTGGATGAAATCAAAGAAGCGATAACAAAGCAGGATATTAAAGGGCTTTATAAAGATGGAGCGATATTAATCAAAGAAATTGGGGGAAGAAAAAAATTTCAAAGAAAATCCAAGAAAAGAAGCCCGGGAAAAGTAAAGACAATAGTAAAAACAAGAAAAAGAGATTATATAATCATCACAAGAAAATTAAGGAAATATCTCGCTGAAATGAAAAAACAAGGAAAAATATCTGGAAAAAATTTTGTTGAAATAAGAAAAAAGATAAGGAACAAGTTTTTTAAGAGCAAGACTCAGTTAAAAGAACACATAAAAATCATTGGAGAACAATATGGAAAATGAAGAATTGCTGAAAGAATTGGAGAATAGGTTCAAGAAAATTAAATCAGAAATGGGAATCAAATCCAGCTTAGAAGAACTGGATAATGCTTTTTTCATAAAGGATTTTATACTGAAAGAAGGATTTATCAGCGAGAGATTATCCCGGCAGATAAATTACAAGATAGTTGACACATATATGGGCTGGAATGAATATTTCCACAGCTTGATTATGCCCAACCCACAGAATATGCTCAACATCAGCGAAAGCAAGATATTCAGCAAAGAAGAAAAAAAAGAGATTGTTGAGATGATGAAAAAAATTATGCAGATAAGCAGCAAAAATAACTTAATCCTTATAACCAAAGATAAAAAAGGAGAGGGAAAGTTCCTGGATGAAGGATTAGAATTCTGGGAATCAGAGTTCAAGGAAAAAATAGCAAGAATAATGAAAAAAATAAATAAAGAATGGGGGAATACAGAATGAAAACTCTAAAAAGAAGAAGGAAAGAAAACAAGACAGATTATCTAAAGAGGATTAAGCTCCTTAAAAGCAATAGGCCGAGAGTAGTATTCAGAAAAACTAACAAATACTTCATATCCCAGTATATAACGAGCAAAGAAGCCCAAGACCGAATAGAGATTGGGTTAAATTCGAGACAGCTTCTAAATTATGGCTGGCCAAAAAGCAGAGAAGGTAGCCTTAAGTCTATTCCTGCCTCATATCTTCTGGGCATCTTGACAGGCAAAAAAATCAAAGAGAAAAAACTGAAGACTCCTATTGTTGATTTTGGGATAATGAGAGTCTTGCACAGATCAAGGCCTAGTGCTTTTGTAAAGGGTTTATTAGACTCTGGATTAGATATTAAGACCCAAGAAAAGATATTTCCGAATGAAGAAAGAATCACCGGAAAACATATGAAGGATATTCCTTTTTCAGAAATTAAATCTAAGATATTAGGAAAAAATGAAGGATAAAAAGCAAGAATTTAAAGATGCAAAGAAAACAGCAGAAGCATACGGAACTCTTTCAGAAGAAGAATCTCTAAAAAAGGCAGAGAATATTGAAGAAGTCGCAGAAGCACTTATTAGTGAAGAAATAAAAGAGATAGCAAAAGAGAAAGTAGTGGATGTAGTAAATTTGCCTGAAAGAGAAAGATTCAGGGGAAGGGGACCGAGGCCAAGAGAGGAAATAATCTCGGTATGGTCTCCAAAAACAAATCTTGGAAAAGAAGTTAAAGATGGAAAAATAACAAACATTGATGAGATATTGAATACAAATAGAAAAATTCTTGAGCCAGAAATTGTGGATTTTTTAATGAGTATAAAAACAGATTTGATGTCTATTGGGCAATCAAAGGGAAAGTTTGGTGGAGGAAAGAGAAGGGCCTGGAGACAGACTCAAAGAAAAACTCAAGAAGGAAATGTTCCTACTTTTTCCACAATGGCTGTTGTTGGCGACGAGAAAGGGCATGTTGGAATTGGCTCTGGCAGGGCCAAAGAAACTCTGCCTGCAAGAGATAAAGCTACTAGAAAAGCTAAATTAAATATTATCCGAGTAAATAGGGGCTGTTCTAGTTTTGATTGTTCCTGCGACGAGCAGCACACTATCCCCTTCAAAGTTTCTGGAAAAGCAGGAAGTGTAAGGTTATATTTAATTCCCGCGCCTCAAGGGACCGGCCTTGTTGTTGGCAATGAGCTGAAAAAGATTTTGCAGCTTGCTGGAATAAAAGACATTTACAGCAGGACAGAAGGGAAAAAAAGAACAACATTTAATCTTGCTAAAGCTTGCATAGACGCACTCAAAAAAACAACAATGAGGGAGTTGAAAAAATGATAGCAGTAATAAGGATATGCGGGAATGTCAACATAAAGGCAGGTACAAGAGAAACACTGAACAGGCTGAATTTAAGAAAAAAATATTCTTGTGTAGTATTAAGGCCAGTAAAAGATAGATTAGGCATGATAAAAAGAGTAAAAGACTTTGTTGCTTTTGGAGAAATAAAAAAAGATGTTTTTGAAAAGCTTGTAAAAGAAAGAGGACAGTTAATTGATAAAACGAAGAAAGTTGAGGCAAAGAAAGCTGTTGAAGAATTTGAAAAAGGAAAAAGATTTGAAGAACTTGGATTAAAACCATTTTTCAGATTGCATCCGCCTCGCGGAGGAATTGACAGCAAAAAGCATTTTGGAGTTGCAAAAGGAATCTTAGGGAATAATAAAGAGCATATTAATCAATTAATAGAGAGGATGCTGTAAGATGGTTGAAGTTAGGGTAAATATATCTATAAGGTTAAGTGATTTAAAGGTTGGGGGACGGTTTGATTGATTAGAGCTGATAATTAAAAGAAGGAAAAATAAAATGGTTACAATAAGGAATGAAGAAGGAACAGAGGGAGGCGAAGAATACGATGTTAGAAGATATCAATATTTTATAAAGAGAAATGGGGGAAGTTTGGGGGTAGAATGTGTTGGATATAATAAAGTTTTTAAATGTGATAAAAATCATCAAAAATATAAAGATATGTTAAACAGAAAAGGTTTATGGGGGATATCATGAAACTAAAAAAACGTAGAAAATCATCGAGAATGCACGGTCATGGCAGAGGGACCCATGGATGGGGCGAGAGAAAAAAACACAAGAAAAAAGGCCATAAAGGGGGGAAAGGGATGGCTGGAACAGGAAAAAGAGCAGACCAGAAAAAAACTTTAGTGACTAAGCTTTACGGAAACAAATATTTTGGAAAGCAGGGAATCACAAGCAGAGGAACAAAAAGAGACACAAGAAAAAGGATTAATCTCAGGGAGATTCAGCTCAATATTCAGAGATATGGAAAAAAGACAGGAGATAAATGGGAAATCAATTTAAAGGATTATAAAATTCTCGGAGACGGGGAAGTAAAAGAAAAGTTAATTATCCAAGCTAGAGAGGCTTCAGGCTCTGCAATAAAGAAAGTGGAATCAAAAGGAGGAGAAATCATTCTCACTCATTCTCCAAAAGATAGTCAAATGAAAGAGAAAGGGGCTTCAAAATCTGCAATTGAAAAAGTAAAAAAGCCGGTGAAGAAATCCAGAAAATAGAAGGAAAAGCAGATAAAGAAAAAGATTAAGTCAGGCAAAGAATAATTTATAAACAAATTTTAAGTTATAATATTAATAAAAATGGACTTTACAAAGATATTTAGTTTTATCCCAGAAGTTAGAAAACCTGAGGAAAAAAAATTAAGCTTCAAAGTAAAGCTGAAATGGACTCTTATTGTTCTTGGAGCGTTTTTTGTCTTGGCAAATGTATCTCTTTTTGGGCTTTCCCAAAACGCGCTTTCAAGGTTTGAATATCTTGCAATAATTCTTGGAACAGATTTTGGAAGCATTATCTCCTTGGGGATTGGGCCGATTGTCATGGCTTCGATTATCCTTCAATTGCTTACGGGTTCTGGAATTTTGAACATTGATACTACAACTCCTGAAGGAAAAAAATTTTTCCAGGGAATACAAAATATCCTGGTTTTCTTTTTCATAATCTTTGAAGCAGCAGTCTATGTGCTGATGCAAGGGCTTCAAGCAATGCCGGGTTATACTGGACTTGTGATATTCCAGCTTGTGCTTGGAGGACTAGCCATATTTTATATGGACCAAGTAACACATAAATGGGGATTTGGCTCAGGAGTCAGTTTATTTATTGCAGCAGGAGTCAGCTGGAGGATCATAACAGGAGCATTCCAGTTTGTAAATCAGCAAAGAACAAATTGTCTGCTGGATTTTAGCAATACTCCGTGTTCTGGAAAAGTTCTTGTGCTGATTCAATCAATAATAAATAAATATCCCACTGAATTTTTGTCTGCATTAGTGGCTATACTTTCAACAGGGGTTATATTTTTAGCAGTTGTTTGGGCGCAGTCACTAAAAGTTGAAATACCATTATCTTTTGGAAGAATTAGGGGATATAATGTCAAGTGGCCTTTGTCATTTTTTTATGCCTCTGTTATCCCTGTTATTTTAACTGCTGCATTGGTTGCTAATATACAGCTCTTTGGGGGAATGATTGAAAATGCTGCAACCTCTTGTGCAGAGGGGACTTGCTCTGGTTTTGCAAGCATAGCCTCTCATTTTAATTTTTTAGGTCATTTTATAAATGGCCAGGCTGTTTCTGGTCTGGCATTCTGGATGGGCTCTACTGATATTTTAGAGTTAGTTATAAGAGGAGGATTTATGCTTAGATTTTTGCTTCAAGGGCTGACACATATATTATTTTTTGTAGTATTTTCTACTGTTTTTTCTGTTTTCTGGGTTAAAACTTCTGGCATGGATGCAAAGGCCCAAGCACATAAAATTTCTGCATCTGGACTGCAGGTTGCTGGATTTAGGCAAGATGAGAGAATTCTTGAAAGCATTCTGGACAGATACATCGTGCCCTTGACAGTCATGGGAGGAGCAGCAATAGGGCTTTTAGCAGCAGCAACTGATTTAGTAGGTGCTTTGGTGAGAGGAACAGCAATTCTTCTGGTCATCATGATAATGTACCAGCTTTATCAGAGCATTGCGCAACAGCACCAAACAGACATGAATCCTGCGTTCAGGAAATTCATGGGTGGTTAGGTTTAAAAAAATGAGGATAAAGAATTATTAGCCAGTTATTTTTCTATTGGTGTTTTTAAATCAACTGAAGGATTATAATACCTTTGCTTTTCTGAATTAAAAATGGTTGAATACTGTCGTAAGAATTTTTGCGCGCCTTCGGCGCTGAACAAAACCACCCGACCAATACCGTAGGAGCCAGCCAGATCACTGTCATAGGAGTACAGACCCAAGCCCCTGAGAAGAAACAACCCAGACAGGCCAAGATTTTCTAAAGAAGGTCTTCTTTGCACTAAAGTGTAAAGCTTTCTGTCTCCTACCCCTAATTTTGAAGGAACACCTGATTTAATTAATTCATAATCTTGATTATCAAACTTATCTGTTTCAGAATCTAAAATTTTAGCTACACGCATCTGAGAATATGGAGTTAATGTGACATCCTCTGTCGGCTAAAGCCGACAGCGTC
>Ga0066650_10001082_pt1 | contig 9992 bp, 8 predicted proteins | sample CryGey092014_all_FD_59539 | JGI IMG/M metagenome (GOLD analysis project Ga0066650, IMG submission 59539) | Groundwater microbial communities from aquifer - Crystal Geyser CG23_combo_of_CG06-09_8/20/14_all | ecosystem: Environmental > Aquatic > Deep subsurface > Groundwater | place: USA: Utah...
AATTATTCAAGCCAAATTTTAAAACTCTTACAAATGATATTATTTTCATATTTTTATAACATATAATCTCCTTTCACCCTGTCTCTTAAAACTCTTCCTCCTTCTAAGGTTATTACTCTCTTTTTTAATCTATTTACAATATCTCTATCGTGAGTTGATAAAAATATAGTTGTACCAAGCTTATTAATCTTTAATAAAATTTCCATAATTTCCCAAGCATAAAGAGCATCTAATTCTCCGGTTAATTCATCGGCTATTAATATCTCCGGATGATGAATAAAAGCACGAGCAATAGCCACCCGCTGTTGTTCTCCGCCAGATAATTCACAGGGAAATGCTTTTTCTTTGCCAGATAAACCAACTAAACTTAAAACTTCCGGCACAACACTTTTAATTAAGCTATTTTTTTCTTCGCAAACCATCATAGCAAAAGCTACATTTTCATAAATCGTTTTTTTATCCAATAATTTAAAATCCTGAAAAACAACGCCTATTTGCCTTCTAAATTCAGATATTTTACTTTTTCTAATTTTTCTTAAATCCCAGCCTAAAACATTAATTTCTCCTCTAGTAACTCGTTCTTCTGCAATCAATAATTTAACCAAGGTAGTTTTACCAGTACCAGATCTACCAACCACAGACACAAATTCTCCTTTTTTAATTTCTATGTCTATATTTTGTAAAGCTACTATATCTCCATGATAAGCTTTACTTACATTTTTTAATTCTATAACTTTTTCTTCGTTCATTTATTTTTACTTTTTAAAAATGCTTCAATAAATTTTTGTATATCCCCGTTTAAAACATTTTCCGTATCTTTAACTTCAAAATTAGTTCTATGATCCTTAACCATCTTATAGGGATGAAGTACATAAGATCTAATTTGATGCCCGAAGCTAGCTTCAATATGTTCACCTCGCGCTTCCATTTTTTCTTTCTCTTTACTATCAATTAAGTTTTTATAAAGTTTTGATTTTAATATCTTCAAAGCAGTTTCTTTATTCTGTCTCTGTGATCTTTCGGTTTGGCAAGAAACTACTATATTCTCAGGCAAATAAGTAATCCTAACAGCTGATGATGTCTTATTAACATTTTGTCCGCCAGCGCCCGATGATCTAAAAGTATCGATTTTTAAATCTTCCTGTCTTATCTTAATTTCTTCATCATTTTCTATGATAGGAAATATTTCAACTAAGACAAAAGAAGTGTGCCTAGCGTGATCAGCGTCAAAAGGAGATTGACGCACCAAGCGATGAATACCCCCCTCTGCCTTTAAATAGCCATAAGCATATTTACCAGTGACTTCAATAGTTATGTTTTTTATGCCAGCCTCATTACCCATTACTTTATCACTAATCTTAGCCTTCCAACCCCTACTTTCTACATAACGCAAATACATGCGCATTAATATTTCTGCCCAATCTTGCGCATCTACCCCACCTGAACCGGCATGAATTATTAAAATAGCATCGCCTCTGTCATATTTTTTATTCATTAAAAATTCCAATTCTGCTCGAACAAATATCTTACTCAATGCCTCATATTTACTCTTAATTTCGTTTATTAAATTTTCATCTCCCTCCAGCTCTGCTATCTCAGTAAATTCGACAAGATCATCTTTATTTTTATCTAAATTCTGCCAAAATTCTACTTCTTTCTCTAAGTCTCCTAATTCTTGGGATATCTCAGAAGCTTTTTGATTATTATTCCAGAAACCAGATTCTGCTACTTTTTCTTTTAATTTTTTTATTTTTTTTCTTTTTTTACCTAAATCAAAGACAGTCCATTAATTTTTGAACTCTATCCTTAAAATCTTTTAACTGTTGAATTAAGTTTTCCATGATCTTGCACGAAGCTTCTAATAATATTAATTATATAATCAAGCATTAAAAACAATTAGTATTATTAGTATAAATTAGTATATTAGTATTATATATATTTTTTTTATTTTTGACAATTAGAACAATAATGGGTGCCACGACCGCAAATTCTAATTTTCTTTATTTTTCTACTACAATTAAAACATTTTTTATTTTCTCTTTGATATACTTTTAATAATTTTGTAAAATTACCTTTGTTTCCCTTGCCATCAACATAATTACTAAAAGTAGTACCTCTCATTTTTATTGCTTTCTTTAATATTTTTTTTATTGCAAAATAAATCATTTCTTTTTCTATCCTAGATAAAGAGTAAATATTCCTGCTTGGTTTTATTTTAGAATCAAACAATATCTCATCGGCATATATATTACCAATGCCTGCTATATATTTTTGATTCAATAAAAATGCTTTTATATTAGTTTTCTTGCTGTTTAGTATTTTCAAAAAATCATTCTTGGTAAATTTATTAGTAATAGGATCTAGACCAAAATTAGAGAAAACCTCCTCTAACTCTTTCTGATTAGCTATTTTCAGATAGCCAAATCGCCTAATGTCATTGTAAAAAAGCTTTGAATTATCGGAAAATGTAAAAATAATATGGCTAAATTTATTGGGCAATTTATCTATTTTTGGATAATTATGGCCACCTGGTATAATGTTTTTCTTTGAAACATATATAAGCTGACCAGTCATTTTTAAATGAACTAATAAAAATTTATCAGATTTGTTTAAAATAAAAATCATTAACTTACCAATCCTGTCTATTTTTTCAAAATAACTATTTTTTAAAACCTTTCTAAAATTTACAATACTACTTTTTACTATTTTAGGTTTAGAAATTTTAATACTTGTTATTTTTTTACCTAAAATTTTTTTACTTAAATCGTTTTTAATTGTTTCAACTTCTGGTAATTCTGGCATAAATTTTAATTTAACACTCTACAATAACGAACTAGGCTACCTTTATTATTTTTAACATTTTCAATTTTTGTTTTTACTATCCTAGATTCACTTCCAGCATCTAAAACTAAATCAAATCCTTCAATTAATAAAGAAACGTGATTTATTTGGCTACTTCTTTCATAAAAAACTATATCACCTACTGCTAAATCGCTAAAAATAATCAGCTCTTTATTTAAACAATAATTATATAAATTTTCCACTCTATCGCTAAATAAATAATCTTTTCCAGGCTCTCCTATATAATTTTCTGGTCTTTCTTGAAAATCTTCTGCCATTTCATTTTTTAAAAATATCCCTGCATAATCATGCGATTTATAAATAACATCAATATTGCTCAAAAAACCAAAACGTGAAAAAAGACCATACAACGAACCTTCTGATTTGTCATAATATACCCCCTCCATTCTCTCGGCAGTGTTAACTAAATCATCAATATTGCTTTTCCCGTTATTATTAGCATCCGAATCTTCTATGTTTAAGATATTATCACCATCCATATCCAAATCCTTCATATTCATAATTCCATCAAAATCTTTATCACCATAATAATTATTAGCATTAATTGAAAACATATACTGATTTAAGTAAAATAATGCAATTATTAAACTAATAGCGAATATTGAAGTAATAGCAACAAAGATAGTTTTTACTTTTTTAAATCTAGTAAATGCTATTAAATTTAAAAATACTGCAAATATTAAAATTTCAACAGAACAATTAATAGCAAAAAAATTTTGCCCATAGAATCCTTCGCTTAACGAAGAAATACTTAAAAATCCATAAGGCAATTTACTAAACGGATAAAGCCAAGCTACACCTGAACCCAAGGAATCTAGCAATAAATGAGAAAGTGAAGAAAATAATATTACAAAAGAGATAAATTTTATAAATCTTTTTTTAGCAAAATAACTATATGCAAACAAAATTAAAAAAATAATTAAATATAATATTGGCGTATGCGTAATTAATACCCGATGAGTTTCCGAAGCTGATACAAAATAATAATAAAATAAATCTAAATCAGGAAAAACAGCAAATATTATACCAAATAAAAAAATCCAAAAAGTTTGTTTCTTAGTAAATTTACTTTTATTAATTTTTGAAGAGAAAAAAGTAATTATATACCCAGCCGGTGCGTGAGAAAAAATCATGATTTAAAATGTTTACTAAGTCTGGGACCTCTTTGAGTATGATAATGAGAACCAAGATTACCAATACCATACACTAATTCAGGATTTTCTACTAATGATTCATACACGACCTTACAGATTGGTTGTCCATCACGCAAAATAAAATCATTATCATTAGTAAAAACTTCCAAAACCAAGGGTGTCCCTTTTATTTCTCCGTCCATACCATAACCAAAACCCGGATCTATAAAACCCGCATAATGAGATCTATACTCTCCTTTAGAAGTATCATAGGCTATCATCTCCATAGCATACTCTTTGGGTACTCTAACAAATTCCTTAGTAGATAAAATATAAAAATGATCTTTTTTTAAAACTACTATTCCATCTTTAGGCTTAATAATAGGTTCAAAAAAATCTAAGGGATCATGATTAAACTCATTAAAATTCAATACTTTCTCTGCTTGAGGAATACATTTATAACCAACAATATCTTGATCCAAATCAACAGTCATCGTAAGTCCGCCACCACTATCAAATTCTACTTCATTATATGATATAGATTTATTCTTATCATAAAATAATTCATACTTTTTATATAAAGCCTTATGCTCTTTCTCTGATAATCTTGCATCAATATCAAAAAACATCATTTGATTTAGGGTATTGCCTGCCTTTAGTTTTACAGCAAAAGATTTAGGACTTACCAAAACCCATAAATCACCCTTATACCCTCTCGGTATTTTATCAAATTTAGAAACTCCATCAGCTAACAATCTTACTTGTAAATTAATCCTACCAGAAGAACTCTTGTTATTAGTTAAAGTAAAAATCTGACTAGAAAGATTTAAAGATTCATTAAGCTTGATCATATATACTCCTTCACATTCTAAGGGTTTTTCAAGATCAGTCCTATATAGTGCACCTACTTTTATTATATCAGAAATTTTTTCATTCTTCCGAGGCAAAAAAATCCCTTTCATTTTATAAATTTCATTAGAAATAGACAAATCTAAGGAAGCTGGTTGTAGATTTTTATCTTCAGCACCTAATATTAAACCTTCCTGAATTAATTTTTTTATGGCTTGAGAAGGATAAACACCTAGCATTTTAATTTTTTATTTTTAATATTTTTTTATTTTCTGCAAATAATTTAACGTATTTTAAAATTAAAACTATAGAAAAAGTAACAACCGGTATTATAACAAGATTGCCACCCAAATTCATTTTAAAAAATGGTATGGCCATAATATAACATTGTATTAATCCTTCAATTGTATGTGGATACATATTCCAACCTATCCAAACACCAAAATTAGTCCAAATAAAAAATACAACTGCTGATACAATCCCCATTCCAGTCATTTTCAATCCAAAAGATAGATTATCTTTTTTGCTATTTTTTAAAATTAAACCTAACAGACCAACCATTGCCCAAGCAGACCAGGTAAAAAATAAAATTGAAGTATTGCCAATATATATATCAGATATAGCCACAACCGATAAAGGTACTATTAAAGCATAAGGAAATCCCAAAAATGACGCAGCTAAAAGAGAAACTAACGTAATTGGTTCTACATTATACAAATCTGGTAAAAAATGAATCCTAATAATTCTACCCAAAACTCCAATAAAAATTAACAACGAAGCAATAATCAATTTCTGTCTATCTATTCTTTTAAAACTTTCTAAAAAAATCATATATATTTTTAATAGTTGTATCCTATTTTTTTAAAAAAAGGCTTGGCTTTTTTCAAAACCAAGCCTTAAATCATCTACATACTACTTGCTTCATACTTAAACTCGACCTTCATACCTTTGGTTAATTCTTGTTTATCAGCTGCAACCGGAGCGATAACTCCATCAACATAATACATCCAATACTTACTGTCTACTCCACCCACCTTTTCTCCAATACTATCTATAGACATACCAAAATCATATTCAGTAGTTCCAATTTCAATAGAATCTTTTGCAGTCGCTGTCTTTAGAGCGTCATAGGCAGTCATTCCTTCTTCCAAATCAACTTCGTAATTTTTTTCTTCATCACCATAATTAATCACAACAAAAATCTTTGCTTCTTCCTCTACTTTTTCTTGAACTTGCTCTTCGTTTTGCTCATTGCTTTGTTTTTCTGTCTGATTAGTACAGCCAACAAGAACTGTTACTGCTAGCGAAAAAATTAACGCCAGTGATAGAAATTTCAATTTCTTCATTGTTTTTTTTATTAAATTAAATTAATTAATACTCTATTCCTTCTCTTGCTTGTAATCCTTCGTCATAATAATGCTTAATTTTTCTCATTTCAGTGACTAAATCTGCTTTCTCTATTATTTTCTTTGAAGCATTACGACCAGTCAAAACTATTTCTACGTCTTTAGGTTTTTTATTTAAAAAATATAAAATATCTTTTTCAGAAATTAATCCAAAATCGCAAGCCACATTTATTTCATCTAAAATCAAAACATCAACATCCCTCGATAATATTACTTTTTGAGCAAAATTCAAGGCTTTCATGGCTAAATCTTTATTTGTTTTTTCTGCCTCTCCTTTTTTAATAAACGTATTCTGTCCAAAGCTATATATTTTAAAATTTGGTTCTAGCTTTTTCTGCACTAGCCTCTCTCCAGTCTCCTGTCCTTTCATAAACTGAATCATTACTACTTTTAAACCTCTACCTACTGCTCTTAGTGCTAAACCTAAAGCAGCTTTTGTTTTACCGCTACCATCACCAGTATAGATTTGAATTTTGCCAAGACTAGATTTCATATATTTTTATTCATAAACCCTAAGCACTAAATCCTAAACTCTAAACAAATTTTAATGTTCAAAATTTCAAATAAAGATAGCTTATAATACTTCGAGTATACTCAGCACAAGTTTTTGTCATTTGTATTTTAAATTTGTTTAGTATTTTCCGCCTCTTCGGCGGATCTGCCGAAGAGGCATGACAATATTAGAATTTAGAGTTTAAAACACTATCCACACTTCGAATATCCACAACTTCGACATAACATACAGCCTTCGCTAAATTCTAGCATATTTCCACAATCAGGACATTCAGGTGCATGACCCATATCTGCCAAAGAAGCTATATCTTCTGCTTTTTTCATTTCTTTTTCACCTTCTGAAATTTCCGCCTGAACGGGCTCATCTTCTTTAATAACCCCTTCTCTTTCTTTAGTTTCTATTTTTAATTGTTCTTCTTCTATAGATTTATTCGTTTCCTCGATTTTTTTATCTTCTTGTTTAGGATAATCTAATGGTAATTTATTTTGTTCTCTTTTAGTATGCTCAATTAATATTTTTGCTATAGCATCAGGAATAGAAAGTACTGTTCCTTTTTTAGTCCAAGATGGCATTGGTCCTCTAATACCAGATATTTGTTTGATAACTTCTGAAGCTGGAATATTTGATCTAAAAGCTAGAGATATTAATCTACAAATTGCTTCAGAATCCGCTGCAAAGAATCCGCCAGATTTTCCTATAGTTGCAAACACTTCAAAAGGTTTTCCCTCATCATCGCTATTAATAGTTACATATAAACCTCCATAAGCGGTTTTTAACTCGTAAGTAGATCCAGCAACCACTTCCGGACGCGGTTTTTTGGGTAATGACTGAATAATTACTTCTTTAACAATTTTCTTCTCATCTTTTTTTGAATCTCCTGTTTTTAAAACTTGCAAATCCTTACAGCCATCCCTATAAACAGTCACCCCTTTACAACCTAGCCTATAAGCTTCTTCGTAAGCCTTGGCTATATCTTCTTTTTTGGCATCATTTTTAAAATTTATAGTTTTAGATACTGCATTATCTGTATATTTCTGAAAAGCAGCTTGTATTTTTAAATCCCACTCTGGTTCAATATCTCTAGATGTTACAAAAACTTTCTTTAAATCATCAGGCACTTCTCTTAATTTCTGAATACTTCCTTCTTTAAATATTTTTTTAATCAAATCTTTGCTATAAAATCCTTTTTCTTCAGCCTCTTTTAAAAAGATAGGATGGATCTCAAATTGATTAACTCCGCCCATTGAATTTTCTCGACTATAAACCAAAGCATAAACAGGCTCAACACCAGAAGAACAAGAAGCAACAATGCTAGTATAGCCAGTAGGCGCAATAGTAGTTACCGCTGCATTACGCATTGCTTTATATTTTTTTCTTTTACACCAAGTACTTTCTTTAAAATTCAGAAAACTTCCTTTCTTTTCTCCTAATTCTTTAGAAGTTCTATGTGCTTCTCGAGTCACAAATTTCATCAATTCCTCTGCAAGACTAACAGCTTTATTAGAATTATAAGAAATACCCATTTTGATTAACATATCCGCAAAACCCATCACACCTAAACCTATCTTTCTATTATCACGAGCCATTCTTTTCATTTGTGGTAAAGGGAAAGTATTTAAATCTATAGTGTTATCTAGAAAACGCACTCCATATTCCACGGTTTCCCTAAGCTTATCATAATCAATTACATATTTGCCTCGTTCCTCTTTCAACATTTTAGATAAAACTATCGAACCTAAATTACAAGTCTCGTAAGGTAGTAACGGTTGTTCACCACAAGGGTTGGTTGTATCTATTTTTCCTAGATAGGGCGTAGGATTATCTTTCTCAATTCTATCTAAAAATAAAACACCTGGATCACCCGTCCTCCAGGCATGATCTACAATTAAATTAAATATTTCTCTAGCTTTTACCTTTTTAACCTCTTCTTTTGTACTAGGATCTACTAAAGAATAAGAACTTTCACCTTTTAAGGCTTTCATGAATTTATCAGTCACACCAACCGATATATTAAAATTAGAAAGACTCACGCCATCATCCTTAGCTTTTATAAATTCTTCGATATCAGGGTGATCAATATTTAGTATAACCATACTTCCTTGTTTCCTGCCTCCTTTAGTTTTAATTGTATCTTGAGTTTGATCGAAAGCCCTCATGAAAGCTACAGGACCGGCTGCCATTTCTTGAGTTGATCCTACGGGACTATTTTTAGAACGTAATTTTGAAAAATTAATTCCAGTTCCACAAGTAGATTTATGCACCAAAACATTCTCAGACATTATTTTCATAATACTTTCTATAGAATCTTCAATCGGTAGTGCAAAACAAGCAGATAATGTTAATTTTTTATCACCAGCATTCCGCAAAGACTGTCCAGAAATAAATTCTAATTGAGACATCATTTTGTAAAATTTTTCCTCTGTCTCATTTATATTACTTTTATAGACCGAATATTTACTATCTGCTGAAGCAATAAATTTAGCCACTCTTCTAAACAGCTCTTCTGGTGTTTCTAATAACTTGCCGTTTTCATCTTTTTTTAAAGCTCTTTTTTCTAATACAGTTAGAGCGTTATCAGTTAATTTTATTTTTGTTTTTAAATTTCTTTCTTCTCTAATTTCTATAGGAGGCTTAGCCTCTTTTTCTTTTATACTGCCTGCATTTAAAATCTGTTCTTGCTTACTACCATCACGATAAACCGTAATGCCTTTACAGCCTAGCTCATAAGCCATAATATAGGCTTTTTTGACATCTTCAATTTTAGCGCTTTGTGGAAAATTAATTGTTTTGGAAACTGCATTATCAGTATATTTTTGTGCTGCTGCCTGAATTTTTACATGCCACTCAAAGGGAACATCATGAGCTGTTACAAATATTTTTTTGTACTTATCTGGCACTTCGTCTATTTTTTGCAAAGAACCATGTTCTTGAAGCTTTTTAATAAGTTTTTCGCTATAAAATCCTTCTTTCTTAGCTATTTCTTCAAATACTGGATCAATAAATATTAAAGTTTTACTGGCTTTATTTTCACTACCACTTTCAAAAAAAGTTCTCCTAGCACTAAATAATGAAAAAACAGGCTCCACTCCCGACGAAGTATTGCCTACCATACTAATAGTACCATTAGGAGCAATTGTAGTTATAGTTGCATTACGAACTTTCAATTTTCTTTTTTCAAATTTACTGCCTTTATAGGCTGGAAGGATTCCTCTCTTTTGTGCTAGTTTA
>Ga0066650_10001090_pt1 | contig 9963 bp, 10 predicted proteins | sample CryGey092014_all_FD_59539 | JGI IMG/M metagenome (GOLD analysis project Ga0066650, IMG submission 59539) | Groundwater microbial communities from aquifer - Crystal Geyser CG23_combo_of_CG06-09_8/20/14_all | ecosystem: Environmental > Aquatic > Deep subsurface > Groundwater | place: USA: Utah...
ATATTGATCTCGAAAAAATTAAATTTAAAACCCTTGATCCGACAACCGAACTTCTGATTCCTGACCATTTTATTCTGGGCAATGAAGAGGCTTATATTCTCAAACCAAGAGCGGGATTAAATAATTATTCGGAAATCAGGGATTATATTAATCAATTAATAAATCCTGCACCTTAAAAACTCAAGGTGCAGGATAAATAATAATTTATGATTTTGATAGTTGGCCTGGGCAATCCCGGTAAAAAATATGAAAAAACCCGACACAATGTTGGGTTTAGGATTATTGATGTTCTCGAAAAAGAAATTTCTGATGAGAATATTGTTTTGCTCAGACCCCAAACTTTTATGAATCAATCCGGCAAAGCCGTTAAAAAACTGATTAGTCACTATTCCCTAAACGCTAAACCCTATATCCTAATTGTAATTCATGATGATATTGATTTACCACTGGGTACAATTCGAGTCAGCAAAAATGTCAGTTCGGCTGGACACAAAGGAGTTCAATCAATTATTGATGAACTGAAAACCAAAAATTTTACAAGAGTGCGTATTGGAATAAAGCCACCCCTCCTACGCCAAGGCTTCGGAGGGCAAGCACAAAAATTTGTGCTTGAAAAATTCACCAAAGAAGAAGAAAGAATTATTGAGAAAGTAATGAAAGAAGCAGTCGAGATAATTAAAACAAAAATTTGAGCAATAAACTTTTGTCAAGTCATTATAGAATAAAAATAGTCCCCGACATAAGATGTCAAGGGCTATTTTAAATGCCTGAGCGGGAGACGGGAATCGAACCCGCGTGGCTAGCTTGGAAGGCTAGTGCACTACCACTGTGCTACTCCCGCAGTGGTCGGGGCATCCAGACTTGAACTGGAACTAAATCCTCCCAAAGGACTCGTGCTGCCATTACACTATGCCCCGTTAATTTTGGTGCGGGACGGCTAGCCACTACACCATGCCCCGAAATCTCTTTTATTATAGCTTTTTATCGTTTCAGGGTCAATTTTTTTCCAACCCCATGTGCTTGCGGCCTTGATTTATGTTATAATAGATATGATATGACCCTAAAAAACATTCTACAACAACTAAATATCTTTGCCGAGAGCAAACGGTATAAAATCCCCCTCTGGCAATGTCCGAGTTTTCTTTTTGTAATAATGGGAGCAATTATTATTGGAGCAATGTTGACTACTTATTATATTGGTATCCATTATTTTACTCCAGAAATGCTCATAGTGGTTTTGGGAACAACCACTATAGTCTTATTGATAGTTGGGCATACAATCGTGGCGAGTTTTGAAAGAATAGCCCAAGCAAACAGAATGAAAAGCGAATTTGTTAGTATTGTCTCTCATCAACTTAGAACTCCTCTTTCCAGTCTACGGTGGTCTCTTGACCTTTTAAGGGGTGGGAGGCTAGGAGAAGTTAATAAAAAACAAGAAGAGTATCTCAATATAGTTAATGAAAGTAATAACAGGATGATTGATTTGGTAAATGACTTATTAAACGTAAATAGAATAGAGGAAGGAAGATTTGAAATAAAACCAGAAATGTTTTCTATTGAGTCATTATCGGAGGAAGTAATTGAAGAATTGCGACCAATAGCCAATAAAAGCGGTGTAGTTATTAATCTTTATAAAGATAAAAATATTCCTTCTACTTATGCTGACCCGAATAGAATTAGAATGGTGGTTGAGAATTTAATTGACAATGCAATAAAGTATTCAAAAAAAGATATTAAAGATAAATTTATTAATGTTGGTTTAAAGCAAGAAAAAGACGAAATTAGATTTAGCGTTGAGGATAATGGAATTGGCATACCAGCTATTTTGCAAAAACAAGTATTCGGTAAATTTTTCCGAGGGGATAATTTAATCAAGCAAAAAGTCGAAGGAACTGGCCTGGGTCTCTTTATAGCTAAAGGAATTATAAATCTCTCCGGCGGAGAAATAGGTTTTAAATCCACAGAGGGGCAAGGAAGTACTTTTTGGTTCACTTTGCCAATTAAAAAATAATAATTAACCAAACAAATCTATGAAAAAAATTTTATTTGTCGAAGACGAACCCACCCTTCAAAAGGCAGTTGGAGAAATTCTTACCCAGGAAGGCTTTCGGGTTTTTAGCGCCTTGGACGGAGAAAAGGGATTAGAACTGATAAAAAAAGAAAACCCTGATTTGGTTTTGTTAGACCTGATCTTGCCAAAAAAAGATGGCTTTGAGGTTCTGAAAGAAATAAAAGAAAACGAAAAATTGAAAGACATGCCAGTTATTGTTTTGACTAATCTTGAAGGAATAGGTGATGTTGAAAAAGCCCTGAGCTTGGGAGCTACCACGTATTTGATAAAGGCGAATTATGAATTGGATGATGTGGTAAACAAAATAAAGGAAACGCTTAAATAATAAATAACTTATTTATAATATGGCAAAAAAAATACTTTTTATTGAAGATGAGCCGAATCTCCAAAATACAATGGAAAAAATTCTTATCCAGGAAGGATTTGAGATACTCGGTGCCCTAGACGGCGAAAAGGGACTGGAATTAATCAAGAAAGAAAAGCCCGACTTAGTTCTTCTAGACCTAATCTTGCCAAAAAAAGATGGCTTTGAGGTTCTGAAAGAAATGAAAGAAAACGAAGAATTGAAAGACATCCCAGTAATTGTTCTAACTAATCTCGAAGGAATGGATGACGTTGAAAAAGCCCTGAATTTGGGAGCTACCACGTATTTGATAAAGGCGAATTATGAATTGGATGATGTGGTAAAAAGGATAAAGCAAATCTTAGGAGAATAAATCTAAATGCCAAAATTATATGCAGGTTGCCCTCGAACAACTCAAGGCGTTTTTATTAGATAAAAAACTCATTACTAAAAGCCAGCTTGAAAAAGCTGAAGAAATTGCAAAAAAATCCGGCGAGAGATTGGAGGATGTTTTGATGACAAATAAAATTATTTCCGAAAGAAAATTAATAAAATTAAAGGCTTATATTTTAGGTATTCCTTTCATTGATTTAGAAAAGGCTGACATTAATCCAGAAATTTTACGAATTATACCGGAACCAATCGCCAGGAAACACAATATCGTAGCCCTAAAAAAGACAAAAGATGAATTAGAGGTAGCAATGCTCGATCCGGATGATTTACAGACTATTGATTTTATTAAAAAGAAAACTAATCTAAAAATTAAGCCTCGCCTTACTTCTTTAAAAAGCATTAAAGCAGTTCTATCTCATTACCAAAAAAGTCTGGAAGCAGAATTTGGTGAGATAATAAAAAAAGAAGCAAAAAAAACAAGTTTTCCTAAAATCAGTGTAATTGAAGGAGAAAAAGCAAAAACAGTTGAGGAGAAAAAAACGCTTGAACAAGCTGCCGAGGAATTACCAATAATCAGAATCGTTGACACCTTAATAAAGCACGCGGTTCTTCAACAAGCGTCGGATATTCATATTGAGCCGGTTGAAAAAGAAGTCATTGTTCGCTACAGGATTGATGGGATATTGCACGATGCAATGATTCTGCCAAAACAAGCTCATCTCGGAATAGTAGCAAGAATAAAGGTCCTTTCTAATCTTAAACTTGACGAACATCGCCTCCCTCAAGATGGGAGGTTTAAAATTGAGACAGAAGACCAACAGAAAATTTCTTTCAGAGTATCCATTCTGCCCACTTTCTTTGGCGAAACAACTGTTATGCGACTCTTAGTTGAAGGAGCTCATCAATTTACTCTAGAAAGTCTTGGTTTCTCCGGCGAAGCGATGGAAAGAATCTATCGGGCCATCAAAAAACCTTATGGCATGATTTTAGCGACTGGACCAACTGGCTGCGGGAAAACCACGACTCTTTACACAATTTTGGAAATTTTAAATAAGCCGGGAGTTAATATTTGCACCGTTGAAGATCCAATTGAATATCAAATTCCCCGGGTTAACCAAACTCAGGTGAAGCCGGAAATTGGTCTAACTTTTGCAAATGGTCTAAGAACTTTAGTAAGACAAGATCCCAATATTATTATGGTCGGAGAAATCAGAGACCGTGAAACAGCTGGCTTGGCAATTAATGCCGCTTTAACAGGCCATCTGATTCTTTCAACATTACATACCAATAATGCTGCTGGAGCAATGCCGAGATTATTAGACATGGGGGTTGAACCATTTTTAATTGCCTCAACAGTTAATATAATTTTAGCTCAAAGGTTAGCAAGAACTCTAAATCCGGAAAGCAAAGAAAAATACCGTTTAACCAAAGCTCAAATAAACGAAATAAAAAAAGATATTAATACGGATGAATTGCTTCAAATTTTAAAACGAGAAAAAACTGTTCCTCAAAATGCTGTTTGGGAAACAATTGATTTTTATAAAGCAAAACCATCCAAAGACTATCCGGATGGCTACAAGGGCAGAATAGGAATTAGAGAGGTTTTGGAAGTAAGTGATTCTATAAAAGAGCTAATTGCCAAGCGGGCAACGACCGATGAAATTGAGGCCCAAGCCAGAAAAGAAGGGATGTTGACTATGTTGGAAGATGGATTTGTTAAGGCAATTCAAGGGATAACTTCATTAGAAGAAATACTTAGGATTACCCAAGAATAAAAATATGCCAACTTTTTACTACACTGCTAAATCCCAAGAGGGGAAAACAAAAACCGGGACACTCGAAGCAAAAAATGAACATGCCCTAGCTCAAGTCCTTCGAAACGAGGGCTATATTTTAACCTCTGCTAAAAGTTTAGAGATAAAAGAAAAAAAGCCAGCCCGAGGCTGGTCCGCCTTGGGCGGAAAAATAGGTTTAGCAAGAATATTTAAAAAAGTTTCTCTGGTTGACAAGCTAATGTTTACAAGACATCTTGCGGTAATGATAGGGGCTGGCTTTTCCCTTAATCAGGGCTTAGGGGTTTTAGCAAAACAAACTGAAAATCAAAATTTTAAAAAGATTATTTGGAAACTGGTTGAAAATATTAAAAAAGGACAGACTCTGGCTGATGGTTTGGCGGAATACCCCAGAATTTTTAATGAATTTTTTGTTAGCATGATAAGAGTGGGGGAAAAAGGAGGAAATTTAGAAGAGGTGTTAAAGATATTGGCACGGCATTTGAAAAGCGAACATGATTTGCGTTCAAAAGTAGCAGGGGCGATGTTTTATCCGGTTGTAATTTTAGTGGCAATGGTCGGCATTGCCATTTTGATGATGCTGGTTGTAATACCAAAATTAACTGCAATTTTTAAGGAAATGAACGTAGAATTGCCATTAACCACAAAATTGCTTATTCAATTCAGCGGTTTTTTAAGCAATTATTTTTATATCGGCGCGATAGCGCTTGTAGTTTTAATAGTTATTTTAGGAAAGTTTTTGCGAACCGAAAAGGGGAAGCAAATATTGAGCTTGATCTATCTTAAATTACCCTTATTTGGAAAAATTACTAAAAAGATAAATTGCGCCAGATTTTCTCGCAGTTTATCTTCATTAATAGAAAGTGGTGTGCCCATTATTGAGTCTCTAAAGGTTTCTAGTCAAACCATTACCAATACTTTTTACTCTGATTCATTGATGAAAATTGCTGATGAGGTTCAGAAGGGCAAAAAAATTCAGGAGTGTTTGGAGGGATACGGCAAGCTTTATCCGGTTTTGGTAAGTCAAATGATTGGCGTAGGAGAACAAACCGGAGAGCTTTCAAACATTCTGGAACGATTAGCTGATTTTTATGAAGAAGAAGTAAAAAATATTACTGACAATCTTGCCTCGATAATTGAACCTGTTTTAATGATTCTTTTGGGCGGGGCGGTTGCATTTTTCGCAATTTCAATAATTCAACCGATGTATTCAATGATGGGAACTTTATGAACAAGGGTTTTACATTAGTTGAACTTCTAATTGTTTTAGCTGTTTTAATGGTTATTTTAGTTTCCTCAGTTGTTGTTTTTTCTAATTTAAACAAAAGAACAGATCTTGATACTTCTCGGGATAATATTATAGGCACCTTAAATGCGGCAAAAAACAAAACCCTGGCCTCCGAGGGCGCTGCTCAATATGGAGTTTATTTTGATGATTCTTCTAATCCTGATAGATATATTTTCTTCCAAGGCCCAACTTATGCCACTGCTTCTTTTGAAGAAATACATAATCTGCCTTCTTCTGTTGGAATTTCGGCCCTTAATTTTAATGGTGGTGGCAGCGAAGTGGTTTTTAAGCGTCTTGATGGCAGTACCAATAATTACGGTTCGCTTACTATACAATCTTTATCTATCAACGAAACAAGAAATATTTATATTTATTCTTCTGGCGAAATAAGCACCCAGTCAGAATCTGTTTCTGGTCTGGGAAGAATAAGCGATTCAAGACATGTTCATTTTAACTTATTGAATTGGAGCATAACTGGAGCAACTACTTTAAAATTTGATTTTATTAATGCAGGAAAAACAGAATTGGTTTCCATGGCTGATTATTTTTCCGGTGATAGCTTTGATTGGGAGGGACAATTTACCGTAAATAACAAGTTACAAAAATTTAGAATACATACCCATCAGTTAAACCCCACTACTTTATTATGCATTCATCGAGATCGCAACGAAGAAAAAAATACCGAGGAAGTTTATGTTTATATTGTTCAAGACAGTATTGAAAAAGAAATTGCTCATTATTTAGCTGACGCAGATGATACTGTGGAAAAAGGCCTCTATGTTTCTACAATGGCAAAACAATAAAAAAACCGGGTTTACCATCATGGAAATTATTGTGGTTATTGCCGTAATTGTTACGGCATTTTCAGCTATTTTAGGATTTTTTGTTTTTGAATCCAAGACCGCTGAAAGAGGCCGAATGAGATTAGGGGCGATTTTTCTTGCGCAGGAAGCAATAGAAGCAATTCGTAATTTTCGAGATAATACTACCTGGACATCTGGTGGCGTGGGCAGTCTTACTATTGGTGTTGATTACCATCCGGTTATTTCTGGAAATAGTTGGAATATTATTTCAGATAGCGAAATTATCAATGAATTTACCAGAAAGATAGTAGTTGATCGGGTTTATCGCGACAGTAATGATAATATAAGTGACTCGGGAACCGAGGATTCCAATACTCGAAAAGTCACAGTCACTATAAGCTGGACAGATCGTCAGAGAGGTACAGAGGAGAGTTTAATAACATATATAACCAATTGGAGAAAATAATATGAAATCAAAAGCCATGCCTGCCGGCAGACAGGGTTTCACTTTAATAGAATTACTGGTCTACGTAGCTGTCTTTGCCATACTGCTAACTACCATCTCTCTTTTTGCTATTGCTTTTATAAAATCTACTGCTAAAAGTCGAATTAAAAAAGAAGTTTCTTTGGGCGCTTATTCGGCAATGAAAACAATGCTTTATGAAATAAAAAGAGCAAATAGGGTTTATACTCCTACCAGTATTTTTGATAGTCATCCAGGTCAGCTAAGCTTAGAAACAAACCAAGAAGCGCCCGAAGGGGAAGAAATAACTTATTTAGATTTTTATTTAGATAGCGCTAATAAACTTTATATAAAAAGAGAAGGCCAGGATTCCCGGCTCTTAATTTCAGAAAATTTTAAGGTAACAAACTTGGAATTTGAGCGTCTGGCTTCCTCTTCAGAATCAGTCCGAATTAATTTAACCTTAGAATATGATACTTCTGCTTCTGAATATCAATATTCTTATAGTTTAAGTTCATCGGGGAGTATTAGAAAATAACACTAGAGGCTACAAAAGTACAAATTTCTACAAATTTACAAATTATTTGTATATTTGTATTCATTTGTAATTAGTAGACACTTGTGAATAAGGGTTTTGTTGTTATTTTAGCCACCATTTTGGTTTTATCAGCCGGCTTAGTAATCATTTTAAGCGCCGGATATGTTAGTTTAAACAACATTAAAGCAGTAAGAAATAATCTTTATTCGGTTCAGGCTTATTATGCCGCTGAAGCCGGGATTGAAGATTCACTCCTCCGTTTATTAGATCCTGATATGGAAGACCCCAATCCTGCTGGTTATTCTTTAACTACGGGCGAGGCAAATGCCACATTAGAAATCTCAAAAGACCCTATTGCCCGTTCTTATACTATTATTTCCGAGGGTGATAAAAGTAATCGAATTAGAAAAATAACAATAATACTTAAAATTACAACTACTAATGTAAGTTTTCATTATGGGGTCCAGATAGGCGAAGGGAATCTCACCATGGATTCAGGCAGCAAAGTTTACGGCAATATTTATTCTAATGGCCGAATTGTTGGAAGTTCTAATACTAAGATTTATGGTGATGTTTATTCAGCTTCTTCTTCTGGAAAAATTGATAAACTTAAAGTTTTAAAATCTAGCCCTGAAGCAGAAGATGGCAATGCTCATGCCAATACTATTTCTGACTCCAATATTGCAAATGGCGCTTATTACCAGACTATTATTAGCACTACTGCTGGCAGTTATTTCCCGGGCAGCCCAGATTCACCGGTGGAACAAATGCCAATTTCGAAAGAAGAAATTCTTAATTGGAAAAATTCAGCTGCACCTCCTCTGGGTGAAGAAAGGGATAGTTATTTACTGGGAGGTAATGACGAAGACAGTCTGGGACCTGTAAAAATTAACGGGAGCCTAACCCTTGCCAGTAATGCCGTTTTAACAATGACTGGCACTATTTGGGTCACCGGCAGTATCATTCTTGAGTCAAATGCTGTTCTTCAGTTAGACTCCACTTATGGAGCTTTGAGTGACGTAATAGTGGCAGATGGAAAAATTTTACTTGATAGCAATATTATAATTTGTGGTTCAGAAGGTTATAATAAAGGGACAAAGAAATGTAATCCTTCAGCAAGTAGTTATTTAATGCTTCTTTCTACTGATAATTCGCTTGACCCCAGAAATCCAGCAATTTTATCAAAAAGCAATACTGCTACTGCTGTTTTGTATACCAATCAAGGCATTATAGTTCTTGATTCCAATTCAAAGCTCAAAGAAGCAACAGCTTATGCTCTCCATCTTAATTCCAATGCCGAAGTGACCTACGAAACGGGATTGGCGAATGCCCAGTTTACCAGTGGCCCCGGTGCTTCTTATCAAGTGGTCGAATGGAAGGAAATAGAGTAAAATATAAGTATGAATCTAAAAGATATACTTTTTCACAATTTATCTCAAATTACCCCCCCGGCCTTTGGCCTGGATCTTTCGGACTTGTCTTTAAAAATTGCTTTTTTGAAAAGACATGAGAAAGAAATACGACTAGAAAGTTTTGGCAGATGCGAAATTCCCCAGGGCATAATTAAAGAAGGAGAAATACAAAAAAAAGATGAGCTGATAAAAATTATTAAAAAGGCACTAGAAAAAGAAGTTAAAGGTAAAAAACTCAAAACCAGATACGTTATCTGCTCTTTACCCGAACAACATGCTTTTGTCCAAGTAATTCAAATGCCGAAAATGAAATTTGCTGAAGCAAAAGAAGCGGTAAAATGGGAGGCTGAAGCAAATATCCCGATGTCTATTGATGAAGTTCATATGGACTGGCAAATTGTTAAGCCAATTGCAAACCGCAGCGGGGTAGATCATTTGGATGTTTTAATCAATGCTGTTCCCAAAATTCTTGTAGACGATTATGTGGAAGTTTTAGAAAAAGCCGGTCTTTGCCCAGTTGCCCTGGAGGTTGAATCTTTGGCTACGGCAAGAAGCTTGGTTAAAGACCAAGTCAGCCCCAAGCCAATTCTTATTGTTGACCTGGGTGCTACCAGAACCAGCTTTATTATTTTTTCCGGCGACGCTGTCCGTTTTACAACCAGCACTTCTATTTCTAATCGAGAGATGATAAACACCATTGCCCAACATCTAAAAATAACAAAAGAAGATGCCTGGAGACTTAAGGTTAGGGTTGGATTAAACGGAAACAAAAAAGATAATAGAGTTTTAAATATTTTACTGCCAACCCTACATGGTTTAGCTCAAGAAATTGAAAAATATCTTGTATTTCATAAAGAAC